>Ga0209367_1004547_pt1 | contig 19167 bp, 3 predicted proteins | sample WorMetLIZISLAND2_FD_187412 | JGI IMG/M metagenome (GOLD analysis project Ga0209367, IMG submission 187412) | Marine gutless worms symbiont microbial communities from Max Planck institute for Marine Microbiology, Germany - Olavius geniculatus... ...
CAGCACGATGGTCTAGAAGATGGCGACGACACAAAAGCAGCGCCTGGTTCAACACCTGACGTCGTCTACGCTAAGATCGTCCCAGAACCAGGCCCTACGTCCACAAACAAGGGCACTTCGCCGAATTCACAAAACAAGAACGGTGAAGTTGTTTACTCCGAACTGCAAAACGTTGGCCCCCAAAATCACAATGGGCCGTCCAGCGATCTAGATCACATCACCAACGGTATACCGCTCGAGCCAGAACAACCAAAGCAGCAGCAGCCGCAGCACGATGGTCTAGAAGATGTCGACGACACAAAAGCAGCGCCTGGTTCAACACCTGACGTCGTCTACGCTAAGATCGTCCCAGAACCAGCCCCTCCGTCCACAAACAAGGGTACTTCGCCGAACTCGCAGAACGAGAACGGCGAAGTTGTTTACTCGGAACTGCAAAACCTTCAGAATCACAATGGGCCGTCCAGCGACAGACATGCAAAGAAAACAATCTGACGACAGAGGCGTCGTTGGTCAAAAAGTAGGCGAGGCAGTAATTAACTGCAATTTTCCGACAGAATTCTTAAAGATAGTTGCAAAATTCCGACAGGAAAAATTATAGGTGCCAAAAATTTTATTTTTGGACAAGAAGTTTTCGAAAAGAAAAGGTTTTTCGACAATTTTGTTACAGCAAAAATTTTTAGCGGGGCAATTGCTCTTTTGTTCTCCCTCTCGGCCACTGTCGGGCGATAACGTACAAAGCGTCTGAGCAAAAACACCGGGTTGTCTTGTTAAATTATGGGCGCACAAACGCGGAACGACCTGCCGGACAAAGTGACGTCTGCTGAGTCGTTGTCCAGCTTCCGCCAGCAGCCCCCCCCCCAAAAAAAAACTTTATTAATTATGTTTATAAAATGTTTTTGGACTTGTTTTAGTGGACCTAGCAGTATTTTGTAGTACTTAGGCCATTTCGGAAATCATGCATAGAGTGATTGATTAATTGATTGGTTGACACTGGCGAGTTTTTTGTTTGATTAGGCCTAGTAAATTCATCCAGTTGTATGGTATAGTACTCGTTGAAACTACCTTCTACTACATCCAGCTTAAACATGCGAAGCTGATTGTTTCGCCTTGTGAATATAGCATTATCACATTTGAGCTTGACTGAATGACATCTACTGTACCCAATTCGTACAATAGAAAAAAGTAGCCGTTGATTTGATTTTGTTTTTATTTTCGATCGCGCTTTTAGTGCAAGATTGTGGCTGTCGTTTGTTTGCCTGTCTGTTGTCTGTAACGCACATATTGCGGCTAAATTTCACATCTTACCGAAAATAGTCTGAGCAAGCAAATATAGGTTGCCAGACCGCTACACTATTACAAAGTCGGATCCTCTACGACTTCCCATTTTTCCAAACAGGAGTAATAACTGCAATCGTGTATGCTTACATTGGGAACAGCGAGCGTTGCTCATTTAGTTACGTTCTTGCTGGCACTGCTCATACTTGTAAATAAATTAGCGAGAATGTTTACGGTTTCTTTCTCGAACTTAAATCGATCAAGCATGCTAGGCAAAAAGTGTTAAATTTTGTTAAGAAGCTCAAATATAACAATAATTCAGATATTTGTGAAGCGACATATGGCCCTAACTTTAGAACCCTTACGGTTTATGTAAATAGGCTCGATAGCTTTCGCACAGGTCTATGGTTCGCTGTATGGTCGGCTATTTTAGCGACAGCTGAGCTTCTTGTTGATATTCGTTTGCGTTTTAGCTGTAACTGTACAGTATATATTTGGTGTGTGTTTTATAATATTGATCGCGTGGGCTGTTTTGCTGTTTCCTTCGTATTTTTGTTGATGACATTTAAAAAATCATTTCGCTGTCCTAAAAATTGTCCATATTTTGTAACCTGTTTACTGAACTGCAAGCTTATACAAGTGTGTTCAAAATCCAGCGTTTTACGTTATTTGTATTTTAGTGTGGCATTAGTACATAATAACAAGGTCAGTATTCTATGCATTTCAATCGCGTAAAAGTAAATATGACTATGCGCTCATTATAAAAATTAGATATTTTGTTGTGTGGGTAACGTTGTCAGCATTATGTTCATTACTGTCTTATAGCATTTGTTACTACTAGCTAGTAGGCCCCCCGAGACGGTGCAATCTGATTACATGGTGCTTTATAATACAACCCTTTTTTCTTTCTTTCATAACTCACTTAAATGATGACCAGTTTTTATCACAGTTCTTACGCGCCAAAGTAACTACTGCTTTAGTGCGTCTTAGCCATCGCAATTCTGTCTGTCTGTCTGTCCGCCCGTCACATGGATAGATCAGTCAAAAACGGTGCGTGCCAAGATCACCAAATCTCCACCATCCGCTGCCTGAAAGACTTTAGTTTTAAGAACCGTAAAGCTTTTTCATAAATTTAAATGAGGTCACCCCGCACGAGGGCGTTAAATGAGAAGGGGATAGGAAACATTTGCCAATAAGTCGCTGTGTCTCAATAACGGTTGCAGATAGGCATGAGCATGGGCATGTTGTCTATCGCAACAAGCACCAGTGACGAGTTTTTTGGTCGTATCAACATCCGACGATTTTGAAAGACCCTGAGCTCTCAAAATAAATTGACTGATTGATTTTTGCGATCTTCGGCTGGGCACACACTTCAAGAGTGAATTGTGACGAAATGGCTTGAGACAATTTGCGAACAGGAACTGCTATTGATTTTCGAGCGTCTCGTGAGCATTAGCTCAAATTTCTTGTATTAGTTGTAGCTGAAACAAAATACTAATTCAGAATATTTTAACAAAATATAACAGTTAATTAAATATTCTCTGCTAGTCGTTACGTAACTTCGACGTCATACTGTGTCACGAGTACGGTATTAGCTTGCTAGTCTCAACTGGTGCTGTCAGTTGCTACGCTGCTTCGATGGTAAAAAACCTGGTTCATTGATGACAAATTCTTAAGGTTTTACAGTTGCAGCCACAAAAACGCGCAAAGCAATTGCACACCGAGCTTGCGAGAACGTTGAGTTTTTGGATAGCGAGACGTCTGAAATCATGTACCCATCTTGCTTAGTGCTGATACTTTGAATAATTTTCATCAGCGAATTAGATTAAGTTCACCATCGAAGCAGAGTAGCAACTGACAGCACCATTTGAGCCTAGCGAGCTTGTACCCGTGATACATTATAACGTTAGCGTTACGTCACAACTAGCAAAAATGCTTAATCAACTGCCATATTTTTGTTGAGATAGGCTATTTTGAATTAGTACACTGTGTCCCAAAAACATCCCCGACATGTTCGACTGTAGCTTGAAAATTAGTTATTATATTTTGATAATTTTTGGCGCGAATATTTCCGGCACAACTGGCCATCAAATGACTATTTAGTTTTCTACCTCACCCAACGTTTGTTTCTGCACTACCTAGGGAAAACGCAACCAGTGAAATATCATATTTTTATTGAATGCGATATGATTGCTTAATTAACATAACGCGTAAAAACATTTTGTTCGCATTTCTGACACTGTATCTGATAATTATTTATCCAGCTGTTTATTTTTCAATTTCCAGCAGTAAAATTGCTTGAAGCGTTGGCCAACTATGCAAACACAGGCAAGGAGACGTTTTCTCAATTAGTCGACAACAGTATCGATAATGTTCTGCTCCAGACCAATCCAGGCTGTACCAGTTACTTCTTAACTTTACAAACATTCCTAAACTTTCATCTGGCAGACACATTGCTGCATGACAGTCAAACCTTGTAATAGACCGACTGTTGGGGCTCAAAGATTGGAATAGATGACATTTAATGAAATTTTTTATTTATTTTAACACGTATTATGGTTGTTCTGCTTTCCCCAGGTAGTAAAGACGCAGACGTTGGGCGAGGTGGAAACTAAAACGCTTATTTAATAGCCAGATACGTTGAAAATATTTTGCCAAAATATTATTCAATTATTCAAATATGCTGATCAATATTCAAGCTACGATCGATGATCTTGGGGTGTTTTTTCAGGTTTCTTGTTTATTTTAACACATATTTCGATTGATCTGCTTTCCCTAGATAGTGCATAAGCATACATTGCGTAAAATAAAAAAACTGAATGGTCATTTAATAACAAATTGTGCCGAAAATATTTGTACCAAAATTATCAAAATCTGATAATTGGTTTTTAAGCTACAGTCGAAAATGTCGGGAATGTTTTTATGGGACGCAGTGTATTTCTTGACATACAACTGGTACAAATTTAATAAAAATTGGTGATTATTTCAGCGAGTTATAATTTTTTTTAAATTGTTGTTTTTTTTTTATAAAACACCGTGTATAGTTGACATAAAGACGCACTAAAAGCACTGTGAGTCTGCGAAACTGAACCCCAAAATGCGTTCATTAGACAAGTATAATAGCCCACTGCTGATTGCTTTGAGGTTATTTAGGCTTATCACTGTTGAATATTTCTTAAACCTGATTATTTGTACAAAACGTATAAAAACGCAATAGTCAGGATTGTAAAAAACTTGAACTTCTTGTATAATTTAGCTTGCATATTGGCGGTTGTTATTTCGTACAGCACGTTGTTTTTGCAGCGTTTAAGCTTACATATTGCTAAAACACTTTTAACGTTTTGACGATTTTTACTAAAATTTTTATTTCAATAGAAACTGCATACAAATTTTTTTACACTGAGCAATTATGTCGATACGTTTAACTATTTTCACGCGCGAAAGCAGCTACTGCTTTAGCGAGTCTTAGTCATCGCAATTCTGTTCGTCCGTCCGTCCGTCAGTCTGTCCGTCTGTCACACGGGTGGATCTGTCAAAAACAGTGCAAGCTAAAATCACCAAATTTTCACCATCTGCTGCATAAAAAACTTCAATTTTAGAAATTTCAAAGCTGTTTTATAAATTCGAGAGGGGGTCCGAATCACGCCAAAAGAGGGCGTTGAATGGGAGAAGGGTACAAAAATTTTAACCAATAAGTCGCCGTATTTCAATAACGTTGCGAGCTCATGCCAAATAAAGATGCATAATACTATAGAGGCCTACGTGATATCGGGGACGGCTTTTCCAGGCAATGCACGAAAACATGGTGTGCCAAAAATGTCCCAACTCGTTTTTGTCATGACTTCGTCAAATTTCCACCAAATTTGACAGTTTTTGGCAAACCGATAGCCAAGACAATAGAATTGTGTAAGATACATTTATTGCTTTTTTCACCCAATTTATGTCAACGCAGAACCGTGTTAAACGCAGATGGTTTAAACTGTTGCACAATGCTAAGTTGTTGTTTCCGTAAAAGTTCTAACGACTTAGTTAAGCACGCAATAACTAAAATTTATGCCAAAAGTGTACACAGTAACTTGGACGTGACGTCACGGCTGATAGCGGCATTAGCGATCAACTGATAAAAATGCACAGCATTCATTCATGAATTAGACATGTTTTGAGGTCATCGATCGGACATTTTGTTGTTTGCTATTTTCACTGTATTATGTGATACTACAAAATTATTACATCACATGGCGCTCTCTGTCAAAGTGATGATAAAAAGGAGCAACGTGATACTGATAATCACCGAGTAATGTAACAATTTAGAGTATCTGCGTTATACACTGTAAAGCGTTCACCTAAATTAAGTGAGGTAAACAAGAGTGTACTTTACATAATTTTATTGTCTTGGCTATCTGTGCGTCAAAAATAATCAAATTTGGTGGAGATTTAATAAAGTTTTGCCAAAAAGTGAGACATTTTTGGCACACCGTGTAGAGAACGAACAAACAAAACACAAAATATCAATCCTAACTTAAAATTGTAAAAACTGACCATTATCAGTGTGTCTTATGGTAGCTCTAGTAATTTTTCTTGTTATCCTGCAGACGGTCATTAACCCTTCCATGCCTAAGAAGGGAGTAAAACGACCCCTCCTGTGGTGTTTTAAAATAATTCTTTGTCTTGCGCCGATACCACCAATGTATTTTATCTATCTGTTTTTATACATAAAAGGCATTTTCTGACATATTACACACTACTCTACCCTTAATAGGTCAGGTTTTTTTTAGCTCTTGGAACATATCGAATAATATCGATAAAGTAGCTCATCGGTATTGCTGTCGATGCTAAAATTTTTAACTAACAGCATTTTTTCAGTTCTCATGTTCATTTGTTGTTTCTCTGACTAGTTGTTCTGTTTCGGCAATAAAAATACTGAAATATATTTTAAGTTTAGTCATCAGACAAAAACGGTTAATTTTTACGTTGCGTGCTATATAATGTCACGTTTTACTTACTTATTTATTTACATAAAAACTTATAGCAGTCAGTTCTAAAGTTTTTTTTTTCTGAAACCTTTTTGAGTGATGCATAAAATGCCTTGAAGTATCGAGCAAAATGCGACTATTAGCAGAGGGGTTATTTTAACCTTCTCTTAAACAGGCGAAGCTGCCGAGAAAGTTTAGGCATAGAAGGGTTAATTTGAGAGTGCTGTCTATTGTAAGACTAAGGTACAGTGTAGCCTACTGGTTAGAACGACAAACCAACAGACATAAAAGTTTCATTTCAGTAGCTCATAAACCATTTTGCAACCATACACGCTCTAAACCATGACATTGTGGTGACTGTTAACAAGTAGGCTGTGGCTTGCAGTACTCTCAGTAGTGCAATAAATTTTTATGGCCTAGGCGCACGACTTTTTAGTACCGCCAGTACTGTCACAAGACGTCCGTAGGCAGCTGCACGTGCGTATACAAAAGTTCTGCGGTGCTATTGTGCGCGAAAACGGTAGCCGCCGTCTGTGGTATTCCGTGTCCGGAAGTTAGGCTGTCGGGGCTCTGTGAGAATATAGCCAGATATCATGTTTGTAGACCGGCATTGTTCCGTGTTGACTACGTAGCTCAGATCCACTGGAGCGTAGCTATAAGCACGTTTTCAACACTGTCATCGCGACAATACCAAATCTGCCAAGACGTTGTTGACTCGCACTCGTGAGCGAGTGGTAGTAATCTAGGTGGGCTTATGTATTGCTCATCTAACTAATATAATTACAATATTTCATTAGCAACACCAATGTCGACGCTGACTTACACGTTAATTTGTTGTTTTATCATAACAGGTATATCTAAGTTGTCGAATTACGAGCAGTTCACTGAAGCGAAGTACAGTTTTTATACCGTTTTATTGTTTCCTTAAACATACTATTGCTTTTATATTTATAGTAATCGCTTATTACCAGCATTGCTCAGTTGGCTTAAACACAAAATAATGTTCATATGAACACGGAGTCTGTCTAACGCATTTCGACAGTTTACAGTATATGCCCGTATAAATATAATCAGAGAGCTGTTTAAACCGGTAAAAAAACAAAAACTTTAATTTCGAATTGTACAGCGGCAATGATCCTTTCATCCTTCTGTATTATTTTAACTAAACAATAAACATTGTCAGTTACGAGACCATTTGATTCGTCACCAGCGCTTTACTATAAAAAATCCATCGTCACCATGCGTCTGACTTGCACCGTATGGAGATAGAGCGCTTCAAAGATAATGGGGTCACGAGTTTGACCTTTTGAGGTCACGTGACGTCATCGGTCACGTGGTCATTCGACTCCCGGGGGTCGATTTCTTGTGGGTGGTTCATGGTGACCATGCGTCTATCTGACACCGTTACGGAGATATGGCGCCTCAAATATTGGACGCGCGGACCTGGATATGGAAAGAAAGACGGAAGAATGGAGAGAGAAAGAGGAATGGGAACATTATCTGCATAGCCACGATTTTGCAACTATTCTGTAAAAAAACAAGCAGCCTGTTGATAAAAGTAACTGTCACATGTTAATGTAGAAACCTGTTTTGCGTATATTTGTGTAGGTTATACGTCTACCCCTTCCGTAGACGGAGCCGAACTGTCGAGGTGCTATCTGCTGAACAGTCATTACTACTGTTTTTACAGCGACAGTACAGAGTGGAGTTGGGATGCAGCGAGAGACAAGTTTTGTTCGAAGAGAAGCTCAACGCTGCCGATCATTACTGATGAGGATGCTGACAACGTGTTTCAGCAGTTCATAGTTAGTGACTCGTACAGCCTGATACAGAACCGATCTGTCTGGATTGCTGCTCACGCTCGTCCCGTCAACAACAGCACCAGTTGGCACTGGATTGACAAACAAAAGTCAAGTACAGTAAACTTTATACTATCCTTTATTAATACACTGATTAATGTCACCTAGGCCGACAGTTTTATACAAGTTATACAAGTTGTCAAATGGACACAAATTTGAGACTGCACTAACGAATGCCTTTACACACCAAATTTGGACATGGATTGCGTGAAGCTAAAAGGCAATGGTTATTGGTTAAAAACCAACAACGTTGCAAATAGTTCTGAAATAGGACAGATACCTCGTTGCGCAGAACATGTTATGTTTGCAGCTTAATGTGACAACGTTTCTGCCGCGCTACAGTAATGCCGTAGGCGTCTATGGTACAAGTTGTCGTGTTTCTGTCCATGCGTCTATCTTTCAGCTTGTCACAAATGAATTGTGGCTAAACAATGCGAAATAAGGCCTAAGTTGCTATTGATTATTAATAGAAAGTCGCATATTGGTTTTCAAATAACATGAAAAATATTGACTTTTACTGACTTGATAGTCGATGCGCGCTATTGTTTCCAAACAGTAAGAGATAGGACATAGGTGTATTGATCACTAATAGAAAATTGCATGCGCTGTTTTTGAATGAGATAAAAATACCGACCTTGGATGACCTTAAAGGTCAGTACTGCAACAGAAACTGTATATGTACATGTATATGCTGTAGCGCGTCTTTTCTAGCGATGATTGAACTTTTTTGTTACTGGTGGTGTGATATTGTTTTTGTTACACTCCAGCATTTGTTTTTATGATACAATTTAGCACTCGCGTCATCAGACTTCCGAGAGCCTCAAAATGGCGATCGATGGTGTGCGACTGTCGGTATTAACGAGGATTTGGGTGCAGCTGTTCTTAACAGAAACTTGTGGACTGATAGAGCCTATTACATCTGCCAGTACGACTGTGAGTAACATAAGCTGTATACGTAAGCTTTATCCTCAATGCGTCATGCAATTTTGTAGGCTGTGCGTTTTGAAGGCTTGTCGAATGTCGAGTTCCACAGTTCCAGCGTCACTAATCACAATGTCGTATAATGAGTAACTAAGTAAGTAACTAAGACTAGTAAGCAGCCTAATCTTTAATTGCTAAACGGCCATACGCCATTTTAACAACAGATAATATGACATAGGAGAACTGCAAGTTAATACAATGTACACAGCAAATAAATAATTAAATAAATGGTGTGCTATTATAGAGCAACATCAGATTTGCATGTAATCATAAGCATCTCCAATTAAGCTTCGCAGTACAAAAGATTGCTGGCGCAGGTTAAATGTACACTGTGGCAAAACAGTAATGCGATTATAGGCACAAACTTTATCGGTAGCTTTTTCTTTCGAGGTAATAATCGGTGAATGCAGTGTTCTTAATCGTTAACCATTTTACGAAACAGATGCTCATACGTTTCATGCAATAACACAGACAAACGTCTCAACTCACAGCTGTAACATTTACACGATGAGGCTGGCTGGTTCGAACAATGTTTTTTTCTGTAGACTACATGTTTGTTGGTCTGATTCAGATAACAGTCAGACCGTGCTTAGTTTCACGTCAACATCGACTGTCAGTTGTTCTCCTCGCTGGATCGTTTATCCTAGCACGCACGCAGACGGCGCCCGGCTGCTCAACGCAACAACACAGAAACAATGTCTTGAAACATGTGTTAATGACTCCAGCTGTCACAGCGTTTCTGTTGATTGGCACGATAGCGACAACTTGCGATGTTACATACACGACGACCAAAATCTTACTCGCTATCGAAATAATACCGCAACACTGTTTGAAATCGTCAGAAAGTGCTATGCTGAATCAAGTACGCGACGTCATCGATTTTGTACATAGTTTTACTGTAAACCTTAAAATAAACTATATATTTTAGCACCGTAAAGCGTTAGCCATTTTAGCCATAAAAACGACTGCAATGTTGCATAATTTGTCCTTTTAACTCTAAATTGCTATGTGATATACTGCATGACTTAGACATATTAACACACCTTTTTAAGAGTATTACATTGCGTCTTAAGCGTTTTGCGTGTATTGTTACAAACCTGTGGTTTCTTGCGTATAAATTTATTACAGATGCAAGCTGCGACAATGCCTTTGTAATCGGCTCGACATGTTACAATATTCACAGAAACCAAGTACCTTGGTTTACGGCAGTCAACAGATGTTTGTCTAACAACTCCACTCTGGCCGTTTTTGATGACGACTTTCTACGAAGCATACCCGCATCTTTACTGACTTCGGTCAACGTGTGGATTGGACTACTAAAGTCATGGTGGACATGGCCAGGTTAGCATTTTATGCTTTAACAAGAAATGTTTTAGCTTTTCCTGGATCTAGTGTATACTTTGCACACATTATTTACCGATATCGAAAACCCTTATCTTCAGAGCGATTTTGGTTTGCTGTAGACAATGGCAGAATAATCATAATTTAGATTTGCCATAGCAAAATGCCAGTTTAAAAATACGAAAACTAAATGGTTCCATACGGCAATATTTGCGAAATACTTAACGTGCCTGTGGTTTAGTGACTAATTAACGCTGGCTGATGAAGAAATATTGTTGTACGACAGGTGGTGCTGACGTGTTGTACAATAAATTCAACGTTGAATCTTCAACTCCACCCGACAACCCTCCAGTTAATACAACTACAAAAGAATACAGTTGTGTCGTTGCTACAAACGGTCAATGGAAGTTATCTCGCTGTAATGAGTCGCAATGTGTTGTCTGTCAGTCAATTCACCCAGGTGCGTTATAAAAGCTGTCTAATTTCTTGATACGAAGTTACGAACACAATCTCATATAGCCGAAATCGCATCACACAAAGCACTGGTGTTGACAAGTGGTACTCGGTTCGATGCAAGAATCTGATTCATAATCTAATTTTTTGTACAAGTCGACCTTTAAACAGTTTAGTGGCAATATCTTGCAGATGTCTGATATAAAAATCGAGTTTTAGCAACCTTTGCTTTTGAATGCAAACGGTTGGTTGCCGTGGCGATAAGGGTTGTTCGGATGTAAATTATTTAACACCGTTGAATTGCCGAGCCCAAAACCACCGTGTTTGGTGCAATTTAAAAATCAGATATGCATTTTTACAAGGCGTATATACCGCTTATGTCATTTATAGGCTGTAGTAAAATTGTTAACACATGAAAACTGTTTGTTTGTTTATTTTTTAACATGAAAATAGTACACAGTGTACATTGTACAAGTAAAAACACACAAAAAAATAAAAATACATTAAAAACCAGCAGCACATAAATGTTCCAGGAGACTAACAAGTTCAGTTGCACTAAAATGAGCCATTTTGAAGATGCATAACTATGTTTAACAAGCCACAACTCGCTTACATGTTTATTATGCTTGTTGCAAAACAGCAAAACCGACGAAATTTAGTACGACAACAGACTCTGCAGCAACAATTACTGTCGGTGCACATAGCGTGAAGACACCTACCGCGACTGCGTCGGCATTAACATCAGATGAATCAGGTTGTTTTGTCGTCTTCTGTGTGCAGTTTGAACACTACACTAGTACATAGTACATAATGACAGTGATAACTATCCATCTTCGTTATATCAAATTCGGCTACTGTTCTGTTTTCATGTGGTGTCATTAGTGTGTATTCTCAGGCGTAATCGTTCTTGCTGCGCAAGTAATTCCGTTTATTCTTACACGTTTCTTTTTATCGCGGTTTGTCTGTCGTCTGTCACATTTGTGCACTCTGCTTCAACCGTTTGACGCATGCAATAAGGTCCAGTGATACATTGTATTAAAAGGGTTTTTAGCCCCGAGGGAAAGGTAAAATTTAAAGTTGAGCAACCAGCCAAAACATTCAATTGCTTTTGCCTTTAGCAAATTATTTGGACCTTGTGTTTGCAGGCAATGCCGTAGTAATTGGCGTGGCTGTCGGAATCGCTGTTTTCTTGCTCATCATTATCATCATCGTGATCGTCATTGTCGTTTTCGTATCAAAACGTCGTCGTTCGCGCAAATATGGGTTTGATATAACATTTTTAATCTTAGTTATTCACTTTTGCAACGCAGTAATGTAGACTTTTAGTAAGTTTAATTTAATACGGTGAAAGATCATCACCGCTCTGTCGTTAACAGGCTTTTTCTTGTTTGCGTGCAATACGCGGTCATGTACATGGGCCTTATGTTGTGCAAAGAACTCCGTTCATTTCGGGCTTGAGCAACATTTTAAGTGAACTACGGAACTTGCGGTCCGTGAAAGTATTCATGCCCAACGGCATATACAGCGCGGCACGAAAAGAGAAAGAAAGAGGTCGAGCAATCAAGTAGTTTCAGAGACGATTAACCTAGGTCATTACAGTAAAGTTTGGTAATGTAACATTTGAACACAATGTTCAACACGACCGCACTTCACTACGATGATAGACGCCTATCATCATTACAACCGCCTAATTGCCCAATTTGTGTAAAGCATTTGTTTACCGCAGAAATCACGTTTGCCACGCTGCACATGAATGAGACTTAAGACGTCGTAGGTGCACAATTTTCATACGCCGAGCGACCCAAAAATGTATTGTATAATGACTGTCATGCAACGCTAGCGTAATTCGGTCATTCGATCACCAATGGCGAGTCAAACCGCTACTTTGCCTATTTTATGATCTCGCTGGCGACACAACAATAGCTGCTCTAATTCTACATGTATTAAAGTTGCACGTACTCGGTGCTAAACTATTCACAAGCGCCAAACGTTCTAAGTGCATTATGACCGTCAAGAGGTACTTGTATACTTAGGTCATTAGATGACCATGCGCTTGCCAGTCAAACCGTTACTTTGTCCAATATTATGAACTCAATGATAGTACAATGGACATTGTCCTATTAAACTTGCACGCTCACTATATGCTATGATCTTGGATAGTTAACTTCATAGGTCAAAAAGTTAAAAGTGCCTATAAATATTGACGAGAAACCACGCATTTCAAAGAGAAGCGGAGCGTTACATGTCCTATGAGATCACAGTGTCACCTGCCAACCGACACAGCTGAATGCGCTCCTTCAGTGCAAAACTAATACGAGTAGACGTTCCAGATGCTGCCGTTTTAAATTAGTTATCATAAACGGCGAATTAGGTCATGACATGTCATAGACAAATTACAGACGGATTTGCGAAATACCAATAACCTGTGTCGGCAATAAAATAATTGCTATTTTTACGGCGCGGTGGTCTGTACTTGTGACAATTAGTCGACTTTATGCATTGACATTTGACACTAACCGAACGGCAGTTGGGAGTTCGTCTTTTATCCGTAAATAATAGCATGACTCGGAAGGGGTTGCAACCAATAGCGTCGCGGTAATGTCGCATCAGCTGTTATAGGCCTACAGCAGTTCCCACGGTATAACCATAGATCTATTTGCCTTTTCCACTGGACTGTGGTAGCACATTGCTTGTAGCCTACTCCTGCGGTAGGTCTATTACGTATTTCCCCTTGTCCATGATGAATGACTCCTTTATATTTTTTTCACAAATTTTTTCTCTGGTTTTTATCCACTAGACTGATATCAGGGATGTTAACTTTGCAGTGGACCAATTGCACATTTTGGTCATTAATCGGCCGTCTTAATAGGCCACAATACGGGTTTTGTTCGGTTATTTGTTCGGCCGTTGGTCTCTTTGTCTTGAAGCTGGAATAAGATATTAAAAGACGTATTAAGACAAAAAATAGTGTAAACGTTTCAGCAGGCAGAAGCACACGGTGCGTCTATTTTAAGTTTTAAGGGCTAACAGTCGCAGTTTGTTTCAGGTTGTACAGCTTTAGACGGAAAGCTGCAAACTATGTCGGCACTGGGGTGACATATTCACAAACTAAAACTGCAAAAAATACAAAAACGAGAAAATACTTTCTAAGTATGTGCTTGTTTAATAATATTCGCATACAGTTTGAATCGTTGTAGATCATTGCGTTTTTCAAGCATAAAAAGTTCGTACTTTTTAAAAACAAGACAGCTAATATCGGTTATGCTATGATACGTGAATAAATTATTGTTTGTGAAACAGCGATCTAGATCACATCACCAATGGTATACCGCTCGAGCCAGAACAACCGAAGCAGCAGCAGCCGCAGCACGATAGTCTAAATGATGGCGACGACACAAAAGCAGCGCCTGTCTCAACACCCGACGTCGTCTACGCTAAGATCGTCCCCGCACCAGGCCCGCCGTCCACAAACAAGGGCACTTCGCCGAACTCACAGAACAAGAACGGTGAAGTTGTTTACTCCGAACTGCAAAACTTTGGCTCCCAAAATCACAATGGGCCGTCCAGCGACGGATATGCAAAGATAAAGTTCTGACGACAAAAGTGTCGTGGGTTTAAAAAGTAGGCGGGGTTAAAAAAAGTAGGCGGGACAAGAAGTTGAAATTTTCCGACAAACGCTGCAAATTTCGGACAGAATTCCAACAGACGATTGCAAATTTTCAGCGGCGAAAATTGTGGGCGCTTAAAATATCAGTTTTTCTCCAAAATTTTTTATCGGAGTTTTTAACCCGATTTTTTTTTGCATTTTCGGGCGAAAATTTGGTGATAACAAAATAATTTTTCGACAATTTTTGATAACCAAGACTTTAAAAGAAGCAACACTCGCTTTCTTAGCCACGACGCTACTGACTGACGTTAATCTTCATCTCAAGTGAACAAAAATATCGGGCTTTTCTTGTTGTCGGCGCACGACCAGGCCCGTCGAAGGAGTGGGATAGGAAGGTAAGCTACTCCTGGCCCCGCGACGTTTGGGGCCCCGCCGTCGCTGAGAAATATAAAATACACCAGAATGTGCTATTATAAAAACATTAATTTAAAAATTTTCTTCCCAAAGGGGCCCATGAAAATGTTCCAAGGCCCCGCGGGGATGTTTTTCCGGGCGGCCAGGCTTAGCTGTGGCTCTCGACAGGCCTGCGCACGGCGTGATGTCTGCCGAGTCGTTATCCAGCTTCTGTCGGCGACTCAAAACTCAAAAGCGTTTACGAAATACTTTTTGCTGTCTATTTACTAAACTTAAACTCTCCTCATTAAACTCTCATTTAAACTCTCCCTAATGGTTTCATTGCAGTATATTTTATATTACTTTAGCTTCTGTAAAAAATACCCGAAATATTGACGGATTTATTGACACTGGTGAGTTTTTTGTTTGATTGTCAACTTTGGTTAGTTTTCGGACGTTAATACTTTTATCAGGCGCTCTGCGACGAGTTTGTGGTAAGGTAACATGTGAGATCAATGTCGTACCGAGCGGAACAGCAGAAGGATTTTAAATTTTGGTTACTTTTTAGGCGAAGTCGCTCTAGCGCTTAAGATTTTTCCGTATATAGCGAGGTCTGTCTGTATGTCGTTTTTTTGCACTCTGTTTATTCCGTTTCGCGGATTTACGTGCCGTTTGGCAGATGCACTTGCGTGGTCCAACGACACACTGTTGAGAGCCAGAGCGAGGTCTGTCAAATTTGGGTTCGTAAGAGAAGGACTTTGACTCTCGGGGAATTGCGATATCAAATTTTCGAACCAGAAGATGTACTTGCAAACTGCTGTTTACAGACGAGTGCCTTTTGCCATAACTACAATAAAAGTCGAAAGTAATTTTCAAAGAGGCACTGCAAGTCAAGGGGTTTGGGAAATACAATGTGTCAAATTTAGGGTTCTTCCGTTGAAATGGCTGGTCACCCTTACAACAGTTCTGCGCTACCGCGTAGCCTGTGATAATAATTATAATACATCCGGTTAAAACATGCGAAACCGAGTATTCCGCCTTGTGAGTATTGCGTCGTCGCATCTATGCTTGACCGAAAGACATCTACTGTTTTCGTAGTGTAGAAATAAAGTAAACATTTTAAAAACTTTTTTTTGTAATTCGCGGCCAGCCGTACTTACGATCGCGACCTTTGTACAAAATCGTGTCTGTCGTCTGTCTGTTTTTCTGTTGTATGTTTTTTTGTAACACCTATAGCGTATTTTGGCACATCATACCGGAAAGCAGTCTATGAACAAGCAAATAAGTTTGCGAAACTGCTGCCCTGTTGTTCTAAGTCTACCCTCTACGTTCTCCCATTTTTAAACGGACGTAAGTACAGTACTGCACTGTTATATGCTAACATTGTGAAGAACGAGCGTTGCTTATAGAGCTACGGCCTGGCTGGTATTGATCATACTTGCTCTTTTAAGATGTAAACAAAATAGCAAGACTTGTTTACGGAACTTGTTTCGCGAACAAAAGTCAGTCAAGCATGCTAAAAGAAAAAGCGTCACAGTTTGATAAAGAGCTTAAATATAACAATAATTCAGATATTTGTAACTCGCCATTTATCGGTAGCTTCAGAATTCTTAGGCTACTGTTTATGTAAATAAGCCGTATAACTTTCGCAAAGATTTGCAGTTGGTGGCAGTACGGTCGTCTATTTTAGCAACAGCTGAGCTTCTTGTTGATATTCGTTTGCGTTTTCGCTGTAGCTGTACAGTATGTATTTAGTGTGTGTTTTGTAGCCTACGTAGCGTGGGCTGTTTTACTAGTGTGTCGCTCGTATGTTCGTTGATGACAACTATAAAAAAATCATTTCACTGTCTGTCGATTTTGTAAAATGTTTAGGCCCACGATTGAACTTCAAACTTACAAAAGTGTGTCCTAAATCAAGCGTTATACGTTATTAGTTTTTTAGAGTGGCATTAGTAAGTAATTAATTGCAACAAAGACAGCTGTGTATGTATAACAACCGCCGTAAGAAGTGATATTAAATGCTTATACATTTCTTTGGGTGGGTAGCGTTTTTGTGTGTGTTCACTACTGACTTACAGCATTCGTTACTACTAGACTAGGCTTAGGCCCCTGTGATGGCGATCACAATTGGCCGTAAGACGCATTAAAATCACTGCAAGTCATCAAACCTTTTTCCCAAATGCATTTGTTAGACAGTTTTGATCTCCAAAAATTATGAGACAACTCCAGACTACATAAGAATGTAAATAATAAATAAAGAACTTTAACTCAAATTATTTATTATTCATTTTTAAACAAAATAAAATAGCCTATGTTTGAAACGCATTTAATACAATGTTCGTTGATTAAGAACTATCAAAATGCAGAGCATACAATCACGATGCACGTTAAAAATAGCTAAGATGTTAACTGTCAACAATGCAGTAAGAAACAAAAAAGAGCGCTGCAAAAACCTTAAAGTTTTTCGCTGTTTTTAGCAACCGTTTGGAAATTATGCAGCTTTATTTTGTAAAACAATGTTCATCTAACTGTGAAGTAAAATATGATTTGTTAACAAACGACAAAGTTTTAGATTTTTAAACATGAAAGCCTACCGACTTTTAGCATTAAAAATGTTCAAGCTACAACACCAATTCAGTAACGTAGTTGAAACAACACAGTAAACTGATGATCAAATACGAACATTTCGTTGTAACTGTGCATGTTCGAAGTGTCCACCGCCAGCTTTAAGCTCCAACTACACAAGCTTTTAGTCGCTTAATTTGATATGTCTTTCACAGCCTTGTCGATCGGTCCTTGTAGTGTGGGTCGACATGTCCAAAAATAGCTCCCGTAGGACTTGCTTGTCAAAATTGATTTTTCTACATTTTCAGTTAGCTTTAATAAAACCATTTTGAAAAACGATGGGGTACAAATTTTCTCGCCCCTTGGTAATTTTCTGTTGCTATGACAACCAAAAGCCCTTAGCAACAAGCTTAGTGTGCCTATAATGTAGAAAATAAATGTCTAAATGTGTTAAATGTCATGGCTATAATAACCTGTTCATACGTTATTAAGTACAAGAAATCAAACTGTGTATTTTCGCATAGCAACGTTTGCTATGAAAGAAGATTTCACATAGCGACAGACTCTTCAGCAGAGATATCAGCATGAGACTTAAACCAAACCTTAGTTACCATATGAAGTAAGATTAGTGGTTATAGTTTTGCTTATTGACAAAAAATGTGTCATAATTTCTTGAAATGGGGTGGCTTTTAGGGTTGTGCAGGTACGGCAATTTGGATTACGTGACGCAGCCCGACCTGTAGCACGTTACGTTACCCGTACGTGACTTATAGGCCTACATGTGCCGTTGAACCCGTGCTGGTACCCGCGGGTACGGGTATACTTTACCCGTGCAAACCAACTGCCTGTTAGACTACAGTCAACATGCAGGGTCATCTATTCCCCTCAGCACCAGAAATCAACTTTTTCAAGTTACACCGACCTCTCCCATTTCCTTCCTTTCTTTTTCCCACTGCCACTCTTTTCTACTGACTAAAAATTTAGCTGGGGGTCTGGATGATCCAATGTCGCAGTTGATTACGCATGTCGTAGTCAGGCACGTATATCATAGTTAGATATGCATATAGAATAATAAAATCAGATTAAAAACACTTCAAAGATAAAACACACTTTGTTTACATATAATAGCTGATATTGATTTTTTTTCAGAACTGTCTGTCCGATTGGTCAATCAAGTTTGGTAAGCAACCGTTCTGGGACCGTCTTGGCGCGCGCTGGAGCACACGGCACTAGTAGAAGCCAGTCTGCACACGGCACAACACCAGGCATCATTTCTGGCACCTTCTTCACAACATAGCGGGCACTGGTTGTTTGCTTTGCCGATTGCTTTACGCGGGCTCAAGTTAGACGACGAGGCAGTGAGAGTTGCTGTCGGTCTGAGGCTGGGGTTGGACCTTTGCGTCCCACACAACTGCCACTGTGGCTCCCCAGTTGACGCTCGTGGTCTTCACAGCTTTGTGTGCAATAAAGCTCCGGGTAGGTCAGCAAGACATCATGTTCTTATCTACTTGGTTGCTCGTAACTTTGCTTCATCCGGAGTTCCTGTCACTAAAGAGCCAGCCGGATTATTTTGGTTGGACGGGAAACGACCAAATGGCGTCTCATTGGTCCCTTGGCAGAGCGGCAAGTCGTTATGTTGGGACGTCACGGTCACTTGCCCATTGGCCGAGTCATACGTCGACAGAGCATCTCACCAGGCAGGTTCAGCAGCAGAGTTGGC
>Ga0209367_1004548_pt1 | contig 19165 bp, 4 predicted proteins | sample WorMetLIZISLAND2_FD_187412 | JGI IMG/M metagenome (GOLD analysis project Ga0209367, IMG submission 187412) | Marine gutless worms symbiont microbial communities from Max Planck institute for Marine Microbiology, Germany - Olavius geniculatus... ...
CCCCACACCCTACCCCCTCGGCGCCTTCGGCGCCTCGATTCGGCCCGCGCCTTCGGCGCTCGGCACTGCTTTGTTCAGCACCCCCAATCGTAAAATGCTAGCTACGGCTCTGCAGTGGCCGTCTATAAGTTTTGAGTAAACTCGCATGCAGAGAAACAAACTAAACAGACACGTGACCTCTGCTCCGCGGGGGGTAGGCCTAATAATAACAGCTTATTAATCTCCCTCTCTCTCTCCTCTCTCTCTCCTTCAGGCTGTGGATCCCTCAGGTAAAGGGTTAGCCACACGGTTTTTCCCTTTTCTCGGTCTCTACTCAGCTCGATTCTCTACTTCCTCCAAGTTAAGCTGCAAGTCTTTTATGTTGTACTTGACGACGACGATCCATCTCTGTCTTTCTCGGCTCTGGTGTCCACGAACGTTTGCCTCCAGGGTTTAATTGCTTGACACAATCGTTCACTTATCGCCATTGTACATGTCCCTCCTCATACCATCTTAGTTTGCCTCCCGTACCTTGTCCGTAATGACAAGTAACAACAGCATAATAATAATGATATACAAATACAGTACAATATCTATATTGAGGCTTGGAGGAGGCAAGTGTTTTCCGTGCTTCGTCTGGATGCGTCAGACTCAGACTATAGTACCAGTACGACTTCCTACGGCAAGTTGCCGGGGTTATTTTATCACGGCGGGAACTGTGTGTAAGCGCACGGTGTGACGTCACGACGCCAGTCGGCGCGCTCGCTGGCATTGCGGCGTGCACGCACACACGAGACGGTTCTGCTGCAGCTGCTGCTCAGCTGATGGCGGACTGCGTGTAAGGTCGGTTGCGCGCTTGTTGACGTCTGACGAGGATTGTTTATGACCTAATAACGATCGCAATATTGTACATCGAGCCGTCCGTGCCGTGTCGTCTGGTGCTGGATGTGCTATGGCGCTGCTGGAAACGTGGAGATCGAAAAGGGACAGAGACAGCGGCCTTGACACCGACAGCCACGTCCGACGTAAGTCTGTCTATACGTAGCCTATGTTGATTAGTCGCTCGTCTGCTGCTGCTCGTTGCTGCTGCTGCTGCTGATGAGGATGATGATGATGTTGATAAGCAGCATATACCTCGTCATTTCGCTCTGGGCGTCTTTGCAACTATTTTGGCATTATAGCATCTTAGAATTAATTCATCTATTAGTGACTGATGACGATGGGCTTTTCCTTTTCGTGCTGCTGCTGCTTGTAAGCAGACCGTGTTGTATGCTGCCCTATACCCTTCAGTGCGGTCTGGCTGTTTTTTAGCTGCCGCCCAGATTGATTATCCAGGAGAATTCGCCATTCCAATGAAATACTAACCCGGAAAAATCGCAACGAGTAGGCCTAACTTTAGACGCAAGCACTCCCACCGCAACCGACATGTATGCGGCCGTCCGTGCAGTTGGCTTCGACTCTGCTGAAAATATTCTGTGCATGTTTACTGCCGAAATATTTCATTAAATAAAGGTTGGTATATTATTAAACAGGGATGTGCACGAGACCTTATGAGCCAAGACCGAGACGAGCGGCATGCTGGTTTTCAGTTCAAAAAGTTAACGATCAAGGTCACGGGACGTAGAATATGAATATCTCTTGGGTGGCGGTGTGATGGCGGATCAGGCGCCGAGCGGCTAAGGCGCCGACTGCAAAATAGGCATATGCCTACCTTCATGTCTGAGATGCCCGGCAAATGGAAGGACGGCCGCATACATGTCGGCACTCGCCATCGACATTTTTTCTCGTTACATTGCTGATCGGGTCACCAGGTGTGTGAGCTTTTCGAGATTATGTCACTGAAGAAAAACGCAAAACAGCAGAGGCATGGCATCTCCTAGCAGGCTTGCTGAACTAACCGCAAGCCTAGAAGAATCTTGAGGCCGAGTGTGCCGTCTAAACATCGGCATGATCCAACCTTCGCTTCGGCCTTGGCACGTGTCTGCTGTACGTTGTGCCGAGATTTTATCTGAGTGCATTTCGTGTTGCAGCAACGACGGTTGTGGCGGGCCGCGGCGCTATATGAGATGGGTTCCGATAGCGGCTCTCCCCAAGCCAGTCGCCCACCCCACGTAGACCCATATACAGTACCATAGACTTCTTATCTTATTTCTTTCGCCTCTCAGCTGTATGTCTGAAGTTGCTGTGTGTTTTTAGACACAAATGAGTCATTTTTCAGCGCGTTGCACATGGTGCAAAACACGATATTGCCACCATAAATTGTTTGTCTATCTGTAACGTTTACTGTTGATGACTCTGTGGAGTGGGTATTGGCGTATTCGTTGGAGTCCTAACATGGGGAGGTGATACTAGGGGAATATCCCAATATTTCCCATGAAACGCATTTTGGCGTATTTCAGTTACTATTCATCACATGCGTAAGACGTAAAGTGACGTCACCGGAAAGCAGGCTCTCAAACACAAACAAACACATCGCGCGGTGGTATTAGCTGCGACAGTAGGCGCTCTTGTACTTACCTACTTGGTTGAGAAGCAAGTTGGTCAGTGTGTCTACCGACTATACCGTCAGCGGTGTTCTTTAAGACAAGAAAGTCCAGGTGTTGCTAGGGAAGACGCGTTACAAACTTACAATCTATATACAGTTTCTGTTGCAGCACTGACCTTCAAGGTCATTTAAGGTCGATGATTTTGATGTCATTTGAAAGCCGTTAGTCTATGCAACTTCCTACTAATGATCAATAGCAACCTAGACCCTATCTCTCACCGTTTAGCCACAATACGTCCGTGACATAAGGACGGACAGACAGATGGACAGACGACAGTCGTACCATAGACGCGCTATACAGTATATGTGTAGCGCGTCAAAAATATGAGGGTGTGCAAGAAGTTGCAATTTTTTGACAGTGAGCTGCAGATTTTCGACAGAGGAAATTTGGGTGACCAGAAGCTCAATTTTTTCTTCAAATTCCTTCAAAATTGGAGATTTTTAGCCCACATTTTGCAGGCCTACTTTTGGAAGAAAAGATTCTGATAAGAAGAAAATCTTTCCACAGGGTAAAATTTCGGGGAGTGGTTGCCCCTGCCCTCATTGTTGCTACACGGGCCGTCGGTCTGTTAATAAGAGTCAAGGCACGCTCATGGGGGGACTGCGTGACTGGTCGACCGGTGGACGCTCCAACTGACCCGGCAAGACGTGATGTTAAGTACAGTGAGTTCAGCTGTTAGTTCGACAGCTGCCTATACTCAGTGTATGGCGTACCATTCAGCGGCGAACCGACGGCCCTCTCCAACTTTAGTTGTAAATGCAAATTTGTCCAATGAAACTAATGAAATTTATACCCGAGCTGTACGTGAATTTTCCGGGGTTTTTCATGCTCAAAATGCTAGGAGCTGTCAGCACTTCCTCAAGCCGCTTAGCTAGTGGGAAGGGGACTAGCCCCCATTCCTTTCGGTCTTTGCTCTGGATTTTTGGCCCATTGGGCATTAGTCCGCCCCTCCCAACGCCAGTTTCTATCTACACCTATGGTAGGAGTACTTACTGGCGTTTGACTGTTAGCTCGCATAGCCTACAGGAAGGAGGAGTGTGTGGACTGCAGATTTAGTAGCTGCTGCCGTCTGAGGTCATAGGTAGCCTATAGGCGCCAGCCGACTCAGTGGGGGCATCCATGAAGCGATCGTCCTTTCTCCCCGAAACTTGTGGGTCAGCGCCCCACAAGTGTTCTGAACATTTTGCAACTGCAGAATGAGCCATTTTCTATACATGATATTGTTGGTGTTAACGTAAACAACGTAAATAATTTTTTTCTCTCATTTATGTGTTTTTGTTATTCCGTATTTCAATATTGCCTATAATAAATACATGCATGCAGTATTACTGGTGGCGGAACAAAGGTGCTTCCTAGAAACACGTGCGCAGTCAGATGCCGACTGCGCAGTCATAGATTATGCTGTCTGCAGCCGGTGGGCGTCTATAGTTTTGCCAGGTAACCGTGCAACAGCTTTCAGAGGTGTGCATGGCATAGCATGTATAGGCCCCTACAGGTACCACGTATGCCGCTGTACCTTGTCCCGCTCAATATATCGACCTAACACCGCCCGGTCCTAGGTCAGGCTAGCTGGTTTTTTTTCCAGCAGGGTAGGCCCCCTAGTTCAGTGTTACGTGGCGGGCTTTGATGACTTGTGGTGATTGGCGTCGTATCATCGTCGCCATCATGGCATCAGCGTTATCGTCGTCTTCCTTGTCGTGATTTATTTCTCATTTTTAGCGCTTTGATTGTTTCGCGGAAACGCTCTACCCAGTTTTTCTGACTTTCTGTCTCACGCTGACTTGGACCGACTCAATGCTGCCCTCAGAAAAGCTCGACGATGGGACATTAGCGACCTGTGTATTACTATGTAGGATTTAATTGACCGATAAGACAGACTACTGTTTCACAGCATGCGCTTAAACCTTTAATCGACTACCCGGCCCTCATCCAAGCCCTGCTTCTCAAACTTATAACTTGCGATCTCCAAGTCATTCTCTACCAACCGTCAACACCTCTAATTTTATCAGACGTTGCTATTCCGCAGTTACGTGTTCAGCACTTGTTACCGTGCAAAGAACTTTTGCCATGTTACAACGGCCAATTGGATTGACAATAGTATTTGCAAACTTTTGCATTCTGAATGTAGCTTTTCAACGGTGAATTCGGACCGGCGCCGCCAGCTCCGTTTTTCCTGAGTCGATTTCCAGGTCCGGCGGCGCTATATGTAGGCCTACACCGTTTTGTTTTACAAACTACATAATGTATGTATACAACTGCCACGTGACGTTGAGTTGCTTGAAAAGCTGATAAGGAAACGAGTTGTAGTATGCCTATGCCAGCTGAGTGATATCGTCCGCATTGTACCGTCAATTATAGCTTTAATGAATGCCGAACACGTTTAATTGTAAGGCGCTACCGGTAAGCCTACTGTAGGCCTAGGTCTCTATGGCCCCTATACTGTAGGCGATGTCGGTTGCAGGATATCCTGCTGACGCGTCGTGTGACAATGATCTACAAGCCTGTGGCTAATCGCTTTCTGTCGTCTTTTGACAATGTTCAACCTGTAGGGCATGTTTAGGATTATTAAAATTGCACGTGACAATCATTTTTGTTTCGCTGCATGATATCACGTGACTGTAAGCCTATACATGCTGCACTGATCGAATGGCGTAAGTAACATATACACCGGAGTACGTGACACAAAAAAGTGGTACATAGGCCTAATAATAATAATAATAATAATACATTTGTATAGCGCCGTAGTGCCGTAGCTTTGGAGGCCCCTATACATGCTTTATGCAGATAAGCAATCTCGCGGTTTTTGAAACTATTGTCCTCGATTATTCCAGTGAAATGTGCACTGTGTTGAACACTGACCCATCGTCTTTACGCGCCCCAGACATCACGATCGCCGGCCATGTCTCAGCCAGCATCTGCAGTTGCAGGGAGCCCGACATCGACCTCCAGCTGCACGCCGGATCCACGTACTATGTCGAAGACGACCTCGCGGCTCGCGGACGCTTCCAGTCCGGCCTGTCATCGGGTCGGTCACCTGCACAAGTGTTGACTGCCGGATGAGGTGCTTCATGCTCAGGAACCGATTCATGCAGACGACGTACGTGTCCAAACATCGTGATACGTCTGACGCAGATTCTGCTGCAGATGTTTCACTGTTGGGTCTGGTTCATCACTGACGCATTTGTCACGAAGTCATACCAGCGTATTTCAAGGATTCTTCGCAAGCATGAGTGCATGACGTTTGGCCTAAGGCTTCTGTCAGGCTTGCCGTGGATATGAAATTTCTCATCCATATCCATATCCACAGACGCCTATCCCGCGTACATGTAACCACTAAATTTTGCAAAATACAGCAGTGCAAAAGCGTCCATCCCCCAAACATGACGCAGACATCTCTCTATTAAAATTGTTGAAGAATTAATAAAAGTAAAAAATAAACACACACACTTGCATTAAAATACAATCTTATTCAAGTATGTCCCAACTTTAGTGAAAATCTACATAATTTTATTGTCGCTGTTTTTGATCGACCGTTAAGTCGAGCCTTTGGTACGATATGTCGTCTGTCTGTCGTCTGTCTGTCGTCTGTTTGTCTTTAACGCATGCATTGTATCTAAACGGTACGTCGTAGGAACTCGACAACGGTGCAGCTGGATAGAGCGATGACAACTTCCTATAGACTGTCAAAAGTAACCATGTGTCGTGTGCAGCAGTTTGGCCGCGATTTTGAATGTTGTTGCTTGCAGCTGTCAACCACGTGCGCCGAATTACCGCATCGTATTCCAGTTTTTATTTTAGAATTTGATATAGCGCTGACCTTCGGATGTAGGCGGTACAGTCGGCCCACCCAAGCAACAGCTGGGATTCTTGTTTTCTTAGACGCAAGTTGCATTTAGGTACGTCTACGTGTATAGGGCAGAGTGGATGTCATTGAAGCATTTGGTTTGTACTTCCTATTAGCATTAAATATGTCCGTAAGGAAAAACCTTTGTAATTTTGTTACCATTTGATGAAAAAAGTTACAGATAAACTCACAAATGAATAGACCTTTTGTCACCCAACCAACAGCATTAAAAACGGAAGATTAAAATCTGTTGCTAATATATAGTGCTAATAATTTAATTTAAACCAACATAATAATGACGTACTTATATCACTAATTGTTAATTTGACACAATTGCCTAACCTAGCCTAAATAAACGAGAAAATGAAGAGTGACAACGACAGACAGGAAGATATTATAAAAAGACAAAGATCATAAGTAGTCAGTTTAATTAGCAGGTGCATGAGCATAATATCCATGGATATCTATATCCACGGCAAGCCTGGTTTCTGTTCATCTGATTTTGTGAGGAAAACGTCTTGTGCAAAAAACGCGCCAACACAGTAGGTGGTAATTATGCATTACATAGCAAAAATGTTTGCACCATACTAATTAGGTGAGTTCGTACGTCTGCGGCTTCATTCAATAACATAGCGTACACAGTAGGCCTACAATCATAATCATTTTTATGGACAGCCCGCTCTGTGGGACTGAGACCGAACGCGCAGTTCTGATGCTGCGTTGTATTGACGTTCGCCAGACGACAGCACGTAGTGGATCTGTAGCCTAGGCCTACTGTTTGACAGTATAGGGCCTCTTCTTCAGGCTACCTCTCGACATCGAGAGGTAGCCTGAAGAAGAGGACTCCTGCACACTGTGCACTGTAGTACTTTCCCTTATTTTCCATCGCTTTCTCGTCGCCTTATTGAAATCTGACGTTAAAGTCCTAGTCGATCGTAAAACTTGAAATTCCGCAGAGATATTTAAGACATTCAAAATGAGTGATCATACATTGCGTTCGATACATTTGATTGGATCCGTGTTTTGATAGTTGTTTAAGCGATAGACTAGTCCTAGGCCTACTCTATGTGCGAAGAGCCATTTTTTGAGTCGAAAATCTAATGAATTTGAGACTTTTTCCGATTGTTTCTTGTCTGAAAGACTGAGTTGTTTGGCTTGCTTTATCTGTTCCACATGCACAAATCATGCTGCATATCCAGGCTTCATGTACACAGATAGGCCTAGCCTACGTCTGACGTTTTTGCCTGTGTCTGGAATGATTCAGTTTGTAAAAACGTTTTTTTAGACTCAGAGCATGCTTGCACAGGAAATTATATTACACCTACAGTATAGTGCACTGCTCCTCCAGCCACTGTAGCTTAATGTTGTGCAGCCTGCTAATGCAGTCTTGCTATATGTCTGAGCTGTGCAAAAACTGCTAGCAGCAATGTATGACTATAGGCCCTTAACTAGTCCAAGTATTCAGTTACTTGGTTTAATTAAACTTTTGATTTCTGCACAGAGGGAGAGATTGTGATATTAAGCTCATGTTCTCCGTCTGCGTGTTTTTATACAAAGTGACTGATGAACGTATTTTGATATCTCCAGTTTTCTAGCAGGTAGGCCTATGAATGCCTGCAGTGTCTGCTTTAGGGGAAAATCTGTCGTCGGCTTTTGAATCCGGATTTTTTGTGCGTCATTTTTAAAATACTTCACTATGAAATTATTTACTTTGGCCTAGATCAATATTGTCCGCCATACTTGCTGCGGTGATGTAGGCCTATGCATGCCATCCTGATGCAGGACACAGCATACCGGATATAGCTGCTTATTGATTGATCCTGGCATCGTCACGTGACCTGCAGATTCCCGCCGAGACGGTCCATCTATTTGTCGGCACCGGCGCCCTAGCATGAACTGTCAAGGTCCATTTGCAGATCAGTTTAGTCCGTCACTTTCGCCTAACTATAGTATATGTGAGACTGAGAAGAGTAAAATTTATTATGTCTATAGTCTTTTACGAGCCACATGATACCGAGGGTAGCGTTAATCTTTGTTTCCTTATTGCCTTCAGCCAAACGCCTGCAGTTTTCACTGCGAATGCATCGCGCGGTGTACTCAGTGTTTGAATTGGGAAAAATTAGCTGGGGGGTTGGACTTTTCAGCGGCTGGAGCCAGACCAAAATTGTGATGTAAATCCTATGTATATATATAGCTGACACCCCCAGTACATAATTTGACAGTGTGTTAGGGGGTTGAGAAAACAGTTGGGGGGTTCAATTCCTCAACCCCCGGCAATTCAAACACTGGGTGTACTTATTTACTAATATTATGGACAATTTCTAGCACGCCGAAACGTGGCAAATTATTACAAGGCGCGAGCTTTCCACACTCAACAGTCGCTGTTCGCCAGGCCCGATTACATCTAGGATAGAATGATGGCTGTCTGCCGAATGGTAAACTATTTCAGTACATAACCAACCACCAAGGTCAACTTTAAGCAGCCCTTCATCCCTTCTGTCCAGGTAAATAAAGTGCGGTCCTGTCTGGCCAATTTGAGGCGGGGCGCGTTTGTCTGTGACGGGTGGCAGGTATATAGCTCGATCTGTGTGCTCCTCTATGGCAGTTGATGCCCCGTAGCTCTGAGATAGTTTCACACGTTTAGCGACTTTAATTTTTCAGTACCCCGTGAGCACCTTTGGGGCGGCCGCTGCCCGATGGTATGTAAGAATGCGCGGATTGCAATTAGTAGCTTTCAGTTGCGTTACAAGTGCGTCGAGCAGGGCATTACAACAGCGAGGACAGATGCCTGACCATGCATGGACTCCTGTATAGGCCCTGCTAGATGCTGTACTATAGGGAGGCTAAATGCAGGGCTCCTTGAGGGAGGCCTAGTTCATAACGTACATCTGGTTCGTTCCACGTCATCGCCGTGTTCGTTATAAGCCGACCGACAGGTGACCACCCGCTGTCAAAATGCCGCTGCCGCTCTCTAACGAGGTTTGCGTGCAGTTTCTAGTTGCACCGTTGCGCTGTCGCTAGATGTAGCAGCGTAGGTAGTACTTGCCACGCTGGGGAGGTCTGCAGCTTCTAGGCATTGCCCATCCTACAATCAGCCATCTGGATTCTCCCATAACCGCAAAACGGAAATCTCGCTGAAACAGCCTGGGGCTTGGTGGCTACTATAACTGAGCTCGAACACATAATGCCTAGAAAGCCAAAGTTAGTGCAAACTTTCCTCAGGCCAGAATAACCGGTGTGCCCGTTTTGGGTTGAAAACATTAGGCCTGAAGTTTAAAGGGCTTGAAAAGCCACCATACGCCAAAAGCCACAATATCCGCGATTGCTGGCTATAGAAACTGTGAAACTTAATGTTATATTGTCGTCGTTCTGTGGCAAATATCGTTAGTTTGCCGTATTCCAAATCTAATATCTTCAAATAAAGAAAATGCCATTTTACTACAAATTATCCATCATTTCTGTCGCAAATTGTACAGTACATGCAGTTGGTCGGAAGTCAAGTGTCAGTTTTCACTCGTCGTTGGCGGTAATTTGGTGTAATTGTCCTGCTAATTAGGTGGTAATTGCCGATGCGTTTGTTGATAAACGAGCCTGTGCAGGTCCGACACGCAGCCGGATATACGGGATATGTAGGCGCGTTAATTGTCGGTAACGACATTTACGAGTGCACCACGCATGCGAGTTCATTCAATGATTGACAGCTGGTGTGCAGGTGCTGTCACGTGACACCTGATAATTGCCTACTGATTGCAGCTTATCTGCCATTTTGCTCGTTATTGCATTTAACGTCGCCAAATTATAACCGTGTTACTTCTCAGTGTTTTGCATCTTTCGCTGTTTTTGCATGTTTATTATGAGTCGTCCTAACAGGCCGCATTACGGTTCTTGCCCGTCCGTCCGAGCTTCTAAATCGAGAACGAAAAGACGTAGTAAAAAGACCTGAATATGTGGGAACGTTTCCCGGGGCAGGATTGACTGGAGTTCAACAGATCAAACGTCATGTGTAGAGTTTTGTGAACGGCCGCATAGTACTGTTTGTCGACACTATAGACCGACAATTTCCATATACGACCATGGACGGCCGAAGGATCTGAACAAAAATACAATCTAAGCGGTCCGTTTTAGAGTTTAATACTGGACTATTGTTCCCGAGAAAAAAAATCTATTTTGTCATCATTATCTGTGAATTCGGAAATACTTTGATGGACAAAGTAGACATAGTCTACACTGGTGGCTTTCCGCAGTGGATTATACGTATAAAGCTATATATGTTGTATATGCTGTTTATCAGCGTATAGGCTTGATGTCCTAAATGGTATTGCATAAGCGGCAGCTATCGGCATAGTTTTTTTTCCATTCAATTTGGCGGCTATTGTTTTGTCATCAGTCTGCGGCTCGACCGCACACATGCAGTTAATTTGTCATTCGTCTCTGGCGCCACATTGTCCGACACAGTGGCCAGGGCCTATGTATGATGTCATGCTTGCAGATAGCTTGCAGAGTGAATTACCGTATAGCTTTCGTTGATGATCAATAGAACCGTGGTATGATATAGTAGCACGTTGTGCGCTGAAAGCACCGATGAGAAAATAAGTATTTAAAACGTATGAAAGCCTAAATGCCGAATAGAAAATAATTCTTTTTACGGTATACGTAGGCTATATTGACTAAATCTGTTGCTTCGTGACGCAGCTTTTTCATATTCATAATTTCTTTGTATTAAAACCGACTTTTATTAACCTGGCCAGTGGTCACTCTTTTTTCCAAATTTCTAGTTAACTTGGTCTTTGTAATCTTAGCGCGATTTGACTGCTAACCGGTATAAACTTAAGCCAAAAATCGTGACCTCTATTGACTTTTGTTGACCTTAAAATAAAAACGACGCATTAGTGGATGCTCCTGGCGGCTATTTACAAACACCTTCTGTGTGTTGGCGTGCGGCGCGCAGTTTTAATGCATTTTCTACCGCGGTGGTCCGTGTTTGTTGTCTTTGATGTGAGCATGCTGACCTGTTTATGTCCACTGACCAATGTAACTGCCTGCGGTCATCACGTGTCGATACTGGCAACCGGATTACAAATCTATCACTTGCACTGCATTTAGCCTTCGCCTTGTCAACGTTCCAGCTCTATAGATGGCTTTCGTACAAGGTCCGTCACTGGCCAGGTATAACTAGAAGTCGATCTAATTTTTATTTCGTTTCCGTTGCCATTTCCATTTCGGTTCCGGCGCCGAAAAATCACTTTCGCTAGACATTCGTTTTATATCCGCCAAGAATTCGCCTATGGAACATCGATACAGCGGCGCCGATCACTGTTTGAAAAGCTTCGTTAAAAAGGTGGTTTTTTGTTTTGTTTTTAGGCGGCATTAATTCGTATCATAAGAATAAGCTTTTTTATCGTCGAAACAGTCATTATGAGCCGTTATGTTATGAGCCTGCAGATATGTGTTCTCATGAGTTTTTCTATGTATACTTGTATCTTTGGTGAATAAATGATGCTGATGATGATAATAATAATAATAATTTCATAACTTCGGAAAGTTTTTCGGCTTTGGCCAAAAGCGCAAGTTGAAGTTCCGCATTCGGCGCACTTTCGATTTCGGCGGAATGTCGTTCGAACATTCGGTGCAATACAAAATCGGTGACCAAAGAACTTGGTCTGTCGCAGTAGGCCTATACTTCATGAGTCCTGTTGTTTGTGGCCGATGATATTACCATACAGCTCATTGATGTTGCTGATGAGTGTAACATCCGGTTACAGAAGCTGATGGGAGAATGCGACACACATGACCTGCAGCCTGTATGTAGAAACTGACCACACCGATTTTGTCATGACTTAACCGATGTATTGAACGATTTTCAAAAATTCTTTCACTAACGTAGTCCCCGAAAAGATTGCAATATAGTGATCGTTAAATATCCAACCGCGCATGAAACGTGTGCAATGGAAGTGTTTTTAGCTTTCGCCGGTGCTGGCCAAAACATTTTGAACACTTACGGTGATGATGCTAATGGTGATTTGACGAATTATGACATCCACTCTGAATGTTCGTGTAGCGGGAGTCATCTTTGACTTTCTGCGAATGTAAGACAAAGATAAATTGCACAAATGCACTGACTTCATACGCAGCGCTTCTGTTATTCATCTGTCAGCGACTGCGACGCGTTGCCGACTTTCCTAATTAATAAGTAAGTAAGTAAGTAAGTGAAACGTATAGCTTTATATAGCAGATGCTGTTTATAAAAATTTCTAACGCGCTGACAGGATGCCAGTGAAATATTTTCTTTATGAGTGAAGAATATAAAATGTAGCAAAACTCATTGATCTACTTTTCGACTCACAATGTATACAGTAGCTACTGCTGCGGATGAGCGCCTGGGAGGTCGCGTCGGCGTCGCTGTAGGCTGGTCACATTATCAGCGGCTGACACGCTGTCACAGTGGGTGTCCTGTTCTGCCGGACCACGCGCTGTCGGTGGTCCGCTGGTGATTCTGTGATGAAGTGGGGACGCACTCGATCGCATTTCTGCACTGATGTAACCTCACGGGGAAAAACTGTGTCTAATGCCTCTGTTACATAAGCGAAACGGTATAGCGACGTATTACATATGCGTAGTACAGTTGATGGGAAGTACGACGTAATTTCGTTTCGTTTTTATAAAAAGAGTTTAAGATGTGCAACATTGGGGAAATTGATTGGAGTTAAGTTTGGAACTTTGGAAGTTACTCGATATGTGGACTTTTGTGGTATAAGTAAGTAAGAGGTCAGTGGAACTAAAAAGGTAAGCTTATAGGCTTTGTCGGATAGAAGTGAAATCAGTATGATCATGAATGGATGTGTGTGGGTTTCTGTGGAAACAAGATAATGTTCATATGAACACGGAGTCTGTCCAATGCATTTCGACAGTTTACAGTATATATGTCCGTATAAATGTAATCAGTGAGCTGTTTAGACCGGTGGAAAAAAAACAGTTTAATTTCAAGTTGTACAGCAGCAATGATCCTTTCTCATTTTTCTGTATTATTTTAACTGAACAATAAACATTGTCAGTCACGAGACCATTCGATTCGTCACCAGCGCTTTACTATAAAAGGTCCATGGTGACCATGCGTCTATCTGGCACAGTTACGGAGATATAGCGCCTCAGAGACAATGGCGTCACGAGTTTGACCTTTTTGGGTCACGTGACGTCATCAGTCACGTGACTATTCGACTCTTGGGGGTCGACTTCTTATGTGTGGTCCATGGTGACCATGCGTCTATCTGGCACCGTTACGGAGATATGGCGCCTCAAATATTGGACGCACGGACCTGGACACGGAAAGAAAGACGGAAGAATGGAAAGAGAAAGAGGAAGGGGAAAGAGGAAGGTGAAGAAAAAGGAAAGTGGAAGGGAAAAGGAAGGGGAAGGGGAAAAGGAATGGAAAGTAAAGGGAAGGGGAAGCTAATTTTCAAAAGGGAAGCTAAAGGGGAAGGGAAAGGGAAGGTGGAAGGGAGATAGCTTAAGAAATGTAGGACGCACGCACGGACGCACGGACACTCAGGTGAATTTATACTGTGTGCAATGTTATGCATTGCATTGGACAGACAAAATAGTACACAGAGGTTTCAGCACATTAGAGGTTTTTTTTGTGAGAATGTGCTATATAAATTCACTTTTGACATTTGACATTTGGCATATTAGCGGACTATTGATATTAAATCCAGTTAGCGTAATGATTAATAGGGACAGATTAATCTGGTTTGGACGTCTTAAACGTAGGTTTCTTAAAGACAGTACCCGTAGCGTAGACAATTATGGGCGGCTACGATTTTACGCTAAAATGAATATTAGAAACTCATAATTCAAATTGTTGCCACCGGATCTCAAATTTTAAGGTTATATTACACCAAAGTCGATTCTCGGACTCACTGGGGAGGTAGCTCACGGCGCTTTTCCAAACCCCGTAGCTGGAATTTAGGATTTCTACTTTCAAGAGGGGGTAGGGAAAGGAAAGGAGAAAGGTTGGGATAAGGAGGGAAAAGAAGTGGGAGGGAAGGAGAAATGAGGCGAGGCCCCCAATTGACATTTCTACAGGCTACGTCCACTGCCTATAGACGATGCTGTTTTGATCGATGCGTGGTGGTGGAAATTGACAGAACTATGGACGGAAAAGACTTGGCAGGTGATTAAAGAAGATATGTGGAGCGTTTCAAGCAAGTTGGCCAACTTGCCCTTTTGTAGAGGGCCTACGTAACCTTTTGTATAGCTTCCGCGTCAGTTTGCTTTATATGCCTGTCGGCATCATCAACTGTTCACATTACCTGTGAGCGAGGCGAGGCATCTATCCGTGTGCCGCCCGCTAGCGCATCCTCGCCGCCTATCGCGCTCTGACCAGTCCAGCCATCCAGTCTCGCGGGCAGCTACCGACCGCCGCGGCTATAACCACGTACGATGCACGGCCGGGGAGATATTTTAGTTCTGAAATATATTTCAGTTTAGTTTTAGTTTTTATGTAGTCTGATTTTTAGGGGAAAACTGTTTTTGATAGGTTTAGTTTAATTTCAGGTCGACGAAACACATTTTAATATTTTGACTTCTCATTTTTAAATGTGAGTCGGCAGTCTTGACATGCAGTTGTTTTTTTGTGTCGTGTGACGTGTGAAATTGATGGTCTTGCGAAATGGTCACTGTAGTGCAGGCGAGCTGCACTGATAACTGTGTTGCATCTGTCGAATGTCAACTTAAACGTTAAATTGTTCTGTTTAATTGCGTCGCAGGAATCTCTTTTTTCGTCCATTCTGCCGGCCTTAATTTTTACACGTTATATGGTTTTCGTCTTCAGTCCAAAACTTGTGGTTCACGACTTCACGTTCTGGTGGAAAAAAACGAATGATATTTGTTTTCGTTGTCGTTCTTGTTTTAGTTCTTGTTGCTAAAATATCTCCGCTGTGTTGACTGTCGTCGGCGGCCTGTGCCACACTGAAGATCTGCGTCAGTCGTCACTCGTTGGTCAGTCACAAAGGTGTGCCACTCACTGAGCGTGCTGGCTGGCTGATGCTTAGCCGCGAGTAATTACTGTTCCTTTGCCGGCGGCGGCTTCTATTCAGAGCGTATTACGTCAGCGTCCGTAGCAGCTCGACGTGCGTGCAGTGCGCGCTGCGTCACTGCAGAACTTAGCAGTGCGCCGACGCTGCCTTTCGAGTTTCGACCGTCAGTCCGAGTGATGCGATTTGCGCTGAATGTCTGGAAACTGTGACTGGCATATATCAGACACAGCCTCTTCACCGTATAGCGCGAATATACAGTTCTGCGTGATCTGCTATGGCGCTCTGAAGTGCCCGCGATCAGCAGCTGTGTTTAACCACTCGCCTGGCTCCGATGCCGTGTACGGAACACGCGACCAGAGCTTAAGCGCAACCGCTTTTAATGATCTAAACGTACTACCGCAGTTGAGACTACGTGCTTTGCAGCTTGCACAGCAAGGTTGTCGCTCGTAAGCTCGCGCGTTACGTGACTGAAGCCTGAAGCCCCAGTGGATGAGCACCGTGCGATTACAGCAACTTACGCACGCCAGTAGTCAACGTTTGTGAGTGGCTGTTGACCTTTGCTATAGACATAGTAGGCTATTACGTTGCGAGTTGCGACTTAGCTCGAGTGCGCCAATGAATTCTCTTTGCTGTTCTCACGTCATATATGTCTTGTCAACGTACGTCAGGTGAGATGGCGACAGCTGCCGCCGTGTAGCGAGAAAACTGCAGTGATATTTCCGTGTAGTGATACCTTGTGCTGCCAGTCAAGTTGCCACTGAAACTATCCACGATCCACGAGCGTTTCGTAGTGCTTGGACTTGGAGTACGTATCAACGTCATTAGTGGACGCTTAGCCGAGGGACCGTACAGCGACTGCTGTCCACGTACCCGGATCTCTCGTAAGCGTATAGGTGGTGGTCAGGTTAGTGAATGGGTCGCTATAGCTGATGGTTCATCTCAGTGGCCTGGCAGTGAAACCGACAGGTGAAGGGCGCACGGGCGTCTACGCGTGCGTCGTCGTCGCTTTCCGCTAGTCTGCTTACAGAGCGAATGACGTCATAGCGGTAGAAACACCGCCGCGTATTGTGACCTGATTCTGCTGTTTTCGCCGGGTGGGCGTTTTCACCCGGAGACGACACGTGACGAGTGTGCAAAAGCACGACGTTGCTGTGGACATGGATGAAAAGTGTGAAGCCGTGGCGCCGGTCTCTGCGGTAGTGGAGAGTCGGTGGGACTTGGCTGCAGGAGCGTCCAAGACTACCAGCTGTGGACTCAGTGAACTTGCTCGCTCCACGTCTCTCAGACATTCGCTGCGTCGATCGCGTGAACCCTACTGGATCATCAGTAAGTCAGCGAGGAGCGCATTGCATTCAGAAAATCCCTCCTCTTAATCGTGCCGTAAAACTAGAAATAATATTGCTGTGACATTTTCATTGCGACATTTTTCTGTTCACTGTTTAGTTAAGTTTAGTTAACCTTGGTTAAGTTCTTTTGACTGCCATTTTGTGGCGAAATAATTTATATCTTACTACATGTAAAATACTTTGTTACGTGAGGCGCCGTCTTATAGCTACCGGTCACAGTTGGTATCTGCCGTGCTAATTCTGCAATTTTTTACCCACTCCAGCCGTGTTGTGGCTGATTTTTTTGTGACCTTCATAATGCTGAGTACATGCTCTCTGTACTGTGATACAGGTAGATTTGGAAGTTGCAACGAACGGTTGAACTGGAATCAGAGATCTGAATCTAATGTGTGCTGATGATTGGGAGAGTAAGCAGTATAGGCTTATAAGCGTTACAATACGGCTATTACGAAAGTCTGTGCATTCAACGGTTTGACTGTCTGTAGGTGAACAAGAGAATCGTTGTGAGCATGTCTGTCAAAACTTTGATTGATACAGAGTGCTGCACTTGTTCTGCTTAGTGCACATCAGAATGTCGGCCCTGTAGGGTTGCCAGATTAGGCGAAAAATCGCCAGTTGGGCTACTTTTGCGGTTTGTCAGTTGATGGCTCCGTAAAAGTTGGCTTTGACGCCTTGCTTGATACTTTTGGGTTACTTTTTGAATAACTGGCTTCCATTCGGCTACGTATAAAGGATGCAATTGGCCACTTCGCCACCGAATTGGGCGGCATTTAGATCATTCGCGTTACTGTCGTTAGCCTAAAGCTTCGTATAGCTATTTGTCGTAACTTCCTAACAGCTTCAGGAGTATCAGGACTCGTGGGCCGCTGACTTATGCCTACCTGTGGCGGCGTGGTGTACACTGTAGGGTAGCAATGTTTTGGCATACGGTAGCTGAGCGCGTATGTGATGGTATAAAGCGTGGAGCGGCGTGCACATGCAGTGACGTGATAGGGATGCGCCGATGTCACATTGAAATGTCTCTGCCATGAAAAATCCGCCCGGTGAGAGATAATCACGGATTTGACATGTCTCCTTTTTTGTTAAAATATCGCCGGCCCCAAAAAGTCTCCCCATTGCCGCCCGGTCAGGACGGATTTTTGCCGGTAAATTGTCGGCAGGGGAGACTTTTCTGGGGGACGATCCTATAATGGGACACCGGCGCGGTGCGTAATTCACTGATGCCCCAGGGCGCCAGCATCAGCAGCAGCAGCAGCATAGGTAGTCCAGCCTAGTTTAGCCCTGCAGTGTGTTTGATGAATGGCGTTCGGTTGTCGAACGTGTTAATATCCGTCTACACGCTGTGTGCCTGGTGGTCTGTATTGAACCACCGCCGACCAGCGAAGAGTCCGGGTCACGTGACCAACATAACGCCACGTGACCACAGCTGTACATGCCGCCATCCCGTGTCAACATTCTATCACCGCTTTGTCTCTATTTCTGGCTATAACCCCCGAAACTTGCGGATGTACACAGTAATTTACAGCGTTTGAAAATTATGCAGTGACGTAGACTTAACGATTTTGCCAGGTCTACTCTAGGGCCTATGTGTCTGCGTTTCTGCTGCTATATGGCGTGAGTGGGTTTTAGATAGTTTTTATATCTCAAAAGTCAAAGTGCCCCAAAATGCATTTGGCGCAGCGTATTGAGGATGCATTTATTAAAGTTCAGAATACGTGTATAGTGCCTTCTTTTGTTTTCGGCAGAAGAACGTGTGCACTGAACTATTGGTGTAGGCCTACCGTATACACTATACAGGTTTGATGGAATTAATGATAAAGGAGTCTCACCCTGTTGTGGTCGATGCATTGGTTGTTTCATGGAGGCAGGGATATAACGATTTGCGACTTTTTGCAGGGATGTGAATAAGACATTAAATTTTGTAAATTATGTTGTCCCGTTGATCGGTCAGTCTGGCGAAGTGTATCGCGTATCGGAGCGACCGCGTACTGATGAGTAAATTTCGCCTCTTACAGCTCTGCTATAGTGAGTCTGCCAAGTTTTGTGCATTGCCTGGAAAGGCTGACTCCGAAGTGACCTATGTCTTGAGCGGGACGTTATACCTCTACTCACTCACTCACTCCTTACGAAGTTGATGCGTTGCGGTTAACCGTTAATGTGCTTGTTGAAGGTCAGATGCTGACCTCACGATGCTCTTGAGATGACCTCTGAATGCCGCTGCATGCTCGTCGAAGGATATAATAGGCCTATACGGCTGTAATTTGGACTGTAAATGGGTGGGCGTTATATGTTACAAGAAATTTGAGCAAAGCTCACGAGACGCGCGAAAGCCTATAGCATTTCCAGTTCAGTAGTTATAGTTTTGAAAATCGCATATCACTTGGACTCGGCCCATCGGGACCATAATACACATCGGCC
>Ga0209367_1004549_pt1 | contig 19163 bp, 10 predicted proteins | sample WorMetLIZISLAND2_FD_187412 | JGI IMG/M metagenome (GOLD analysis project Ga0209367, IMG submission 187412) | Marine gutless worms symbiont microbial communities from Max Planck institute for Marine Microbiology, Germany - Olavius geniculatus... ...
GATTGTTTGTCGGTACCGGGGGGGGGTCAGTTTCGCCGAAGACGCTAAGTGAACGGCGGTGTGATTTATTGCGGTATCTGCCAGATGTCTTTAACGCGCACTGATCGGCCGGCGGTTCTGAACCAAGCGACTCACGAGCGACCAACGACAACTGATAGGAAAATATTTTTGATTGTTTGCTAAATAAAGTTAAGATGCAATGCGCCATGCCAATTTTGGGTGTAAGGACATCTATTTTGGAAAAAAAACAGGTGTCGTAGGGGGTCGGCGATGGTACTGTTGGGTAGGGCGCTAGTAAGTTTCTACAGGTTGTCAATAATGATCATGCTGCTAACTGAAGCTGTTTGAACATAGGGTGGGCATTTGGGGTGCAGTCAGACCTCAGTTTGGGGAGAATGCGGGAAGTAGCATGAGGTCCAAACTAATACCACAGGGTAGAGGTCCGGGAACCCTATTTATTTGTTTAGACAGTTTTTCTGTAAAACGTATAACGTTTAGTCACAATACATACGATACAAACAGACGACAGAAAACAGACAACAGAAAGACAGAGCCGTGAACCAGACGCGACCGTTAATTTTACGGTCAGCAAAAATGATTTCACCAAGAACGACAAAAAGAATTTGCAAAAGAATTTTAGAAGAAACTAAAAGACACAAAATAAGTTATTGAAAAATGACAAAAACGCTTTAAAAATAAGTGTGAAAAACAAATAAATTTGACTTCAATATTTTTAACGACAAATATTTTAGCATACTTGTTGAATCATTAATAGCAGTTTAGCAACAATTTTTCCGCATGCGTGTTTCGATGAGTCGATGACAGTCTGACGTAAAATGTTGTGTTAAAACTATGAAACTAAAATAAGAACAGTATTACATCGGGCGGGTGTACTTGAAAGGTAGAGATACTTTTTGATATGGCCCATCCCTAGTCGTTAATCACAAATATAATTATTCTACGTATAGCACCTCACATGGCGTCGTTGGCAACGGATCACTGAATTCAATATTATATATTTATTCAGTTCAATGGTTAATTGTATTAGTAGTCCTTCATAGAGTAATAGTTATTGTCATTGTGCTTAGAATGGTTCGAAGTAAGCGCTCGATTATGTGCTTTGTGAAATTCGACCATTGGCGTTTTTAATAAAATTGGTTGCAATAGTGAAAGTTGATGTAACGTAGCCTAGTTCTATGCCTCCGTACAATATAGCTCTAGGCTAATACTTAGGAGGACGAAGTTCTTTGTCTAGATGTAACGCTACTTGTACAGTAGGCGATTAGCCGACTATTGTGAGAGCTCTCCCGTATGAGTCGGTTTATGATGATCAGACATATAAACACACATATATGGATTCTGTTTGGATCCGAAATGCAGCTCTTGGGTTTTCTTGTACTCCTAGGTATGCTGTTTCAGAGAAACTAAAGCAGCTTTCCCCATTACCTGGAGAGAGGTACCGCAATTGACAGCTTTTGGTCTACAGTCTGTGAAGTGACAGCTGATTCATTGGCATGAATTGTGCATTAGTCTTTTGGCCTATGCATCCATTCACTGTGCATACTAGTGTTACCCAATTTACAGCATGCAGACATACTGGTGCAATCGCATTTTTCCCCGGAGAGCGTTTTCGCATACCTAGAATACCTACCTTTACCGAACAATTTCGTACAATTTCTCATAAATGAACACTGGCACAAACCCTAACCACTGACCCTATCCCTAACCCTAACCCTAATTGACCCTAGGTATGTGCTGTCCGGGGAAGAAATGTGATTGCGCTGACATACCACCGCCTGAATTAGTCACGTTAGTTCTTTACTTTGTAGCCCAGCTACTGATCATTTTCCAGATAGAAGGTTGAGATGGCCTGAGCATACATTAAGTTAGCAATTTTCCCACGGTGTTTTGGTGGCTTCTTTATGATAGTTACTTCAATATTTGTGCAAGCAGACTGTCATGTGTTTTTAGGAGTTAAGATTTCTTGATGTGTATTATGTAAAACAGTATTATTGTTTTTATGGTAGTATACCAGTACTGATTATGTGAAATTTTGTAATCAGTCACAGAAGAATTAATCAGAAAACGCTCGGAGCACAATGAAGGTTTAATATCCACATTGGAGGAAATCTCTCTGCACCAGCAAGACATTGAGAAGTAAGAATTAATAGCGGTGATTTTTATATGATTATAAGAACTTTTGCAGGCCAGCATGAATGTTACAGTTTTACAATATGCATTAGAATCAGTGCGATCAATACATATGGAGAAAAAAGCTGCGCTAAAATTAACTGTTTTTGAAGAGAATATGGTGGTTTATGATTGCATTTGTGCTGCTTGTTGTAGAATAGAATATTTGGACAAATGGTGCCGTGATTTGCGCATCCTGTATTTGCAAAGTAATCTTATTGCAAAAATTGGTAATTACTGTTTCACTTTTTTGATTGATTCTTTGATTAACTACATCTGCATTTAGAGTGTAGGAAAAGTAACTACTAAGTGAAATTAGCTTTGATTAAATGAATTGATGGATACATGTAGTAAAATAGTTTTTGTTGGTACTGAAATTTATTACCTTTAATGCATAAAACAAATTAATTGATGCATTACATTCATTCTTTGATGCAACTGAGGTTGTATGTGGTCACTGATCAAGTTGTTTTCATGACTGACTGGCTGGAATGATAACAAATAAACTACAAATTTTTGGTCAGAACTACTGCGTACAACAGATTTAAAGTGCAAGTTATATGTGGTAAAAGCCTGATGCTCATAGGTGTAGTTGACAATGGGTACAGTGTATGTATGTTCAGTATCTTACCATGAGTAACTACTAATGGACTTGTAAGGGGTTTGATTCCCATAAATGCAGTTGTCCATTGTACAGTTCATGTATTTATCTAAGCACCAGCAGAATGAAAACCATTAGTTTCTTAGCTGCGTTGGGAATTGTGGAGACATAAGAGCCTTGCTCATAGGATATCCACTAATTGTGACCATCAGAAAATGACTTTGTATTGTAATACTTAATTACTCTAGTTATCTGAAATACATTTCAGCAAAAATATGTCATTATCATGGAAAATGTGCTTGAAAGTTTATTCTATTATTATTTTGTTGGATGACAATGATAAATGTTTCTGCTTCTGTGGAACTGTAAATAGAGAATGTTGGTCGATTGAAGAAACTGGAGTACCTCAACTTGGCTCTGAATAATATTGAGCGCATTGAAAACTTGGAAGGTAATTCTGTGCAAGCCAGATTTGTGTATGTTAATGCTGTAGTTGGTGTCTACAAGGTATTACGTTACTAGCAAACACTTTTGGTATGATTATTGTGTCGCAGTGTGCAGTCTGTAAGCAGTGCAGCTTTTTCACATGGATTAAAACAGTGTATTATGGTTAATATTGTGATTTATTTTATCTCAGAGCTAGTTTGCTAGTTGATATTATTGATAACCTAGTTAAACTGGACATGGTCGGTTACTGTTAGGTCTTTTAGGCCCAGTTTATGGATTTTAGTTAACTGGAAACTGGCCAGTTAGTAACCTGGTGCCAAATTTTCGAAACTTAAGGAAGATTATTGGAAGACTTCTTTTCCAAAGAAAGTATGCAGATTTTTAAAACTTTGTTGGAAAATTCTTAGGAAGAATTTAGGCAAATGTGTAGGAAAGCACTAACCTTGTCTTACACGGAGAAAGCTGTGTAATAAAACAAAATTTGTAAAAAGTATGCAATGTTGACACTTAGCTTAGACATCATATGGGACGTCATTATGTTATTTGCATGATGCTGCAATAAAATCAACAATGAGTAAGTAAAGCAAATTGACGTTAGGTCAACTTAAATAAAAACAATGAAGCAGTGTGTAAATTGCATTTTTCGTCAGCGTGCCAAGATAAGAATTTTTTCAAAGAAGTTTTCCTAAGAAGTTTTGAAACTAAAGTGATTACGTCACATGGTCGGTATTAGACAAGGAACTTCATCCTAAATATTAGCCTAGTGCTACAGCTTATAACTAGGCTAGGTCAGTATAAGCGCCTCTGATTGGTAGAACTAGTTTGAAAAGATAAGAAAAGAAGAAGTTCTTTGGAACAGCAAAGAAAGTTGTTAAAAATTCAGAACAGAAAACTTCTTTGGAACTCCTAAATTATCTGCCATAGGAAGATCTTTGAAAAATGTCTTAGGAAAATTTCGAAAATTTGGCCGCAGAAACTGAGTCTAAGAGTGATTTGTCAACATGTTTTGTGGCAGTTCTTTGCATAGATTTTTTCTTATGCACCTAGCCTAAATTTGATTAACTCTACAAAAATAAACAGTTAAACAAAAACTCAATATCTTCATATGTCTGGGTATGTGCTGTATATTGCAGGTTGTGAGTCGTTGACCAAGCTTGACTTTACAGTAAATTTTATCGGAGAATTGACAAGCATTGAAAGTTTGTGCTCACTAATTCATCTCAAGGAGATGTATGTTGCATAAAGCATCAGCTGTTTATTGTTTCGCATAATATTTATTTTTTTCTAATTTATATGCTGAACCTACTTGCATTTTGATGAGTGTTAATTGTGCTTTGCGAGACCTACTTAGAAATTTAACACAGAACTACATCTGTTACATTTGCTTGTTGTTTATGTTTACACAGTGGTAGCATTGTGGACATGTGAAGAATTGTTGGTTATAACAGCGTTTTTGTCACAGAATGTCACAGCATTAATGTCAGTCAGTCAAAAAATATTTGTGTGATGCTTATGTGACTCCTGGTCAGGTTGTTGTTATCAAATGGAACTTACTACGGTAGTTGGATGGGTGATTGTCTGCAGTCAGCTAAACCATCTAGGTATATAACCCAACACCAACATCGAGTACTGGCCTGTTTGGCTGGGGTAAAGGTGGGGCATATTACCTGTGTCGGTTGGCAGGTAGCACGTGTGGTCCCATACGGCAGGTGACACTCTGTAGCTCTGTGATGGGTTTCTCATAAAAAGCTATACACCACCTCTGAACTTTTTTCAACTTTATATATCGAGGGTGAATGAGAGCTGCGTGCAGAAGTGTGTGGATTGGCCTGTATGCAGATATCTGACTGGTAATCCTTGCACCGAGTTTGAAGGTTACTGGGAATATGTTATTGCCACTTTGCCTCGACTGCAGGTTTGGTAGTCTTTGAAGAAGTAGTTTTGTTTTCAAAAATGCATGATGCTTTCAGTAATGTTGTCAGACAAAAATGAGTGCAAAAATTTGCTACTGAATTTTTTTTACAGCGTTGTCATTAACATTTTAATTTGAGTTAAAAATATGCATGCCCTAGGTAATTATTTTATCAGTGTTTTGACACAAATTACAAACTGGAATTATTGTTTTATTATAGCGTTTGGATGGAAAAGAGATTGAGAAGTCTGACAGAATTCTAGCACTGCAGGTATTGCAAAGTATTTCTTGTTTCAGTCCTTAAATTACGTGAGCTCTGGTATGTGAAATTTATTTATTTATCTATTAATAGATTGTACACAAGCTTTATTATGCTATTTTTTATTACACTTAGTCTGTGTTTATTTGCTGTGATGCAAGATTATAATAGCTTCTGTGATAATTTGATTGTTTTTGTATTTAATTGTTATTGAACTGTCATGCTAAAGTGTAGTTTGTATTGTTGAATATATTACACATTTCAGCATTGTTAAAATACAGTTTCAGATTGTTATCACTTGATAGGTTTTGCATGAAATACGGCCTCAGATTCTTATTCAGCAAGAAAGATATCGACTGAAACGGGTATATATCTGTTTTGAACTTTTCTCCCACATTCTGTTGCTATATTCATAGTCGAGTGCTTTGTTTATGTTATTCTGCATGTACTTGCTACGCTATGCTTCGGTATTAGTTGCTGATTTATTACCTCTGCCAAGGAGGTAATGTTTTTGCCAGACTTTGTTTGTCCGTTTGTTTGTCTGTGTGTTAGCAAGATAGCTCAAAAAGTTATGGACAGATTTTTCTGAAATTTTGAGGGTATGTCGGGCATGGCACAAACTACCAGTGATTCAATTTTGGGGGTGATCCGGCAGGAATTCTGGATTCTGGATCACTTTGAAATTTTACCATTGCGTTAAAGGGGGCATAAGCAAAACCGCTGGCAAAGCGAATATGGTGCTGGCACTTAGCGAATAACATGGCGTTGAATCAAGGTTTTTAGGTCACACCGAACTAGGTCAATGTAGAAAATGCAACTATAGTTTGAAACGCACTCAAAACTTCCGCTTGTTTGTTTTCGTCGGACAAGCTGTGTCGAATCAATAGCCTTGGCGGAGATACTTGCGGGCTTTGACTGCTTTTCTAGTTTTGACTGAGTTTTCACTAAATTTTATTACAACAGTTTTGTGTCTTATTTGTATGCTTATCTACCATAGTATTTTATCCGTCATGTCATCATTTTAACAAAGATACATTATTAAGCTATGATGTGTATCAATTATGAAGTGTGTTGACTTTCTTTGGCTTTTCCAGGAGAAAGAAAAGCGTGAGATTACCGACAGTGAAGTAGCGGCAGGAAAGACTGTTACAGAGTAAGTTTTCATTGCAGCGTTTGTTGGCCTTATACTCTACGGCTTTGTTAACATCTGTGGTTATTAGCTGATTGTGTTTTGCATTGATAATTTTATCAGTATAAATCAATTCTGATGTTTCGGAAAATGACGATGCTTGAATACTTCAGTTTCACGTGTGTCAATTGGCTTTAGGGTTATTTGACTAAGGCGTGCAGCAGCAGCAGTTTGAATACATTTTGAGAAAGTATTGATTCTATTTAGTTTTTATTAAAATTTTTGCATTTGGAATGCTTTTACTCTCAGTCCCATTGTTATGTCTCTTGAGACTGCAGCATCAACGCAAACACAAAAGACGATGACACTCAGTAATGGGTGTGACTCCATTTATGTGCAGATTTTTTTGTGTGTCCCAAGAGATGTATAAAAGAGTGGAACATGTGCTTTATGCGGATCAAGAAGCTGGACAGTTTTGGAAACGATTAGCTGCAATCATTGCAACGAAATGCCGTCGTGTGCTTCACGATACCATTTTTTCCGTGCAATGATTGAGGCTAATCATTTCCGAAACTGTCCAGTTGCTTGATCTATACATAACACATTCATGTTTCATTTGCCTGTGTTCCACCAGCATGCATAGTGCAGTGCAAATTAGATTGTGCAGACGTTGTGTGGTGAACGTTGAGATTGATGCAAACGTTAGGGCAAGCAGCAATTCGGGTGAACAGACGCAGCCGGACACTGATGAAGAAGAAGAGAAAAAGTATGCAGCAATACTTTTGTGTTACAGCAATTCTAAAATTATTGTACGGAGTTCGCACTGAGTGCAAAACAATAACGTCTTGAAAAATTGTATGATTATTACCATTTACTGATTTTGTAATATTTTATGAGCAGTAGCAGAATGCTTCGCGCGTTTTAGCCATGGCCTGGGTGTCTGTCCGTTCGTCCATCCGTCTGTCCGTCACACTGCTGTATTGTGTCAAAACAGTGCAAGCTAGGGTCACAAATTTTCACTGTGGGCTGCCCCAAGGACTCTAGTTTATCGTGACAAAATTTTGTGCTCCACAGTGAGGGGGTTTCCTCGAACGTGAACATCAAAGAGAGGTACCTCCTCTAAAAAGACGTCTTTTTGCTGGTATTGACTTGCCTAGTGTGAAAACGATTGCAGATACAAACATGTTACTTATCATAACAAGCACTGGTGACAGGCTTTTTAGTTTTATTGACATCGATGACCTTGAACAACCTTGAACCAATGACCTTGAACAACCTTGAACCACCCAAAAAGAGGTTTTGGTGAATTTTTCCCAATTTTTACATGTAGCGCACATTTCAACACTGAATTGCAATGAAATGGCTGGAGATATACCAAGAAAACCTGCATATGGAACCATCAGCATTAAACGTTGATTTTAGCAGTCTATTTCCTGACCCCCTAAATTCAAGGAGGCCGGCGCAGGCGGGCGTCAAAGACAGCTACCCCCTTAAAAGTGGTTATTTTACCGCAATTATCTCTTGTAGCATGAAAACGGTTGCAGATAGCACAGACATGCTGCTCATCATAACAAGCAATAGTGACAAGATTTTTATTGGTGTCAACGTCGATGACCTTGAATGACCTTGAACCCCCAAAATAGGGGTTTTCAGTTAATTTTTTTGCTATTTCCAGCTGCGACACACATTTTAAGAGTGAATTGCACTGAAATGGACCTGGACAACCTGCATGTGACATTTTTAGCGTAGAACGTACATGCTTAAGAGTCTAAATTTTGATGTTTTAAATTCAAGGAGTCTTCCATATGGAGGTCTCAAATTTAAGTACTCTTTCAAGATGCATTAATATCTTATTGCTGTACACTGATTGCTGAGGTGGCAGGACCGCTGCTATCGCACGTCACGTGAGCTTTGCACAAATTACTTGTTGTAATCAGTCACAGAATGCATGGTTTTGTGCCTGTGCATTTATTGCTATTCCAAAAAGTTGTTTCTTTTCTACAAAAACTGTCATGTTGAAGATGCTGGAACAAAAGTTTGATTGTTGATAATAGTTTTGTGCACTTCGCAATTGTAGTTTACAATCGTATGTAACAAGATAACATAGTATAAGTTAATAATAAATTAAAAATGAAGATACATGTTGGCTAGTCACTCTTTACAGTTTCATACATTATTGTATTTGGAGTAATAGTCTAATGTGTCAAGACATGCTCACAGGCTGCAATGCAAAACCACGCAGCTGCAGTTGGTATTGCAACAGAGTGACACCTGCAGATGGCAGACAGCGAACAGATGCAGACAGCCACAGACACGCTGCCTGCATTTAATGATCACTACATAGCTTGCAGCTCATGAGCCAGCATGTGAATCAGTAATACTGCATGCAGTGCCTCTGAAGCTGTGTGGCTCTTTAGAAATATGTGCATTATTATCATCATCATCGTCATTATAAGCCACAGCTGCGATGTTATAGGTTCTGGGAGGAGAAAGTTGCGTACACACCTGAATCACGACTAAAAGTTCATGAACATCTCAAAGCAAAGCGAGAGAAACAGGAAAAGAAAAGGTTTGCTTAATTTCTCACTCTCTTGTTATAAACAGAATATCATATATCGTGCATTACATAATTTTGGTTTAGCTATTTTTGTTTATCTCCATGTGTGTACCACCTGCCATCTGTTTTTTTGGCATTCTGAACATTGTGATCTAGCTACAATGCTACATATTCTATGTTGATTTACCAAGGTTTTATGCATGTTACTGTAATCTTTTTCACATTTTTTGACAAGTCAACTAAGCTAATTTTACGCAAAATATTTGTATTTTTCGGAGTTTCAAAAAAATTAGAATATCCGATTTATTATTACTTTTTTAAACAGAATAGTCATACTGCTTAGAACGTTTGCTAAAGATGTTTTCTTCGGTGCTTACAACTACGGACTGGCAGAAGCTGAACTGTCCCTGCCAGTGAACGTGGTAAATGTGTTGGAGTTGGAGTGTTTGAGAAACGTTTGTTGTGTGTTTGCAGTGCATCTGATACTGCTGCTGCGGCGCCGAGACGACTGCAAGCGGATGACGGACGAATGCTCAACGTCAACGAAGCAAAGTGAGCAAACCACGGCAGCATTTTGCTTCTGATAAATTCACTTGAAACAAGAAAAACTGTGTCGGCCCAGTGCTGACTTATTGTGCGATCGCCCACCTAGAGTTGTGCAGCCTTAATCATAGCTCTGACCTTTGACCTATAGGCCTTAAAAATTGGGACACCAGTTGCTCCTGCTCTGGGCAACACTTGTGCCAATTTTGGTTTTTCCATGCCTTTTAGTTGTCAAGTTAGGAGCCTGCCCTGGACAGACAGACAGACAGACAGACATGGGCTAGACCCTTAGGCTGTGTTCACATAAACACGAGACGAGTCCGGGTTTCCGTTTACGACTCGTAGAAGCTTCACTCATACAAGTGGAGCGTTCACAGTCGCTTGTACAAGCACATAACTCAACGCGTGTTAGCCATATTGAAAATTTGCAGTGAAATTGAATCAAGGAAATGCTTCGCCATTAAAACAACAATATTTCACTACAAAGTTACTATTTTTAAAAACCGCACATTTCTAACAATGAGCAATTTTACGATGACATCAGTTCTGACATCAAATACGCACCACAGCTTTTATAAATTATATTAATGCTATTTAGGAGTATTTACTTTCTGCGAGTTGGATAAAAACACGACCTGCACAGAAACTACTCGTACGAGTGAAATTTACAGGTAATCTGTACTCATATTTATATGAATGGTCGCCATTGAAATGAACACAAACTAGTGTTTGCCGGAACTCGTATATGGGAACCCGTACGGTGCCGGACTCGCACTCATGTTTGTGTGAATGCAGCCTTGATGCGGTCTGTTTGGACGGCTGTGCAGTTATTGTTATTGTACATATCTGAAGAGCAGCAACGACTTGCTGGTTAAAACATTGGTCTTTTTTATGCCGATAGACATTTCCTTAATCAAGTTCATCTTTTATATCAGGTGTGGCCCACTATATGAACATCATTTGTTAGCTTCAAGAAGAGCATTCAAACATTACTGCTCCAGTTTTCTAGAAATGTTTTGCATTTTAAGCAGCCATATGAATACTCTGACAAAGGGATGACCAACATTAAATAGTATCTTCTTGCATTTGTGCATTTTTTTATTATAACAAATTCAGCTGCATTTAGTAGTTATTACCAGTTTGCTGTTCGTATTATGAACTGTCAGCCGTGTGCATGATGTCATTTTGACGTGTATGCACAGAGTCGATTTCATGTTGACCGATTCTGACGACGGAAGTTCCTTGGTTCTTGATATTGCTATATTCAGGTATGAGCAACACATTAATTTCATAACTAGCACAATTTAACTACACTGATTTAAATTTTAAAGTTCTACTTTATTTCTCTTTTGCACATTTCTTGTAGTCATCGTCTGCAGTTTTAGTTAGACTGCCTCTGAGCTTGTAAGCCACCAGCCACTTTGTGTAAGTGGTCGTTTCGTTTCTGCATTGATTGATTGAGTGAGTGATTGGCTGATTGTTATTTGGTTATTACAGGTTTTTAGACACATCATTATGTGACGTCGACGTTCAACCCACATATGTTCGTGTTTATGTCAAAGGAAAAGTATGTATTTACTGGTCTTCCTGTTTTTCATCACAGTTGATGTAATGTCATTTTCACGGTCTTATTTGCATTGACACTTGGACTATTACAGCCAAATTTTAATGTTATGTAACCTTCCAGGCTTGGTGATTTTGCTGGCTTTGGTGCTTTCATTTGTGTGTATATTTATCTGTCTGTTTGTTTCTGTTTTTGTCTGGACGAATAAACGATTTTGACCTTAAGTTTTTTGCTTACATGAAAATCTACATGTAGGGTAAACAAAATAAATAGGCTGCAGCTCTTCAGAAAGTTATAATCCAAACATCATCATTTGAACCACTATTTGTCGCACTGATCAACTGCTTTATTTTTCTTGAAACTGTCTTATCTTGTGGCATCTCAAAGCAACTTTGACGTCTTTGATGCAGTTCGGCGCGTGACCAGTTGGGACAATGATTTATGCGTGAGAATGCCTCTCGATCACACATTTCTGATGAGTGAAAGATATGCTTATGGTGTGGTGCTTTAACAGTTCTTTATTTGCTGCAGTCGCATTGGGCGGTCTTGCATGTGATTGGCAGGTGTTTCAGCTGACTTTCGCGGAGGAAGTTCAACCGTCACTCAGCACTGCTAAGCGTTCACAGACCACTGGACACCTGCTCATCACCATGCCCAAAGTATTACCGCTATAGTCTGTTGTAATGATTATGTAGTGATGCTAAAATATTCCCTATTTCAACATTTTCTCGGTGCTTTTTCTGGGCAAAACTAAATGTTGTTGTATGTTGTATCTGCAGAAATTTCGCCCCTTTGACGTTTCGTCCTTGACCTAGGCGTTTCGTTTTTGGAACGTTTCAAACCTTGCTTGGACGTTTTGCTCACTAAAAATTGTGCACGACTGCGAAAATAGCGATTTTGTCTTCTCTGTTGTTCCTTCTCTTCTTCGTTTTTCTTCGTCGTCGTCCACAACTTTTAGCGGCGATAGGCCAACGTCCAGCCAAGGGGCTAAACGTAAGGGGACGAAAGTTGCAAAATGTCCTGGGGGCTTAACGTCTATCGGTAGTAGATTTTTATGATCCATAATGATATAGCGGTGTTTAAGTAAGCATGAGCTAGGCGCTGTAATAACTATGACGGGTGAATATTGACATTACTGTCTGTGCAGGTAAGACAAGTGATTAAGCCGCCAGCAGCTGTAACCAAGCTGCAGACGACGTCACAGAAAGTCAGTGACCCAGACCAGAGTCAACGGTTTGTACTTGCTCTTTGTCTTACTCGGTCTAGTGCTTAGTTGCTGCGTCACCTGATTTGCTCCGTAACGCTCTTCTTAAAGGAGGTTGGTTATGCTCAGCACATTTGGCCTCCATAAATAGGCTCTCCACAGAAACTTTTTGGTTTTACCGATTTCGTCAAGTAGGCCTAGGTGTGTGTGTGTCATTCGAGTTATTTGCTTTGTGTGACGCAAAGTTGGTTTTTAGATATGTACGTTGGTGATTGACTGTTGATAAGTTTACGAAAATGCAGCAGCATAACTGCAGTAGGCCTCGACTAGGGCCCATATATTTCACTCTGTACGCTTTATTGAACATCCAGCTTAAATCCGACTATGCCTGCAGCAACTCAAAGCATGACGCAACGTGGAATAAATAAGCAGTAGACAGTGTAGAGTTGTTCTCGCAGTCAAGTTTTTGTTGAGTGGTTTATTATAATAAAACGATCGTCTTTTATGTGTGATACAGACGTCAGCAGAAACTAGAGGTTGACCCATCGAGTGCGAAACTCGTCGACGTAGGCAACATCCTCCGCGACACAGAAAACGCTGACGTCACTGCCAAACTGCTGACGTCACAGCTGTCATGGCGGTCGACGGTTGCTGAACGTCCAAACAGCGATGACTTTGTAGACTGTGATGACGTTCCACCGCTGATGTAATTCTATCATAATAGTCTGCGTTCAGTTGCTCTGCGTCAGATTAACTGAATCTTAATCGGCCTACAAGCAAAGATGTTGCTACTGCACTGTGCAGTGAACGAACTGCTTGCTGCAGAGCGTTAATAAAAACTTAATATGTACTGAGATGTCTCATGCGCTGTTTTAAAGATGTATTTGACATCCGTTGAATTTAATCATTGATCTTTTAAACTGAAAATTAGCACACTAGTTACCCCTGTCCTGCTGGTTATTCACACCAGTTTTAGTTTATCTGCGCCGATTAATTCTCGAGTTAGGACTTGAGAGCCCATATTGGACAGACAGGCTAATGGAAGGAGGGACGGGCAAGTCCCGTAATGCGGCCTATTAAGAATTTAGGATAGTCGCCTAATTGTCAGTGATTTCCTGTTTTAGCGTTACTGCCAGTATGAAGCGTGCATGGGAGCAATCGCTGTCTGGTTCGCCGAACGCCATTTTTTCTCAATCCTATATATTTTGATCGGTTTTGTTTTTGAGGGAAGGTGCAGCAAAACAATTTTTGTTGTCTAATAACTCTCAATGTTTGCTAAACTGCCTGTGGTCTAGCAGAGTACCTCATGGCTGCTTGCGTTAACTGTGTTGCAGTTTGCATGTGTGAGCTGTGTACAAGAAAGTTCATGATATTTTTTATTGCACTAGACATACCGTACATGAAATATTAATGTTAATAATCTGTAGTGTATTATCTGAAATTGAAGTGGAATAAGCTTATGTAAGTTTGAGTTTATACGAATGGCAGACATACAAGATGGATGGTCCGTAGACAGTCATGTAGGCTACACAAGAATAATACTTTAACGTAAAGCAGCTTATTCCATTTAGTTTAATCGCAGTCGTGAAATTTTAGAAAATCTACTAGGCATCTGGACCTATACAACTTGCCGCATCGAGGACAGTGTAAATTGTTTTCTCACTGCAAATAAAAAGTCAGACAAAAATTTGACTTCAGCTCACTAGGCCTAACTATTTGCTAAGCTCGATATCGTAAAAAATGTAGACTTTTGGCAATTTTCAAAAATTCATAGTGACGATAACATTTTTGGTATGTGTTTTAAACCTACGATTTTTGACAACTCTTAGACAGCAATAATTTCCTGACATTTCACGCTAAAGAGGAGAGGGGTTTGTATCTGTCCCGCTGACTGGACACGCCGGTAGTGAGTTTGACGCAGACGGCTGCAGTAGCAGCAGCCCGCATTGCCACGTAGCAGACAGTTGCCAGCAAGCATTGTACCGTGACACAATGTAATGTATCTATCAGCTAACGGCAGCGACGGTTGGTGGCTGGTAGTGGCTGTAAGTTCTCGCCAGTCGACATCCGTCAACGTACAGCAGAACTCCGGCGACCAGAGCGACTACTGAGCCGACAACACCGACATAGAACGCCCAGTACAGCTGACCGTCTTCTCCGTACGGCTCGGGTGTGAACTCATCCTCGCTGAAGGAGAAGCCGCCAAACAACGCCAGGCTCGTCGCCGTCATCAGTGCTGCGATACAGAAAATGCACTTACACCGTCTCAAAAAGCAGCTAAACACTTCTCTTTACTAGCACACCAAACGCGCTCGAGGTTATGTACAGTTAACGCGCTACAGTAATTACGTATACTTGCTTGCTTAGTACTTACTACTTACCATGGTTAGAAATACTTATAAATGCTACAACCCACGGTACGCACGCGGCCGTCACACGTACTCGGTGCACGCTGTCATTATCCGTGTGGATCCAGTCACATACGCCGATTTGACGAGCGCGGTTGATGCTAAACTACTAATGCAGTCATTCACGGAACAGAGCAGTCGGTGCAGACCCGCCGAGAACGGGGGTAGGGAGTGTAAGTTACCCCGGGCACTGCGAAATTTTAGGGGCCCCACAGTCGCTCAAAAATGAAAAGTACACCGGAATGCGCCATTTTAAAAACAAAAATTTTCTTTCCAGAAGAGCCTCGAGAGAATGTTCCCCCGGGCCCCGCTGTGGCTCTCGACGGGCCTGAGTCGGTGCGTCGCACCCAGAAGGCAAGCCCTCAAGGCCAACGTCAACTGTTTTGGTCCAGGAAAATCGTTCATCATGTGCAACAAAGCCTATGTTTCTATCTCAACGTTTATGCCTTAAAACCTTCGGGATGATCAAAGCCACAAATTTTGTAAGCAAAGCAGTGTTACCAGCAGCTACGGCGAGTGAGGCGACGGTTGAAGGAATGAGAGATCGACGGAGACACAGCTGACAGCAGGCGAACAACGACTCAATGATCAGTGCCGACAATAGCAGGACCAGAGCTCCCACGAACACTCCCTCAGCCGCCAGATACCAGTCTGATGTATCACACATTCACAACAAAAAGCCCAGCTGTCGCTAGGGTGGCCTACCGTACTGGTTGTCAGTGACCTTCAAGGTAACCCAAGGTCAATGATTTTCATGTAATCTGAAGGGCGTATGCCACTTCCTATTAATGATTAGTAGTAACCTTGGCCCTATTTCTCACCGTTTCCGAGATACGGCCATTTATATCTTGAAACTTTCTATCGAAAATTGTGGCCAAACCGTTGCAAATGGAGACATATTTACTATTGACAGCCTATAGAAAGTAGCCAGCGCCCTATCCGATGGTATCATCGCCGACCCCTACGACTTACCGTTTAGCCACAATACCGCACGACTGGCATGCCGTAACGCATTATGACCCTTCAAGGTCATCTAAGGTCAATGATTTTCATGTTATTTAAAGCCAATATGCGATTTTTTATTAGTGAGAAATAGCAACCTAAGCCCTATCTCGCACCGTTTGGCCGCAATACATACGTCACAGACGACGACGATAGTCGGACAGACAGACAGACGACAACCGTAACATAAGCTCGGCCGTTACTTAAGTACGATTGGCTAAAAATGACACAATACATATAGCTTCAGGATCGTGAAGATGGAGTGTTACTCGCTGCATTCTTATTTATCTGCAGGGTGCGGCAAAAAGTAGCCCCCTAAAGTTTTTCGCTGTCTTCTCAGAAACCGTTTGGAATTTTAATTCCAACTTTTACAACTTTATTTGCTAAAACCTTTTAAATTTAACTGCCAAGTAAAATGCGACTTTGTTGAAAAACAACGAAGTTATACAGTTTTAAACATGACCGCCTACCGATTTTTCAGCAGTAGGCCCCTGAAAATGTTCAAGCTAAAATGCATTTTTTATTCACGACTCAGCAAGATTGGCAAAGCCTAAGTAGGCAAAAAGTGTTAGGCCAATGACCCAGTGCCAATTGCGGATTGCCAAATGATCGAATTTTAAGGCCTACATGCTGCAGCACAGCCAACTATGGACGTACGTACTGGGAATGGTTTTCCACAACGAGGCGTTATTCTCTCCGAACCAGGAGCACGAAGACACATCCCTGTAGTCGTCAGAGACGTGAATCTGGTAGTCCGTATCTTTGTAGCATACCGCCCACAGACCGCGCGTAGCCGCCTGTCGGAACGGGTACTTGTCGCGAATGTCGTCAGTATTCGCCACTCCATGTCGCTTTGGATAATAGATCCAGTACGGCGCGCCAAAACTGAGAGCGCACAGCAGACTGGCGACGATCAGTAGCACGAAGCCGACAATGTTCAGCGCCGATACGTTCTTACACATCTCGACGCGCTTGCCGCACAGCACCCAACGTCGTGATAATCAACCGACCGATAACTAAGCCTCACTTCAATAGCCAACGTTTAACACAGCCTGTAAGTACTAGTTACAGCACTGCTAAAGCGGGTAAGCGAGTATACGCAGTACAAGCTTATACCATTCCAGACAGTGTTGTAACGTACTGTAATGTTTTTTATGACGCACGAAAGTTGCGATTCTGAAAACAGTACCGGTACGAACTGAGTAGACTACGGTTTAATGTAGACTGCAGAGCACCTGACAATGATGATGTAGGCCTATCGGTAAAGCTGGCTACGCGATGACGCCGCCTTTAGGCCTATACCTGCGTAAAGCACCTGCGCCAGAGTGCACGTGCTGCTGCGCGTACGTTATGTCACAGCACGCACCTGCTGGTAGCCAGCCAATAGCAGCTCGACTTACCTGTCGACTCTCGGCGTCATTCGCTCGCATTATCACACGACTGAGTACAAGCTATCAAAGATCTCAAACTTCCACCTAGAATAGTGATGCCACCTGGCGAATACAACCGACTCGATATACAACTGCTGCAACTACAACTAGGCCTACAACTACAACTACTTGGGTATTGGTGGCTTGGCGGCGAAACGTTTAGGACGCTCGATTTATGATCAGAAATGGTCGTGAGTTCGACTTCCGGTCGGGTCGCTACTTGGATGTGTGACTGACTTTCACATCTAGTTCACACACCCTTTCAATAAAAATGTCGGTCCAGTGCCGACACATTATGCAGTAGTCCGCCTATGCGTACTAGCTCACTGTACTGTGCAACCCTAGCTTTAAAATAACCTTTAGAGCTGAAAAAGCAATTTATTACTCGATCGTGTCTTAAGAAACGTTCACACCATTGTTTTGGGGTTTCTGTGTGTGCCTTTTTGTTTTGGAGTTATTATCCCGTATTGGGCAGACGGACGGACGTCAGACGGGTAATACTATTAAGACAGACGAACAATGGCATAAGAACAGATAACACAACAACGACGTGTTTGTTAACTGAAGTTTCTATACAGTTGGTAGTTGGTATTTGACTGCAATGATGCTCCTGCTTAATGAACTATTGTAGTTGTTAACATTTAAAAAGTAATTCAAATGATTACACGCAAAAATGTTATCTTGCCAGTTGCTAGAATATTTCATAAACGTTCGAATTCATAAATTAATTAAAAATCGAAAACACATTTGGACTTAAAACATAAATTAGAATATTTCCACGACGAAGCAAAATTAGCACAGAAAAGCGGCAAGTGAATTTCATAAAAAAAGAATGTAAAAGGCACACGATGATTACTACGATGTTCGCTCAAAAATACGCAAGTTAAAGCCAGATGTGAAACCAGAAGGTGTCTTCAATGCCATAACGCATGATATACTTAACATTTCTGCTAAAATAACTACAAGTTTTTTCATCGCTACGATGACAGATTCTAGCGGATAAGACAAAAACGATGTTAATTAAAAACATGCAAAATGCAAACGAAAAATTCAACGTCAACTGATATATACACAACATGTGCAAACGTTATATACTATATATATAATTAAATTTAAAAAGTATATATATATAAAGTATATATAAAAATTATATATACAGCGTGGTTCAAAAAAACGGCACAAAGTTTATGGCACCATAATTTTGCAACCGTATATCACAGAGTCATGCGGTTTTCAGCAAAATGTTCTGAAAAAATTCTTTACATGACTAAAGTCAGTGTTTAAATACAGCAATTAAATATTCTTTCTTTTGTCGCTGGCAAGTGAACTGGTGAAAAACGGAATTACCTTCAATGTACCTTGGTCCATAAAAACTTGCCACTATTATTTTTTCAATAAATCCGTGAAACATTGGCCGATTTCAATAATTTTTGTCATGCGACATTAAGACAAAACTTGACGCAAAGGTCTGCAGTTTTGGCCACCTCGCCTTAACGTTGTCGCTACACTACCGTGTGGAATGCAGAAAACGCTGTTTGGCCATTGACAACAATGAATTCCTACCGGGTAGCGTATGCGTCGGCTCGGAAATTATAAACTGAATAGCGACAAACGCAATTAGCAATTATTATCACTTAAAAAATCACACGTGTCACATCACATCATTTTCATTTCAGCATGTGCTTAAAATGTCTTTCTGCAGCACAAACGCAAGCGGTAGACGTTGACACCGTTTGCCAACAGCACGTTCAGTAACTGCATGACTCAAGCAGCCCACTCGTCGTTGATGTATCATTTCAGTTTGTCGACTTAGAATTTTAAAATAAAGACGAAGCAACAAATTTTCAATGATTTTGTGGTCTCAGTAATTTTCTGAGCTGACGCATGCACTGCCCAGTATGAATTCATTGTTGTCAA
>Ga0209367_1004550_pt1 | contig 19162 bp, 13 predicted proteins | sample WorMetLIZISLAND2_FD_187412 | JGI IMG/M metagenome (GOLD analysis project Ga0209367, IMG submission 187412) | Marine gutless worms symbiont microbial communities from Max Planck institute for Marine Microbiology, Germany - Olavius geniculatus... ...
CACTTTGAAATTTTCGTTACCATTGCTTTCAATGGGGCATAAGGGAAACCGCTGCAAAACCGAAGATGGTGCTGCCACCTAGCGAACAACATTGCCTTTGCGGAGGTGTGCGGGCTCCAACTGCTTTCTAGTTATTTTGTTATATCTATTCTGTGACAATATAACTTAATTATTTTTTTGGTACTATACACAGCATGTACACTTACTGCTAAGAAGCTCTCTTCTTTGCATTGTGTGGAGGATAACAGGGAAGATTATTACAACTACCATTATAGTTAATTACATATGCACGATTATAATGCAGTTCTTACAATTTTATGTTTAGCTCGTTTTTTGGTGTTTGCGTTTTGCATTACTTTAAAGGTTAAACGTTTTGTTCCATTACTATGTGTACCTAAAGTTTTGGATGAATTGCCTGGAAGGGCCATCCTTGAAATGATCTATACTGTGTTGGGTGGGACGCTAAACCCTCCTCACTCACTCATTTTTTTGTCATCTGCTGCTGCATTTACCAGCTTCCTAGAATAGTTATTTTTGGTGTTCATTGAATTTTAACGTTACTTTGTTTTTGCCAGTTTTGGTTGGCTTTAGATGAGACTAGGCCTTGTTACAGAGGGTCTTTACTGGCCAAATGCTCGTGCTGTCACTCCGAGTCATGCCAAGGTATCATACTGGTTGCTTATAAGCACTGATGTTGGTGTGTAGCAGTTCATCGGATGTCATCTTTGAAGACCAGATGTATCTAAGCAGTCAGAACGGATCAACTCGGCTTGACAAATTCACCCACTGCTTCCTGGTCAAATGCAGCGTCGAGGTTCAGTTTGCTCTTAACCTTCTTTACTTCGTCGGCGCTCATTGCATTTGTGTTCAACTGGCCTACTTACCTAGGGTTAATCCAAATATGTTGGCTCCCCAACAGAGAACGTTTCAGGATAGCTACTGCACTGAATGGTGAATGAATAGTGATTGACTATTTATTAGCGCAGTTACTAATGAATAATTAGTATATGAAATCAAGACTAACTAGAGACGGCTGTGTGCAAATAAGTAGCATATGCGGTCAAAATAGTAAACAAAGAAGAATGAAATACTTATAACGACAATATACCTTAGCCTGTTGAAATTCTTCAACCATTAACACTCATGTGTGTCTATTTTTATTAATTTGAGTTGGATTTTCATCTGCAACTTGTCATGTAAGTAAGTAAGTGCATATTTAGTGTGCGCAATGGCAGTCACTGGTGCCGAATTCCAGCTAAGTTACTAGCCGCCTTTTTTACCAGTCTCTGCCAGCAAGTCAGCCTATCTATGTTATCGGTATGTAGCAGATGTGTATTCATTCTACCTATGAGATTGCTGGTTGGCCACTTCTATTCCACAGTGTTTTAACTAGCTTGGCAAGCCTGCATTATGCTGAGTTTGGACAAATTCAGTTGATTATTTAGCTGAAGTTCAGCGAGTGATTGATGTGGGTATGTGTAATGTTGTGTGGCTTGGTGGTTTAGTGGTAGCGTGTCGGACTGGTGACCGTGAGATTGCTGGTTCAACTCTGGGCCAGGGCACTGCCAGTTAACAACCTTGGACAAGTTGTTCATGTTCAGTGTTCACACATGTGCCTCTGTTCACCAAGCAGTACAATTTGGTACCGGTCAAACGACGGTGACACTCTGCAGCTGGGAAGGTAACCATAGGTCTGGCGTTGCACTGGCCATGTGTCACGTACTCAGTGGTCTATCCACCTACGAGTTCCACGGCCATAGAAAGGGAGATGAGCACCCTGCCTACACCCATGTGGGGTATGGCACCTTTACCTTTACCTTTACCTATGCATAATTTTTGGTGCAGATGCTGGACTGTCTGCTGACAACTCTGATCCGTGAGCTGCAGTGCGATAGCATTGAAGGTCGGCGCGCCGAGGCACGTCGCGTCGCTGCACGATTCGTTCGCTCCGTCGCTCGGATATTCGTTGTTCTTAATGCTGAGATGACTCCTCAGTCCGGAAAGAAACGACTGTAAGTTGCACTGCATTTGTTTGCTTTGTCAGCCAGTAACAGCAGTAGTCTTACTTTCACAAACATGTTCTTACATAAAATGTAGTGCGACTATATTATCCGTGAGGTGTTATGGGAAATTTTGTGCATATCTATCGGCAATTTAATTCCGATCATGTCATTAAACGAATTTTGACAATTGACCAACGTTTGCCGGAGATATCATCAGAAGTCAAATGGTGCACTGTGTAGTGCTGTGCAGTGTGCATATATGTATGCATATAGCAAGATGGATAAAAGGAGTGTAAAATGAAGGCTACGTAGAGCTATATGTCGCATGGTAATAGCAAAACCGTATAGTTGGATGTAAAAGTAGATTTCTTTTTTCACTGATGACTGATGTTGTCAAGCAGTATCTACTGTGATGGTGGTAATGTTGATGATGTTGGGATTTGATAATCTGCCAGAAGTGTGAGCATCTCTCAGCCACTGATGAAGTGCAAGCGCGTGTTTCAAGCGCTGATCAACATCGCCATCGAGGAACTGTGTGAGACGGCAAACTCCCTCATTGCACCCGTACGCCTTGGTGCCGCAAGACCCACCGCGTCATTTTCGCTCGTATCATCCAACGTAGACGCCGTGCAGGTGGGTTGTTTGATATCAAATTTTTCTTTACTGAATCGCTTTACTGAGCCGTGATTACAACAACAACTGGGAGAAGTCGGGGAATTTTACAGCTGTTGGGGAAGTATCAGGGATTTTAGTCAAAATCGGGGAAATGTTAGGGAAAAAATCTTGTCAAGGACAGTTGCTTAAAAACTTTTCTATAAAATTGCATCAGCAGGCTATTTGTAGCACTCACTTCAACTCTCTGTAAATTATTTTACGCTGTTTATTGCTGAGCGTTACTTACTTGTGTTTTAGTTTTCGATATTTTAATTTGTAGCACTTATTTATGGTACTTACTTACTGGTGATTGGAAATCATCAGGGAAATTTCAAAGGAATGTCAAATGTCAAGGAATTGTCGGCGAAATTTATAGTGTTTGGAAAGTGGTCACTCTGTATGTGATGTGTTTTTACAGAATTGCAGGAATAGTAAATTAAGAAAAGATGTCCAATTGTGTTGTGGTTGCCACTTTGATTCTTCAGCCTTTACTAATTGGCGATTTGTATTTAATTTCCTTAAAATGTATATGGACATGTCATTATTTTAACTGCAACTTTTAAATCTTTATGGTTTTGGTTCAACCATTTTGCATTTTCTGAGTGATTCTGTGTTACACCAGTGGAGAAGGACATATTATAGTCCAGTGTTGGGGCTCTGAAATCACACGTTTTGCTCACATGTAGCTGAATTTTTTGTACAACTGTTTATCCCAAAAATGGCCTTTTGCATGCTGACGTGCTAGAATGCAACTCTACATGCATTGGCACGTTTCATAACTTCGCCAACTGAGTAAAAAAACTTCTGAAAATCAAATGCTGCTATTTAGTGTACTTTTTTTCTGTTTTGCAAGTTTGCTTGTTGTCTTGAGACAGTGGCTTCATGGTGTAATGGCAAAGTGTTGGACATAACGATCGAATGGTCGTGGGTACGATTCCCAGTCAGGACACTATGAAGCGGTTACTACTTGGACTTGGACTACCTGTCTGCGTACAGGTAAACCTACGTGGTATATAACCAACACCACGGTGAACTCAGCCTTTTATCCCTCTGGGGTAGGTAAATTGAGTACCGGCCTTTCTGGCTGGGGTTAAGTTGGGGCACGTTCACCTGTGTCAGGTGGCAGCTAACACTGTATGAATTCATATGGCAGGTGATGCTCTGTAGCTGTGTGAAGGGTATCCTATTATGAGCTATACATCACCTTTACCTTTACAGTGTGGGTGGTAGCAACATGTGTTCTTGTGATCTGCTATACAGGGCAGTGAGGAATTGTTTTCAATGGAGCCTTTGCCGGCTAGAACCCCGTCCGTAGATTCCGTGACTCACGTCGGGTCTGGCTCAGCTGACACCGGCACTGCAGGCGGCTTTGTGACTCGGCCTCGGACCCCGATCTCCACCACGATGCACGGCGCTAGCATGAGACATGTGAATGTGGAGAGACTGGATGAAGACTTGGTGGGACCTGAGCCGGAAGTTAGTATCCGTTAGCTCGTCATCAGCGGAGGTTGCTTTGTTGCACTTTGCAGTTCACATAGAAGCCCTTACCTTACCTTACCTTCGGGGTGGACAGGTTTAGCAGCTGTCCACCACTGAGGCCATATCAACAAGAAGCCTGGCTGTTGCTAAAATAGCCAACTCTACTGGTTGTCAGTGACCTTCAGGGTCATCTGAGGTCGATGATTTTTATTTTATCTGAAAGAGTGTATGCCACTTCTTATTAGTGTTTAATATTAACCATTACACAAAGCTACGGGTGCCAAGAAGTAAAACCTCTATGCTCAGTGCTGCTGCTGCTACTAGTTTCAGTTTATCTTTAACTGGTTTACATCTCGGACATTACTGAAGTTTGGCTGTATCTCTCACCGTTTACAAGATGAGGCCAGTTTTCTATTGAAAAATGCACATTTTCTTATCCCCTGCCCTTGTCCATTCAACCCCGAATTTGAAAATGTTCCCCTTGCACTACATCGCTGATGTCAAATTTAACACACATGGAAATTTTTTCTCTATGACCCTGAAGCTTAGCCACAATACAGCCGTTACAGACAGACAGACAACTCGTACCAACAGCTTGACCTTTACTTAAGTGTGGTTTGCTAAAAATTATATTAGCACTCAAATGGGTTCTCTGCTGTGGTGTTGTGGAAATATTTCACACATTTCAACCAAGAAAATATCTTCCCATTGTATCCGTGTATCTCCACACTTTATGACATAGCAAAGCATCAGACTTTTACAGGGTAGTCCAAAAATGGGGCCAATGTGTTGTATAGCTTCTAACTTCAGAAATACTTAAGTAAATTACGTTTCTGTGTTAAGAATGAAACGACTTTGATTATGGCAAAAATCGTGTAGATCTGAGCAGTATATCTGAGGTTAGAAGCTATATAACAGAGTGGCCCCATTTTTGGACTACTCTTTTGATTACTTGGGCTGTATATTGTTATTTTCTTGTTCTCGGCAGTTTGATAGTGTTGATTTCACTGTATGAAAAGCCATTTAAAAAACCCTACTTTTTTATACTTGATATTTTATAGCTTTCTTTTGGCAGTATCTCAATAAAGTTTCTAACGTGCTATAACATAGTATTATTTACCATTAGCTTTGTGCATGCAACAGATGGAAGTGATGGAGAGCATGGCTGCGGAGGCGGATCAGTTGGACCGTCAGTCAGAGCACGATGAACAGGATCGACACTCTGAGCATTCTGATCATGACCAGAACGCGGCCGACCCAGAGGGTAGTTTGTTCATATTTGTGCTAAACCGCTTGCCCGTGCTAACTTTGAATTTCCGTTATTTTTTGACCTCAATTTTTTATCAGTGAGGTCATTATCCAACGTTTCTTTTTGAAGTGAAAATTGGGACAGCAGTTATTTATCTTCTGCGGAAAGTTCACAGAAATTTTGGTCTTAGTACCACTTTGTGTATTGAAGTTAGGATAGAGATAGACCTGTAATGCGGCATAGTTACGGCTGTTGCATGATCACAACACTAGTGGCTATACATACATTGCCTTTGTTGTTATTATTGGTGTTTTTACGGCATCATATCAAAGGCGCACAGTTGCAAAACATTGTATTTACAGTTTTCTAGCAAAAAAATTTGAGCCACAAAGTTTTCCAAAATGCTGCAAGCAAGTATGTTATTTATTAGCAAAGTGTAAAACAATGTTTAGATTGCTGGAAAAATGGATCTTGCAGGAAGTTTTTTTTCAATTTTCTCATGACAGCTTATTGACAGCAGGCAGGATGTTTTGCTGATCTGCCTTAAATATAGGCTCGGTTTGAGCAGTTTTTGTTCTCTGTCTCACATGCGCGACATTTTCACAATATGATCTATGATGTGGGATGTAATTTAGGTAAGTAGTAGAAACCCACAGCTTCTAGCCATTTCAGATGTAAGCGGTTTATAGTCCAATGGTTGGGGTTAGGGTTAGGGTATGAGTATGCAATAACCCTCGTATTCTAATCCTATTCTTACTACTTGGGCCCACAGTTATTTTATTATTCTAAACTGCAACATTATTGTAATTTAACCTCATTCGCTCACTCACTGACTCTGTGTAGCTTGAGTTGGTTACTCCTTGACAAATATTTAGCTGATGTGAGTGGAGTGAACGCTGTGTGGACTGCATACCATCAGGTGGTGCAGAGAGTGATATGGAGCTGGATCTTCTGGGTGAATCGGAAAGCGATTCTGACGAAAGCACTCACAGTCATGCAGACAATGCTAGTATTCAGCGCAGTGCGGTCACCGCGGCCACGGCTGGCTCTGATGCAGGTAATGCACAGTGCACTACAGCAGAGTAGGCTGAATGAATGCTCTGTGGCTTGCTATGTGGTCATTAACTTAGTATCAACAAATTTAGTTTTTATGCGCAACAGCATCTTAGCGCATCTTAGTCATCGCAATTCTGTCCGTCTGTCACATGGGTGGATCAATCAAAAGCTATGCAAGCTAAGATCACCAAATCTTCACCATCGGCTGCCTGGAAGACTCTAGTTTCAGGAACCGTAAAGCTTTTACATAAGTTCGAAGGGGGTCTCCCCAAACGAGGGCGCTAAATGAGAGGGGGTAGGGAAAATCTTCGATAATCAGCCGATATGGCGTTGCCAGAGCGAGATACTTGTACTCACCTTCTGGTGAGTACAAGTAAAACACTATAGGGCCTACATAATTATTTAGCCGTAGGTCGTCTGGCGCCATCTGGTGAGTGATTTTGTTTTACTGGGCCTTGTGTGGGCCGTACGGATGAGATCTACGGATGAAATCTATGGATCACTAGCGTATGATGGTGCACCGCTGTTGCACGTTCACCTTTGCGTTAGCATGGCTTTTCTTGTAAAAAGTCTTCATATGCACTGTGTCCAGAAAAAAGTAACCTTCTAGATATTGTACGTCACTGGCTTGGATGCAGGTCAGCTTGTTGGTTAGCTGTTGACTTAATTCATCTACAAACTACCGTCAGATTCATAGTCTATCGGTCTGCAGATTTATTACAGTTAAGATGAGATTAATAAGTACTCGTTTGTTAATTTGTATCAATTTTTGTTCGGTCTTCATTCTTCACTGATCACACATTGATGCTGTCCAGACCACCTTACCGAGCCTTTTTTATCACCAAGTTGTTTGGCTCTATTTGCAATAACTCTCTTGTGTCTGTACTGTATTTTTACTTCTCACGTGCTACATTCTTAATGTAGCGAAGAGGAGTATATGAGATCAGTGTAATATTGAGAACCGATCGACCAACCAACGACCAGCCTCTGTTCCTGGAAGAGCCTTCCTTGAAGAAGTTCAAACGGCCATATCTCCATAACGGTGCTAGATAGACGCATGGTTGGTATGGACCACCCATAGGAAGTTGACCCTTGGGAGTCGAATGGTCACGTGACCGATGACGTCACGTGACCCCAAAAGGCCAAGGTCGTGACCCCATTATTTTTTAGGTGCCATATCTCCATAACGATGCCAGATAGACGCACGCGTTGAGGTATAACAAGACAAATGGCAACTAGCGTCATCGACCATTATTGGAAATTTTTTCCTCTCAGTTTCTAAAATTGGGCGATATTTTATGAACTCCAGGGAGACAATTTCCAATAACGACCTCAACACCAGTCACTATTAGTATAATATTAAACGGGTCTCAATTAGATGCCAGGTCTCTAATACAAACCGAAAGGAACGAAAAAGCTTCGAAAAGAATACAAAAGAAAATGATGTGCGTGAGGAGTACATTAGATTGGTCACAATCTAATAATATTTCTTGTTCCGCAATGTGACTTTAGCATTAAATGTGCAGTTTGGTTAAGGGTGTCCTGTCTGTAAAAGGTCTTGTTACAACAATTCACGTAAACCTACTTTTTGAAACTGGCCCAAACTTCAGTAATGTCTGAGATGTAAACCAGTTAAAGATGAAAATAGTAGCAGCGGCAGCACTGAGCATAGATGTTTTACTTTTTGGCACCCGTAGCTTTGTGTAGTGGTTATTGTTTTGGTCTTAATTGGTGAAGTAACTAACCACCCATTCACTCAGCCTTCTATTCTGTGTAGGATAGTAAGATATGAGTATCAGCTTTTTAACTGTATTATAGTAATAAATCGCAGTTGTGAATGTAGGTGTGGTCTGCAAAGTCTGCTATGTGGTAATAACACTTCTGTGTTAATTACTGTCTATAGACAGAGCTGTGACTCAGGCAAGTTGTCTTGGTCAAGAAAACAGCAGAGCTTTTTTTTGCTCATGCTACATCCATTAGACAGCTTTGCCATGATGACCGCACCATAAACATTGTCATTTGTGTTATTATTATTATTGCTACTAGCAACGTTCTTGCCCTATGGACGGATCCATTTCGTTACCCAGCGGCTCAACTTCCCCCTCAGGCTGCCCACATTTGGATGTTGGGAGTAAGGAGGGAAGCATGCATCTAAGGCCCAAGGACTCGATTGCCATGGTTGGGGTTCGTGACCATGCGTCCTTGAAGATACCAGAGGGGTATGACATGACATGATAGACAAACAAACAAACTTTCCGCACATTGTAGTAGGATTATCATTATAACTTACTGATATATATGCAACTGGTAGGTGTTGGAAGTCTTCCGTACTTCTCTGATGATGAGGAAGACTCGGGTGACTCTTCGAGTCAAGACGACAAGAGCGAGGGAGATGCGAGCGAGGACAACGACACAGACTTTGGAGGACTTCTTGAGGATCAGCTTGAACGCAGAATGACCACCAGTGAGATATACACGATTTTATCGGGCTGACTGCCAACAGGGAAAACATCGAAATGTCACGAAATTCTATAGCCTAGTTGTCAGGGAAATGTCAGAGATCTCAAGTCAAAATTGGGGAAATGTCAGGGGGAAAATCTTGTCGGGAAAAATTGCCCCAAAACTTTCCGAAAAATTGCCCCAAAACTTTCCAAAAAATTGCATCATTGGGCATCAGCAGTATCACTCATTCGGTACTCTGTTTCAATTATTTTATGCTGTTTATTGCCAAATTTTGCTTACTTGTGTTTTAGTTTCTAACATTTATATCTCTGTTATATTTTAGTTAGTACTGGGGTTGACTTACCCTGGTTGAGTACCCGTTAAAATGGTCAGGAGTGCTGCGAATCATCACGGATATATCATGGAATTCTATGTTTTTGCCAGACTGTCTGTCTGTCTGTCTGTCTGTGTGTTAGCAAGATAACTCGAAAAATTTATGGACGGATCTTTCTAAAATTTTGAGGGTATGTTGGGAATGGCACAAACTACAAGTGATTCGACTTTGGGGGTGATCCGGAAGGAATCCTGGATTCTGGATCACTTTGAAATTTTCGTTACCATTGCTTTCGAGGGGCATATGGGAAACCGCTGCAAAATTGAAGATGGTGCTGCCACCTAGCGAACAACATTGCCTTGGCAAAGGTGTGCGGGCTCTGACTGCTTTCTAGTTGTAGTATACTCTAGTGTTTGTTTCTGACTGGCTGGTTCACCGTTCAAGTGTTTCAGGAGACTTAACCTTGGATCGGATGTTGTGTCTGCTGTGTCTGATGATAATTTTGGATGCAGAGTTGCAACTTTTTGCTTGTTAATTATCTCCGCCAAGTGAACGTAGTGAACATTGGAGGAGATTAAGAGACTGATCGTTCTGTCCGTCGTTCCGTATGTTAGTTTGTGTACATGATGGCTAATAATAGCAATGACGTCATTGCACCAACAGTGCAAGTAGCAACGCCGGCTGTTACGTTTCCCTCCCTCCTTGGCAGCGAAGTGGCTCTTCCTTCTGCCTCCCTTTTTCTTGTGTTTACATCACTTCACTTGGCGGAGATATGCACTCTCACGAGCGCCTTCTAGTTTACTACTGATGTCAGTTTGTAACTGTGATGCACAGTCATGTGCAGAAAGAAGAAGAAGAATTTGCGTAGACAAATGTATAATTGTATATTGCATGTCAGCTCATTCTCTTTGAGCAGACAAGAATTAAACCCAAGTATAGCCAGTGTACATTGTTCGTTCGCAGGATCACAGCCACTGTGTCTGATTAGATTTGTGTGTGATAGAGCCTGCTGTTATGTACACTGTGTCTCAAAAAAATATCTCCGACATTTTTGACTGTAACTTTGAAACCAATTATCAGATTTTGATAATTTTTAGTACAAATATTCCTGACACAACTTGCCATCAAATGGCCTTTTAGTTTCCTGTCTCACTCAATGTATGCTTCTGCACTACCTAGGGAAATCAGATCAAGCGAAATATGTGTTGAAATAAACAGAAAACAAAAATCATCCCCAACAGTATCGATAGTAACTTGAAGAAAGATTAGCAGATTTTAATAATTTTTGGCATAAATATTTCTGACACAACTGGCTATTAAATAAGGGTTTTAGTTTCTACCTTACCCAACGTCTGCTTTTGCACTACCTGGGGAAATCAGACCAAGCATAATACGTGTTAAAATAAATGAAACAAGTAATTTGAGCAAAGCTCATGAGACGCGCGACAGCCTTAGCAGTTATTATTCGCAGGTTGTCTTGATTTAACTTTATCCATTTTGACGCAATTCACTCTTGAAATCTGCCCCGCAGCCACAAATTGGAAAAAAACACCAAAACCCCTATTTTTAAAATTCAAGGTCATTCAAGGTTATCGATGTTTGCACCAATAAAAAGCTTGTCACTATATTGCTTGTTATGATAAGCAGCATGTCTTTGCCGGTCTGCAACCGTTTTCAAGCTACACGAGCCAATAGCGGTAAAATAACTACTTGTAGATTCTTAAAAATGTATGTTCTATGCTAAAGAAAATGTCATGTGCAAAATGTCCTGGTCTATCTCCAGCCATTTCGGCGCAATTCACTCTTAAAATGTGTGTCACAGCCAAAAATCGCAGAAAAATTCCCTAAAAACCCCTATTTTGAGGGTTCAAGGTCATTCAAGGTCATTGACGTTGAGAGCAATAAAAAGCCTGTTATTAGTGCTTGTTATGATAAGCAGCATGTCTGTGCCTATCTGCAACCGTGTTCACGCTACACGTGATAATTGCAGTAAAATAACCACTTTTTAGGGGGTAGCTGTCTTTGACGCCCGCCTGCGCCGGCCTCCTTGAACCTAGGGGGTCAGGACTTGAACTGCTAAAATCTACGTTGAATGCTGAAAATTTCATGTGCAGGTTGTCTTGGTCTATCTCCAGCCATTTAGTCGCAATTCAATGTTGAAATGTGCGCTGCATCCAAAAATTGCGAAAAATTCACTAAAAACCTCTTTTTGAGGGGTTCAAGGTCGTTCAAGGTCATCAATGTTGATAAATCCAAAAAGCCTGTCACCAGTGCTTGTTATGATAAGCAGCATGTATGTACCTATCTGCAACCGTTTTCACATTATTCGAGCCAATAACGGCAAAATGACGTCTTTTCAAGGGGGGTATTCCTCTTCGACGCCCTCGGTCGAAGGGAACCCTTACACCCAGTGGCATGAAATTTTGTCACGACAAACTAGAGACCTTGGGGCAGCCACAGTGAAGATTTCATGATCCTAGCTTGCACCGTTTTGATACAGCTCACGAGTGTGACAGACAGACAGACGGACGGACGGACAGACGCCCAGACGATGGCAAAGACGTGCAAAGCATTCTGCTGTCGCGCGTAAAAAGCAGCAGTTTGTCTACTGGATAAAGTTTAGGGATGTTTGTGGAGTCAAGAAGCGACTGGTACAGCCTGGATTGGTCTGGAGTAGAACATTATCAATACTGCTGTCAATGAATGGAGAAAGCATCTCCTTGCCTGTGTTCGCATAGTGGGCCAACACTTCAAGCAATTTTACTACAGGCAGTTAAAAAATGGACAACTGCATGAAATGTCAGCCAAAGTGTCAGAAATGTGAACAAATGTGTTTTTACATGTAATGTTAATTAAGCAATCATATCCCATTGGATAAAAAAGTGAGATTTCACTTGTTGTCTTTCCCCAGATAGTGCAGAAATAAACGTTGGGTGAGGTGGGAAACTGAATGGTCATTTGATGGCAAGTTGTGTCAGGAATATTTTTACCAAAAATTAACAAAATCTGATAATAGGTTTTCAAGTTACAGTCAAAAATGTCGGGGATGTTTTTTGAGACACAGTGTAAACTTGCCATTTTTTCTCAACAGAGGCTATACTTGTCACATTTATTGAAATCAGTTATTTCTTGGTTTTTATTTATTTCATATACTCCTTAGCTTTGCTTTCGGCAAACAGCAGATAATGGCGTAAGCAAAGAGCATGATTGAAGAAGCAATTTTTATCAGCATATAAGGTGAATGAAGCCAGTCAGAATTGGTTGGAGCAACAGCATGTATGTTCTCTTTTTTGACATTTGCAGTGGTTGTTCAATAGCGTGTTTCCATCGCCAACTAAAAACATTTTTTTTTTAATCTCTAGCCATCTCTAGTGCCCTGTATCACTTCAGTGCCGCAGATTTGGCGAGTTGCTCGCCGACACTGTGCGCTGTATAAATTTCTTCACTTACTTACTTACGTGCGTGCGATGTTATATTGCTATCAGGTGGACAGAGAACTCTGCAGACGCCTCACACGATGCAGTGGGCAGTGAGACAGCAGGATACGAACGCTGGTTCTACATCAGCTGTTAACACTACAAGTACCAGACCTGCCACCAGCGCCATTGCTACTACTACCACTGGTTCTGCACACACTTTTCAAGGCGTGATTTCGGCAGAGCAGACGTGTTAAACGGCATAAACGTGGCTAACTTCTATGCATTGGTCGATGGTTGATTTATTTCACGAACGGTTGAGAGCCACCCAAAATCACAAATGTTTATGAAACGCTCATTATAGCCCAAATTCCATTATGCCGACTTTCACCGAAACTTCCCTGCGTGGAAAGTTGTGAACACAAACAGTGACAAATCATGAAACCATGAAGTTTCGGTGAAAGTTGCCGACACAAATCACGAAAGTCGCGGACACAAACCATCTCGACATGTCGAGATGTTTACAACAAAGTCTGCGACAAGCCGCGACAAACTCGTTCGCGTCGCTCTAATGGAATCTAGTCCATTACAATGTGCGGGGAAAGTCGGCGACAAAGTCTGTGACAAGTTCATGACAAAGTCCCGGACTTGTCGCGGACACAAATCATTAAAGTTGACGACGTGATTTTTGTCGCGGACTTTCATGATTTGTGTTCGCAACAAGTCCGCGACTTTGTTGGGAACTTGTCCTGGACTTCGTCGCAAGCAGTGCAAACAAGCTTTGCTCTAGCCTCCTATAGAATGTTCCACAGAAGTTCTGCCAGCTGCATGTCAGAGTAGAGTTTGTGTGGCAAGTTGCAGCCACACCAAGAAGCAATTCAAAGCAGTGTTGTGCACTACCGAACATTTGATATTGTTTGTTAAAGCAGCAACAGGGTAGGCGTTTTTGTGCTGGTGCACTGTTAGTTTTGATTTTTAGTTTTACTGCGCTGCCATTTGAATAAAAATCAAGCTGGGACCTGGGACAGTTTTTTTAGTAGTTTTTTTCTGGTGTGACGTGGGTCTCCTGAGGGTGAATATTTTGTAAAAAGTTTGTTAACATGTCCTACAATGTTTTGTCGATGATTTTTTGGACACAGCTCTGTTAACATTTTGGGGATTCTACATGTCCTATAACTGGATAGTTTTAATGTTATATATTTCTGATTGGGAGATTTTATTGTGGCCATCTGTTGAGTGGGATTTATTCTGCAGCCACGAAGTAGTTTTTGTCACATGTTGTTTCTTACATCACTCATTGAATTGCGGAGAATTTTACTACTCAGTTCACTAGCTTGAGTCTCTTGCCTAAAACACTGACTGGGTTTTCCATGCATATCGGTTTGACGATCGTCTTTTAAATTGTTTCTAGGCTCCAGCGGCATTATTTACATTGATCCAACATCTCTGCGGCGAACGGCAACGCTTCCGGCAGTTGCCACGGCGACCAGCTTGCCAACTAATCAGGACAACCACCCGGTAACCATGACGACAACCGTTAACCAGCTGGCCCGGGCGTTCGGTGGCGTAGTCCGGCAGATTGCCGACCTACTGATGATGCTGCAAGACTACCACGCACTCGTGCCTAATCTCACTCGGGTTCTAGATATCAGCACAACAGAGGTTCTTGAACTGCAGGTGACTTACACGTACAAAACAGTCATATCTTATGCTTATGTCACTTAATAAATGTGTGCACCATTCCTTGAGTATGCAGAGCAGGAATTGCATATGGTCTTGGCAAACTTCTTCAGACAGTTTTTTACAGTTTAAGTCTAGCTTAGTTTTTGCTTACCACTGTGACTTAACTATATTGCTGATGGAGTAGTTACTTTTAGGTTTAATTGTTGTAAAAAAAAATCATGCAGCTTGCTTCTGTTATTTGATCGAGCACATTTCCTTTTGTTGTTTTTGGTGATCATTAAAATACTAGCGTGGAATTGTTCAGTGAGTGTTCATGATTCCGATGTTATGTTCACGTTGAAAAAGTTAGGACGTCGTTGTTGTGGTTTAGGTGTACCTGGAGTACCATCTTAAACCAACGTGGGACTGGCTGATCAGTGTGATGGATGTGACTGAGGCCCAGCTGAGATTCGGCTCGGTGCTGAGTAATGCGACTAACCCCGCGCATCCGTCACACCCGCTGCATGCCAGCTACGTGCGTGGACTTCGGTCAGCATCGACCGCAGCGGAACAGATGGTGCGGACGACAGAGCAGCACGGTCTGGCAACGATGGACAGCAGTCGACGTCGTACAGCTCGAATGAATGCTGGAGCAACGGCTGGGGCTAGCGGAAGTGATGGCCACAGCGCCCGGCGTGACTTTCTGTCCTATGCTCTCTCTCTTATGAGATCCCACAATGACGAGCATGCCGACAACCTCCCAACCCTCGACATAACGTCACTCAAACACGTCGCGTACGTCCTAGATGCTCTGGTCTACTACATGCGAAGTGGTGCGGGTGGGGATGCAGACTCGCTGCACGATGCAGCCAATGATGCTGCCTCGGTGCAGTCGTGGCAAGACCCGGACGACAACCTGAATGATGAGACCGACGAGGACGCAGTGAACCAGAGCGAGACAGTTGAGACTGACAGTCTGGATGCGGAGTCTGACGTCGGTGGTGGACTGCGGTCAGGGCGTCGTCATCCATTCTTCCAGAGATCTGATTCCACGATCTTCCTCGGTTGTAATCCGCCTGATCCATTCCAGATTTCGTTGGTTGAGGCTCTGCCATTGGCCGATCAGCCACATCTGCTGCATCCATACGCTCGCAAGGAGGAGCTGTTTGGAATGCCACGTCAGACAGTGAGCATGCAGTCGTTGGCCGGTGGGGTAGACACAACAAGTGCAACGGCCGGTAGAACGAACCTGTCCCAGTGGCCGTTTGACCATCTGCCGACACACATGGCTTTATCGTATCGTTCTACTGGGGCCGGCTCAGTCATGGTTGGTGCCGGGGTTTCCCACCCGACGTCCGTTGGCGATCTGTTCGGAATGATGACTGGGTTACCATCACAGCCCCCACCGCCACCGGCCCACATAGCCCCGCCTCCCAGCACCGAAGCAAGCTCGTCATTGGCTGCAGAGTCCAGTGTGATCGTCCAGCCAGTGATGTCGTTGGCCACTGCCACAACTCATCCCAGCTACTCTGCAGCCAATCAGGAACCGACCTACCTCGGCGTGGCGCCGGCTCCGACGTCTAGTGCAGTGCAGAATAGTTCCACGGTGGAGTCCGCCGAGCCAATGTCTGTGGAATCCATTCCTCTGCCTGCTACTGATCGTTCGCTGCCTGCTGTTGTCAGTTCGGTTTCCTCCATGCCGGCCGAGCTTCACTCCCATTCGCTGTTTGTGCACGCTCATCAACAGCACAGTGTCATTGTGCACCCAGGCACCTCCACATCTCATTCCATTCATCACTCGGAGCCGCTGGAGCTGTCGGTGACTAGTCGTGGCAGTGAGTCTTCCACAGCGGATCAGTCATTGTCTCGTCTCCGCAGTCCACCAGCCTACGATGACCTGCAAGCTTCCAACAATGTCTGCTTGGACCTCACCAATCCTTACCGATCTGCTGCCACTGTTGACATGCCAGCCGTGGCGTCTGGAGCCAGGGCTTCAGCGTCGGAGACCACTGCGTGAGTATTTATTGTCGAGCATTTTAATTTGTTTGGTGTATTTGTAATGTATCTTGTGGCTTTTCTTTTGTCTAATTCTGATTAACGTATTCAGTTGTGTACATTCTGCCTGGAAAGGCTATCCTCGAAATGACCTAACTTTGACGGGCGGGACGTTAAACCCTACTCACTCACTCACTCACTTATTCAGTGGGGCTGGCAGGCTAACTAGCACATGGTTCATAATCCAGTTTTTTCTTACGTCATTATTTGCATTGCTTGTTTGTCACATTACTTTGTGTGTCATATGACAGTTATACCGTAGCATGATTTAATTTTTTTGTAATTTTGCCAATCTTGCAGTCATCATACCAGCCTTTTGCTTTTTTGTACAAATATACTTCATTACTGCTTTTGAGAAAAGGTGATCCACACAGCATTAGTTTGCACCGTGCACTGCATCAAACAATTTGTAGCTGGTCTTGCTGGCTTAATACCTGGCTTAATAGAAGGACGGTCAATATCTGGTTAAGATATGGACAAAAGTTTGATGCCTTGTTTTGTTTTGACTTATAGAATACATGTTATGTGTGGCTCGGTAGTCTAACGGTAACGTGTTGGACTTGTAATCCTGAGGTAACTCAGAGGCGCAGGTTCGACTCCGCACCAGGCACTGCCGGGTAATGACCTTAGGCAAGTTGTTCACACACATTTGCCTCTGTCACCAAACAGTATAATTTGGTACCAGCTTCACCACTGGGATATAAACAGGCACACCGCGTGATACAATGGCCCCGTATCCGTGGTCTCGCAGTGTAAAAACTGGTGTCTGGTGAGGGCCTTAGGAAACGGAGATCAGCGCCGTTCTATGGGCCGTAAGGCTCGGGAAGGACTTTACGTTTTATGTTTTTATAGCGTAGTATGTGTGGTTGCAGCATCATGGCAGCAGTCGACCCGGCTGGCTCAAAAGACTCTCAGATGTCTGTGGATCTGGTCATCGGGGGCAACGACAATGTTTCCAATACCGTTGTCGTGGAAACCACTCAGATGCAGTCTTTGGCAGCACCAGCAAGGTCGTTTGGGCCTGTAAATGCAAGGAATTGTTTGAACAGAAACCACAGTGAAAATTTTTTTTTGGAGCATTGAAGCTGTAAAACGCTGACCACTATTTCTAAGTGGGTACTTTTTTGTTAGATGCCCTTTAGCTGATATCTGCGGAAAGTGACGACTTGTTCGGAAAACCTGGGAATGTCAGGGGAATTCAACATCCGTCTAGGAATTGTCAAGATTAATCTTGTTACAGAAACTGTCGTCTATGGCAAAGCCAGTGTTTAGTGGCAAATTAGTCGCATGGTAGTTTTAACAGCCCTTTTTGCAGTTCATTGTTTGAAATGTTGTTACTGTTGTATTCTGCTGTTGTGTTGTCAGTGTGCATGATGTAGTTGAAAGACGTGGATGGGAGATTTTGAAAAATGTCTGCAAGAATTTTAAGTGTTCGGAGAATAGACTCCATGTTTAGAAACTACTGATCCAGTTTTGTAAAACAAAGGTCAAAAAAAAGTGCTCGACCAAGTACGTTATAAAACATTCCTGTTACTGTGATGTGTGACAGGACGGCGAATGTGTTTGGCAGCCTAGTTCCCACGGAAACGTTGCTTGGTCGTTGGAGACTGACGACGGATCTGTTCGGTCGAGTGTTCTGTGACGACGTGGGGGCTGAGCCGGGATCAGTCATCAGTGAGCTAGGAGGCTTTGCCGTCAAGGAAAGCAAGTTTCGTCGAGAAATGGAACGCCTTCGCAACTCCCAGCAGCGAGATTTGACGTTGGAGGTTTGTTGACTTACGTTGGGTGAATATTCTCCATGAAGTGTGAATTAAAATATCATATCTGCTGATAACTCTGGACTTCATTGTTTCGATCCTGTGACATGGATGACAGGAAGTTAATCAGGCTTGTGGAAAGTCTTGTTACTGTTAATAAGTAAGTAAATAAGTAAACAATTTGTATAGCACGGTAACTGTAACAACCTCGAACTCACTCGATGTGCTAGTAATATGAGAAGTAGAAATGTTTTAGATGATGTTCTCAAAATGTTACTTAGAAGACCAGTGTAATATAGAACTTTGGAAAGCTCTGATGGCTGTATTAAAGTCGTGAGTAAAGAGCTTTGCTAGCTGTTACTTAGAAGATATTGTTATTTGTAATGCATGTCTGTTTAGTCCGCCCGAAAACAATAGTTTTCGGAAGGACTTCTGTTTTACGCATGATGTTTTTTTATTTTTTCTTTCCTCGCGAGATCTCCGAGATGCGTGGGCTGACCGGCGTGAAATTTTGCACGATGGTCGGTAATGGATCCAATTTTATAATGCCGGTCCAAAATTTTGGGGGGGCGCACCCCAAAAAAATTTCGGGGCGAAAAACATGCAAAATTTGGCCCGATTTCGGACGACTTCGAAGTTCGGCGGCGAATATCTCCGAAACGGATAAAGATATTCAAAATCGGATAGTCATTCCGTCTATGGCGATTTCTCCTGCGTTAGGCGAAACAAGTGCGGTGAAGTTTGGTCTAGTGACCTTGGAGATTTAGATGTGAAATCGTACCCATCTAAAGCGCAATTTTTTGAAGACCATATTTCGGCCCCTAGGGGGTGCTGCACCCCCAAATTTTTACAAGCGCTAGAGAATCACCAAGTCTTACTAGCGCACCCCCCACCGGGGACGGGGGCCCCCCTTACAACTTTTTTCAAAGGGGAGTCAAAAATTGCCTTAAAATGTAGCGTATTAGCCGCGAGAACTTTGGAGCCAAAGGGAGTAGCTTCATGAGACTTTGTCACGTGACGTGCTGCTAAATGGGGGTGATAACGCGGGTACAACT
>Ga0209367_1004551_pt1 | contig 19157 bp, 16 predicted proteins | sample WorMetLIZISLAND2_FD_187412 | JGI IMG/M metagenome (GOLD analysis project Ga0209367, IMG submission 187412) | Marine gutless worms symbiont microbial communities from Max Planck institute for Marine Microbiology, Germany - Olavius geniculatus... ...
GGGTGTGCCCCCCGAAATTTTGGACCGGCATTATAAAATAGGGCCTATTACTGACCATCGTGCAAAATTTCACGCCGGTCGGCCCACGCATCTCAGAGATCTCGCGTCGGAAGAAAAAATAAAAAAAAAACATCATCATGCGTAAAACAGAAGTCTTTCCGAAAACTATCATTTTCGGGCGGACTAACTAGTAATGAACAGTTTTGGGACACTTTTCCCTGACTAGATTTTTTCCCTGACATGTTTCAAATTCCCCAACATTTCCAGGTTTTCCAGACAAGTGGTCACCCTGAAAATTTGCCACAGCCAGAACAAGCTTTGTTCAATATTACAAATGCATGCACAAAAGGTGCAACTTAAGGTTTAACATGTTGTTTTCAAATGAACACCCTCTGTGACTTCAATAAGTAAATCTGTTTGGTCTAAACTAAAACTGCAAAAACTTCAACTGTTCAACATGACCACCAGTCACTGCAACGACTGAGCCTAAATGTTTCTAAAAATGTCTTGCTCAATCTATATAAAGAAAGTATGATGTATGCTCCACCCAGTATATACATAACAAAGCCCATCGTGAGCCACAGCAAGGCCCGGGAAAACATTCTCACGAGATCCCCCAAAACATTTTCATGGGGACCCTCTGGAGAGAAAGTTTTTGAATTTTTCCGTTTAAAATGGTACACTCTGGTGCATTTTATAATTCTGAGCAACGGTGGGACTGGCAAACATCATGCAGACTGGGGTAGCTTATCGCCCCTACCCATTCTCCTGACGGGCCTGTACATAACATACAGACCATTATGTCAAATACATCTGAACAAACGACTGACTGCGCTAAAGCAATGGAGCCTCACCGCCGGGATGAGTTGCACCAAATGACTGATCGATCTGGGCAATGGTCGGCTGAATTAAAGGATTGTTGAAATACATGCCACTGAAACACAAATACACATTTTAGCAAAACCAATTCAAGCCACAATTCATGATAATCTTCATCATCATCATTTTTACACGTGAGAGCTAGCATAGCTAGCTATAGCATGTATTAGCCATGGTAATTCTGTCTGTCTGTCTGTCCATCATGGTGTCACAACCCAGTACCATTCTAAGACCTGAAGAGAGACTTCGAGTTTTCACCACATGATAGTCTGGAGTCTCTAGTATTTTGCAACAAAATTTCACGCTGCTGAGTAAAGAACGTCCCCACGAACAAGAGGGAGAAAGAGGAGCACCTTCCTCAAAAAAGCATTATTCTACCGTTATTGGCTCATTTAACGTGTAAATAATTGCAGATAGGCACAGACATGCTGCTTATCATAACAAGCACTAGCAACAAGCTACTTAGGAATGTTAACATCGATAACCTTGAATGACCCTGAACCCCCAAAAAAGGAGGTTTTAGTGATTTTTTTTGCAATTTTGGGCTGCAACACGCATTTCAAGAGTGAATTGCACCGAAATGGCTGGCGATAGACCAAGACAACCTGCATATGAAATTTTCAGCATTGGATGTAGATTTTAGCAATCTAAGTTCAGATCCTCTAGTTTCAAGAAGGCCTGCGCACATGAGTATACCGCTCTAAAAAGTGGTTATTTTACTGATGTTGGCTTGTCTAACGTGAGAATGGTTGCAGGTAAGCACAGACATGCTGCTTATCATAACAAGCACTGGCGACGAGCTTCTTAGGATTGTCAACATTGATGACCTTAATTGACCTTGAACCCTAAAAATAGGGGTTTTAGTGATATTTTGGCCATTTTTTTTTGCTGCAGGAGAGTGAACTGCGATGAAATGGATGGAGACAGACCAAGATTACCTGCAAACAGAAACTGCTATAGGCTCTCGTGCATCTCATGAGCATTAGCTCAGCTTTCTTGTTAGCTTCAACATAGAAAACTGGCAATACTGACCAAATTAAAGTGTTAAATTTTAGAGGAACATTTATGATGTAACCAGCCATAACTTTTCAAATGCTGAGTGGTTAAAACTGATGCAGCAGCAGACGTATAATTGTAAATACGCAATAAGCCATGCTTTCCAGTTTCCATATTATCACTAGATCTTCTCACATCGTAAAAGAAAATGAATCACTTTTCGTTACACAAACACGCTTAGCGAACAGACTCGGAAAAATTCACCAGCAGTTTTTACGAAATGACAAAAAATTGTGAGAGTATGAGCAAACAACCGGAAACAAGGAAGCTGCGCTGTCAAATGAACAGACAGGACGAACAACATTTGATGGCAATACCACACCACACATATGCTCACTAACAGAGTGCAATGCCACATCTCAAGTGCAACTAGAAAAGCAGTCAGAGACCACAGACCTCCGCCAACGCCATGTTGTTCGCCAGGTGGCAGCACCATATTTGGTTTGGCAGAGGTTTCCCTTATGCCTCATTGAAAGCAATGTTAACAAAAATTTCAAAGTGATCCAGAATCCAGGATTCCTTCCGGATCACTCCCAAAATTGAATCACTTGTAGTTTTTGCCATTCCCGACATTACCTGAAAATTTCGGAAAGATCCTTCCATGACTTTTTGAGTTATCTTGCTAACACACAGACAGACAGACAAACAAACTATGGCAAAAACATAACCTCCTTGGCAGAGGTAAATATATTCCTTACTGATATAACAACTTTTCTGTAGCTTTGTACACTGTAATTCTGAGCTCAACGTCAGAAATTCTGAGTCACGTACAATGCATTATATCACATACTAACAGTAATGCATATTATATACTAGGAATAAAAAAGCATATTATAAGAATCTTACCAATACTTTAACTTCACCCGATTCATGTTAAAAATTTCTATAACCTACACAAGTATGGTTGAACAACAACGTTATCAGTCAGTTATTCAAATTACAACAAGAATAATCCATAATCCAATCCAAAGTCTTTCAGTTTACAGAAAAGTAAAAAATTTATACTATCTCAGTGCATGCGATGACCAGACCGAACAACTTAATAAAATCTAACAATTAACATCGTTAACATCTCAGATATGTTTTGTTTATTAAAAAACAAGCACTCTTGTATCTTATATCACCAGTCCTCTTTTCTAGTGCTGCTCCAAGTTAAGTTGGCATCCAAATGCGGGAATTGTTGTGGTAGTATGGTCATCCAACCACCAACAGCCTTCAAAGTATCAAAAATGGCATTAGATCAAAAGTTGGTGGTTAAGGGGATGTCAGACGAACGACAAAGTCGGCCGACTTTTGTGGGCGTGGTCGAGTTGCCGACAAAATCGGCCGACAAAATCGGTGAACCATGACACAAGGCCGATAGTTTTGTCTGCTACTTCATACGTTATCAGCTAGCACAACAGCCGAATGCAGATTGCAAAATAATACTTGCATCACTTTTTTTCTGCATCTAATGAACAAAAATAATAACAAACACAATAAATAACTAAAATAAATATTCATCTTCCATTGTAAACAATCACCATGGCAACATAAACAAAATTTGTTGTCCGATATACGAAAAGTTGGCCGACAAAATTGTTGAAGATAGAACATGCTTTACCTTGGCCGACAAAATTGGGCGATTTTGTCAGCCGATAAAATCGGTCGATTCTGTCATTCGTCTGACATCCCCTTTAGTCTACGTATGTAACCACTACCAGATTCTCTTCACACTTTAATGATCTTTAACAAGTTTTTTGTACTGCTCAACATTTTCCAGCAGTTTCTGGAAGAGTGCACATTACAGAATAAAGCAACACAATGAAATGCCTGAAAGTTTCAGAGCCATTATTAATCTCACAATTAATAATGTCAACTGATTTTAAACCTTCAGCGTCTGCAAATGAGAGTCGAATATAAGGCGAATTCCGTCCTGAGATAGATTAATAACCATGTCAGTTGCTTCTGGATTCTGCCAAGCACAGCAACACAATGCATGTAGTTCTCGGACATCCCAACGTCAGCATAGCATCTTTTCTTCAATAAAAATCTACAAGTATGCTACACTAGCTGACAATCTAAAAAATTTCATGAAAATCTGTTTATAACTGTCGGGTTACTATAATCTTGTACACATACACAAAATGTTCAAAATTAAACTTTCTGCCTTTGGTAGAAACAACAATGTTCGATATAATAACAGGCCGAGTGCATGTAAACAATTGCTGCTTTCCTCTGAATCTACTACAGCACATAATAATAAATCACTGTAATACCTGCTCATTGTAGCACAAATGAACACCTTTGATAGCAACATCTTGGCTCTTGAGCACCTGAATGGCTTGAAACAGTGGCATGCCTGGTATGACAATTCACACAAGTCAACGAAAATATCAACACTTTGGAATTAATTTTCTCTTGAAAAGTGCTGACAAAATCGCACAGTTTTGACCACAATGGTCAACTCAAAAATCTGAAGCTGAATAAACAACAGAATTAGCAGCATCCAATACACAAAATGTCCTATACTACAAGAATTGTCTGCTCACTTTTGGGAGCCTAAAATAACCCGGAATAAATCTGGACATTGGTCAGAAAAGCATGAAATGGTACACAGTAGTAGTAGCTGGCAATTAGCTGATTTTGCCATGTTATACTATTTCACTACATACAGACTACTGGGACTATTATGGTTGTTTTTTAGTTTTTTTTGTTTATATTTTTTCTGCTTAGCTATTAGCTTTTTCTGCTATTTGGACATTTTTGCATGTTTTGCATATTTCGCTACTTATGTCTCACTGTATGTATTTAGCTATTTAGCTTTTGAGCTGCAAGTCTGTTTAATAAACTCAGTTCAGTTCAGTTCATGCAATCAGAAGTGGTGCAAGCTGCAGGGCTCTGTGTTCTTGGCGCAGCAGGCAGATAAAGTAAACAGACTGGAAAATGTTTGCAGAGCGGGGTGTCAGGCTGTAACACTGCATGTGATCTGTACTTTGACTATTCAGTCAACAGAATGTGACATGGTGACAGCTGCACCTGCCACCTGGTTTATATTCTCCTAGCGAGCAGCCAGCTAATGCTCGGCAGCGTCTATGCAATGACAATTTAAACCACCCAGACTGCAAACAGTCTTGTTCTAGCAATTATGTAAATTTCATTTTTTAAATGCATAATTTTCATCTTGTACAAAAAGTAATGATATTAAATTATGTTGCTAGGTTACACTGTTACATTATGTCTTTACGTGCAACTGACAGCGGTCACAGTGACACGTTTCAACATGTGATTTATCTAAAAATAACAAATGCACTCCACAAACAAATCAACTGTGTATACACTGTGTTCAGAAAAAACACACCCTTACTTTTCTTTTTTATCTCCATGGAAAATGTTTAGATTTCCACAAAATTTTCAGAGAATGTTCAGGAAAAAACTAGTATTCCAGACCTTGAAAAAAAACATAACTGTTGACTCATTTTGACTGTTTGGCGCCAGATTATGGTATTATGTAGTTATGTACCGATTAATGGAGTTTTGTGCATTTTAGTGTGCTTAAAGATAACCACACAGGTGTGTGCATTTATCAGCTTGTTAGCCAGCACTTTTGTTTGTTAAGGATTATTTTGTTGGGCAGAAAGTACTTGTTTACTGTTGTTTAGTTGCTATAGGCAACTCAAATTGTGGGCGTGGCTACACCTGTCTCTAGTTTCTCACGTTCTTTTTCATGACCATTCCGGAAAGGTCCACGCGTAGACCGCAACAAATCACCGAACTTTTCCGGAAAGTCATAAAAAACACAACCAATGGAAACAATGCGTTTGATTGGCTGATGCAGTGTGACGCAACTCAGTCCTCCCACCCTGCACCAGCTTTGGGATCGAGTAAAGTGCAAGGTGCGAGGCGTGAGGTGCGAAAAGGGTAGCGCAAGAAAGCATGCGAGGCGGCATGCGATTGGTCAGCTATAAATAGATTCTTCGCAGTTTATCCACCATTCTGAATGCACAGGAATGAGTCAGTTGATTAGGGCAATACGGCCCTGCGGCCGCCAGCGTGCAACCTGCGAGCATGGCAATATGAAAGGCACAGCAAGCACACTGCACGCTGCACGCCGGGGAGCAGTCAACAGTGCAAGCAGCCAGGACTGCAGCTTACGTAATAACCACAATGTTACCAGGTAGTAAATGCCAGCGGCCATTCACGGTCAGCCGTTACAAACTTTGACTGAGAGCATCTAATTACTGAATCGCAAAAACCTGTTATATAAGGCAAGTTATAACCCATTATATCATTAAATTTTGTTGCCATGGCAACCAGGGTTAATTGTAATAAAATTTGACTGCCACCATAAAGTAGTCTGACCCCAAATACCCCCCGTTATACGCAAAGACCTCAGAGATATCGGTTATACAAGCCAAGTTATAGCCAATTTTGTGGTCAAAAGCTCCTTAAGTTTTGCGCACTCTGTATAAACCACAAAATCACCCTGGGACCAAACAGAAAAAATGGCAACATCATTTTTTGTTCTCTACTGTGTATTTAGAGATAAATAAACCATGTTGCCAAAAATCAATATGAAAAAATGTTCCCTTGCATTAGCTCATAGACCATACGCATTATCCTACTGACGACAACAATTTCCTGCAGGGCATGTTCTGCTCGCCCACGCTGAGTTTCGTCACATATCAATCAACGTCAATTAACGGTCGTCGCCGCTACAGATTACATCAAAGCATGCCGCCGCCTGCAGCCATTGTGCGCCGCTGTCCTACACAGTACGGGCGGCTCGCACACCGCCTCGCTAATTACCCCGTTCCTCACACGAATTCCTCACATGCTCCCTCGCACTATACCCTTCTCGCACCTCGCGCCTCGCACCTCACATTTTACCATCGCCCACCAGCTTCACACACTTCTAACCCGGAACGTTTTTGGATCGACTCGGGCCTTTCCGAAACGATTTAAAAAAGCGAATCTTTCGTTCCGGAAACAATAAAAAACGACTTGGAGCAGCCCAGACCTGCCCAGGGCTGCACAGACCTCGAAAAAAAAAACAACCAAAACTTGAGAAATCCGTTACTGCGAGGCAATCAGCCTTCAAACAATAAGACCGAAAAAGTAATTAAGATATGTCCTGTTTATACATTCAAGCATTCTTGGCCCCAGATGCAAGTGATAAACAGTTAGTGCAAGCGATCTATTGTCAACACAGCTAGTGCATAACGAGCATTACTCACCCAAAACAAACTCCCACTGCTCGTTTCCCAGCGATCTTTCCGGCTGCACTTCGAGATCTAACATCGTGGACTAATCCACGGAACTGAATATCAATCGCAGACAAAACGTCAGTGCAGATTCGCGGCGTAATTATCACTAATTCATTGAATATCCTAAATCAATTTCATTCGTATCTTCTCCGTCGTAAACAACAACGAATACAGGCCCATGACCCAATGCGCATGCGCGAAATGAATGTAAACAAAAAGCAAAAAGGTCGTGAATAGATGAATATTCAACAGCAACGCAATAAATAAGCAAATCTATGCGTTGATCATAAATGAGAACCAGCTGCAGAGAAGGGCGTGGCATAAGGGGTGTGGTGTGTGATCGCTTAACAAACAAAATTGTAGTATAGATTTCTTGGTTGAGGTTTTTATTAGATATAGAAATATGGAATCAGTTCATCATTTCATTAAAATTGCAGTTCCTAATTATTTTCGAAGTTTGCCAATTCCAAAATCTATCGATGGCTTTGCAAAGTTGAATCGTAAGTATTATAACGCAGACAGGAAAGACCTCACGGGTTGTATTCGACTAAAATTTGAAATTAGTCAGAAATATACGAACTTCTTTGATCTTCCTTACGTAATATGTAGTTGTTAACTACTGCTAATTACTATGAATTAAACTGTGTGGTACCTCTGTACTAGAAGTCTGGTGATTGATCATGATATTTATAAGTTTATGGTAGCGGCCGGTATCAACTAATCTGTATAAATAAGCAAGTAAGTAAATAATCTTTTAGGGTAAAAAGTTATCAATCTGTCCTCAAATAATAATGATTCAAAAAAACGTTTTTGGAAACCTTTACGTCCTATGAGTTATTATGTGTAATAAAATTGGCGTTTTTTGCTTATTTTTCTGTTCAGCAGGTTTTTATTATAACATCAGTAATTAGCACTGACGTTGCAAAATGTGTCACAATGCCTTTCGTTTAGTACTGTCAAAAGTACCCAACTTCAGTACTTGGTAAAAAGTACAAGTAACTGGCCAAAAAGTTGCTCCGTTACAAAGTAAAAGTAACTCCCAAAAATGTTACTCAAGTAAAAAATACAAAGTAGTGGTCTAAAAAAGTAAAAGTATAAAGTAACTTTTCTGGCAAAAACAACAGTTTAACACTGTTCAATATTCATATTCATGTGTTCTTATGAACGTTATCTCAATAACACACCATGCTGATTAATGCACAAAAATAGATGTTCTTCAAATAAACTAGGCCTATTGAAGTTCAAATGTTTATAAGTCTCTTGGTAATGGAAATTAATAAGGAGACTAAAGCCGCACTATTGAAAGTCAACGGACAAAAACAGATGTTTCTAACTAAAGCAACAGATTCGGTTAACTAACTCACTCTAACTAACTGACCCAGTGACTGCAAACTGACAAGGGACTATACTAGCATCACTGCCTAGCAGCCGGCCCAGGAACGATCGCTGGTGATAACATCAGTTGCCGCTGTAGCCGGCTACCACCTCGCTGTGCAGGCATGCATTGTCCACTGCATTTACCACTATCAGCGCGGCAAGTGCTGGCGTGACCAGATGCTGCAGGGGCCCCGCACCACAATGAATGCAGCACTGCCGTCTATTCATCAGCACACAGACGGTATCAGCTGCTGACAAATGGACACCTTTTGGTTTCAGGTTGCGATTTCCTGGTATATTGACACATTAGCGTTTACGGCCGAGTCATAAATTTTTACTTGTAATGCAAGTATTTGAAAATGTAACGAAGTAGAAGTACAAGTAACCGCTCAAAAAGTTACTCCGTTACAAGTAAAAGTACTTGATATTATTCTTACTTCGTTACAAGTAAAAAGTAATACTTTTTACTTTTTACTTGTAACGAAAGTATTTTTACTTCGTTACCAAACAGCACTGCTTCTGTTAACCATTGTAACGTCATGGATAATTTTAGTGAAATTCAGTTCAATGTACGTGTTAAATGTATCTTTTTGACGATTTGGAGTTGCAGTTATTGAAGTTTTTTTTACTGAGTGCCGTTTGACATTTTATGGAACTGAAATGCAACTTCTTAACATAAAAATTAGAACTGAAAATTATAACCTTGTGCACTTTAGTATATCAACCATTTTAATCATTATGTGTCAATATTCTACGCTTGTTTACAGTTTCGAGTTTAATGAAATGTCAGTGATTAAATGTGAAATATATGACCAGGTAACATCGCTGACACTAACCCTACCCCTAAAACCTAACCCAAACCCTAAGCTTAACCCTAAACCCTGTCTTTAAGCCTAACCAAAATTTTTGCTCACGGGCGATTTAAAGCGCCCCAGTGTGTGGCCATTGGTAATACTGGGGCACTTCAAGTCGCTCATGAACAACAACTAAAAAACCCAACAATTTTATTTCAGATATAGACTCAAGATGAAATAGTGTGCAACAGTGTAACTTAGAACACAATGATCTGCAGTCAGGTTGGTAGCTTTTGGCCTCTTTTAGTCCTCAACGGTCAAACGCCATTGGCAATAAACAGAACAAGCTAATAGCTTAGAAAACTGTCGCTGCAACACTTAAATAAATGAAATAATGAGAAACAGAAAACGTCGCACAATCGTTCAGACAGACAGAGAGACAGACAGCGTTCGAAAAAACTGACAGTGAGTAAGCATAACTAAAAAACAGATATTGACACCAGCTGATAAACATGATGCACGATGATTGGACTGGGGCATTATTGATAAGATAATAATCGACCACTGCCCATGTTTTGAATGCTTAGGCCTCTGTCTTGGTCGTCAGTCATAGGATGCCAGGACGCACGTGACTAGTGCGCATACTGCTGGCAGCTGCAGCAACGCTTGTCCTATACAAGTTTGCTTTGGCTGCCTTTAATAATTGTGGGCGAGTTTATTGTTCAAAGCAAACACTACAACTACAGTAACATGGCAATCTGTGCCAGTTTTTCTCATGCCCGGTACGTGTTTAAATCCCAGAGCAATATTCATAGATTTCAGCTCACTGCCTCATGCTTGTTGTGCCTGTATTACGAAACGTAGGTCTGCTCAAACGCAACTCTATAGCTGACACAGTAGTCCATAAGTCTGTCATTGCCACTATTAAGCCATGTACACCATACATGCCGCATTCGGCTTCATGCTGCTTGCAGTAGCCTATTTTGTCTTCTTTTAAACCATGACTGGTGGTGGTGCACCATGGTATAGGGCTATAGGCCTCTGCATTTACACTTAGCTAACACTGGTAGGCCTACTGGTGCAGCAATCGAGGCAGCAAGCCCTGCTGTGTGACGCTGGGATTTCCCACCACCACACAGCTGCAGCAGCAGCAGCATTCACTCGACCCAGTCGAGCCTGTGCTGCTGCAATCGACCCAATGCATTGCAGTGTCCGTGGACACGCAGACAGACAGACAGACATACATGCACCTAGACTAGAGACCTGCTTGCGTGCTTGGTTTTAAGGACTGCCATAGCGCACGACGCCGACAGTCAAAATTGCAACACAGCAAATTGCAGCATTGCAATCCAATCATATCCACAAAAGTCTAATGTACTAAACTATTGTGATATCTGCAGAATGTGTTTATTAAAAAATAACAAAAGATGCCAAAAAAATTACTTTAATGTTCTTGTGCTTGGCTGGATATTTAGATGCCCTGGATCTTGGCAAAAGTGCGTATGGACTATGAAATGGTAAAGCATGCCCCATACATTGGGTGATTTTGCAAAACTTTTTCACTGAATTTTAGGTCTAGACTTAAGATTCAGGTGAGAAAGTTTTGCACTGCTCGTAGGTCTAATGTATCAAGTTTTCGCTCTGGAAGTTTGATGGTGTTAGCGCACTCCTCGTGTGTAAATTTTGACTGCAGTGAAGCATTGTTTGTTAATGATACTGTGCTGTGTTGCAGTTGCTGACTGGATCTCTCTCTTCCTGTTCGTTCATGTGCTTGTCGTCGTTATCATTGCTGTCGTCAAGTTGATATTACCAAAGTCTTCAGCCACTACGATTAATCAGAGTATTAAGAAAGAGGAGCCAAAGGTTGTGGATTTTGTGGAAATTGAAGATCTCGACAAAGAAAAGACTCCTTATTGCAGATGTTGGCACTCTAAGAAGGTTTGCTGTTATGTGTTTGGTCTAATGCCAGATATGTATTAATATGTAATGCTGTAATACCATAGTGGTTTGGTGGTGTAATGGTAATGGGCTGAACTGGTGACTGAAAGGTCCCAGGATCAACTCCAAGCCGGGCACTGTCAAGCCTTGGGCAAGTTGCTCGCACACATGTGCCTCTGTCACCAAGCAGTATAATTTGGTACTGGTCAAAGTGCGGTGATGCTCTCTGGCTGGGAAGGTAACCACGAGCCAGGTGGAAAGTACTGGCAGTCTATCACCGGGTTTATGACCATGTCACTTGCGGTCTGATTGCCTAGAGGCCGGGATCAGCTCTGCCCTCCACACTCATCGCAGGTGCGCGGTAGCGCAGCCTCGTGTTAATGGCGACCGGCTAAGTCAATGGAGAATGGCAAAATTCGACCCCATGCAGATCCGAAACCCCTCAACTGATCGACACAAAATTTGAAACAGATGATTACGTCCGCGAGATGACCCCCTGTGCAAAATTTCGTGCAAATCCGTCCATTGGAGGCTTCTCGGCAAATGGGTGAAATATAACCAAAATTTTTCTAGTATATATATACCTTTTTTGTTGACCGACCTACAGGTCAGACCACCCGGCGGATTTTCACGCGCGATGGCTCGGACAACGCGGCCTCATGCAAGGGTCAAACTTTTTTGGGAACCGAAATTCGAAGTTAATATCTAACCCCTAAAAAATCCCCCCAAGTCGAAAATTTGGCCCAAAAACGGACTTAGAAATTTTCGGCCAAAAACGCTCCTGTATAAAAATTTCGCCTACAAAACGGCCCCTAATCATCATCTTAGGCCCATAAAAGTTGTATAGTGAATAGGCAATATGGCCTCGGGAATTCCAAATATGCGGTCATTTTAAAGGACCTCCTTCCCACAGGTCACGTGACACAAGGCATGCGCAGTCAACGTTTTGGCCTTGAAAAACATGCCTATGTATAAAATTTTCACCTACAAACGACCCTTAATCGTCATCGTAGCCTCATAGAATTTATATAGTGAATAGGCAATATGGACTTGGGAATTCCAAATATGTGGTAATTTTGGACCCCCTGCCTACAGGTCACGTGACACGGAGCATGCGCAGTGAACTTTTGGCCTTTAACATGGGCAAATGCAACTTTGAGGCTTTATATCTCTGTAACAGTGCAAGATAGACGCATGGTTCCAACGGACCACCAATACGAAACCGCATATGCCGAGTCCAATGGTCACGTGACCGATGACGTCACGTGACCCCAAAAGGTCAAACTCATGACCCCAAAATCTTTGAAGCCTCATATCTCCATATCTGTGCAAGATAGGTGCATGGTCATCATTGACCACCAATAGGAAAGTGCTCACGCCGAGTCCGATTGTCACGTGATCGATGACGTCACGTGACCCCAAAAGGTCAAGGTCGTGACCCCAATATCTTTGGGTCCCATATCTCTGTAACAGTGCAAGATAGATGCATGGTTACAATGGACCACCAAGAGGAAACCACATAATGCAGAATCCAATGGTCACGTGGCCGATGACGTCATGTGATCCCTAAAGATCAAAATCGTGACCCCAACATATAAGCTTTGGTGTCTTCATGGCTGTGGAAAGCAGATGGTTTATAATTGTCCATCAACATAAAAACTTTGTTATTGTAATAAAACTGCTAACGGCGACATGCAATGAGTGACACATCGAAAAAACAGCAAAAATCATAAAAAGGTGATATTATTCAACAGCATATTGACAGTTAGATGTTGTGATGGTGAGTGATATCACCTTTTTATGATTTTTGCTGTTTTCGATGTGTCACTCATTGCATATTGCCATTAACAAGTGTATAAACTGATGTTTTGTACATTTATTATTGAGTATGGGATACCTTTACCTTAATACTATAGTCTCATTAGTGTGTCATTGACATTGTTTTGATGGACAAGATTGCCTTCAAATCTGCTCTGTTTGTATATGATTTCACACTGAGAGTAAACCATGGCCACCAAAATGTATGATAACAGTAACACAGTGGAATAGACTTGACTTTACAAGATTGTCCTATCATTTAGCATTTTGTAACTCTGATATGTTTTTATGTGTATAGTGTATAATAACTTTTACTGCGTACCGTGGATGTTTTGTGAAATGTCAGGTCTGTTTTGTCATTTTATGGCAAGTTAATGAGTGTGCTTCATTTTCTTTATAGAAATATGTCTCAGAAATTGTCAAAGTGGTATACCTGTAGCAGAACACTAATTGATATGGAAGTCATGTGATGTATCATATGATTTCATTGCTCAAGCCCAAAGCTGATCTTCCAGTGTCACTCCTGCTGATGCTAAAGAAAACATTTCAGTCCCAACACCAAAGACGTGCCATGTGACAGTGACACATTCAGACAACTACTGAAAACATATCTGATTTCCAAATACTTTCGTGCAAGCACCGTAATAATTTACATTTTGCTGATTTTCTTTTGCTTCCTGATATCGAGTTTGATCATGTCGTTTGTTGTGCAGTTTCCACTGTGCGATGGTTCCCACAACGAACACAACAAGACCATGGGTGACAATGTGGGACCGCTGGTGCTGAAGCAGCAGGAGAAATGAATGAAAAGGACTGCCACACTGTGCATTTGTCATCGTCTGTAGTTTGCAGTGTTTAAGATCATCGATGTACATCTTGTACACATCTATTGATTCTGCGCAGTGCAGTGTTTAGCTCAGATTTGGCACCGGTGTCGACCAAAGTCTTGCGTAACTAAGTGACTTAGCTCTCAAATAGTTTTCTCACTTTATTGCCTCGTGCTTATGTTGCACTTTTTGGCCTGTTTTTTTTGTGTTAGTAAATATTGTGACACTTTTTTGGTTCTGTGTAAAGCAGTAGCAGAATGCATTTACTACTCAAAGCAAACAAGAGCTATGTGAATTTGCACTATATTTGGCACCACTAATTCAATGTTGAATTAACAAAAGAATTACAGAATTATACAAAAGTGCTGTACAGAATTTCCGAAGTTTGCTGCTTAATTTTAACTGTCAGGTTGATTTGGTGAATTTATGTTTAGTTACGAATATTTTACTAATGTTTTTTGTTACATTTGATTGCAGTAATCATGCACTAATGATGAAGCTGAGTTGTTCTGTGTACTTATCACTGAATTGGCACATTTATTCTCTGTATTATCTTTTAAATATTGTTAGTGTGTTAACGTATCATATGCAGTGTGAACCGTGTGATGTCATAAAGCAAGTTGTATCCTCTTCTGAAACATGGGCAACTCTCAGCTAGAATTGGATTGTGTTAGTGGGAGTCGGGATTATCAAAAATAACATCCTGCTGTCTACACGAAAACACACGTTAAGCATTCCCCTTTGTAATATTTGCCATGTGTTAGAAATTGTCAGTGTTATTGTTATTGTTAGACTTTGAACTCGTTCTTTGACTTTTTCTATGAATATGCAAAATTATTTATGTGCTTCTGAAGAATGACTAACACAGAGACAGCAGATTGAATTTCATTTGGTTGCATCTTTGTGAATGGTACATATTCATTTGTTTGTGTAAAGTTTTTGGTTGGTAATGTTTTGTTTAAACTGCTACACGTGGGCATTTAGGTGAGTATTAAAATGTACGTGTACAGACATAAAATTTTTGTTGTCTATGCATTAGCTTATTGCCTGTGCTACATAAACTACTGTTTGCTTCATTGGGACTACTTCACAAGTTATTGACAAATTTCTAGGAATTTTGTTCAGAAGTGGACAAGAAGCAATCAATTGGGGTATCTGGCTTAATTTTTTTGCTTTCTTTAACTTTGTGAAAAATATGGCATTATCAGTGTGTGCATGCTAATTCTTAAGTGTTACCATTGAACAGTGACACTTCTTTCTGCTATAAGATATGAGTTGCAAACTTTGTCAAGAGATGTGCAGCATCTAATTGAATCTACGACACTAAAGTGTCCCCCCAAAAGGTATTTTTGTGCATTGACGTAGTACTGCTGCTTTGCTGTTTTCCAGAGTTATGCAGGTTTCACTGGTTTCCAACTGGGAATCTTTTGAATTTCCTCAAGACATTTCATAGGCATGTCCAACAAAGCGTTAAAGAACCTGTTCTAATTTTACTCCGCGTGCGCTATGTTCCTAACATAGCAAAGAGGAGTATATGACATCAGTGTAATATTGAGGACCGACCGACCGGTGACCGACCTCTGTTCCTGGAAGAGCCTTCCTGGAAGAACTTCAAACGGCCATATCTCCATAACGGTGCTAGATAGACACATGGTCACTATGGACCACTCGTAGGAAATCGACCCCCGAGAGTCGAATGGTCACGTGACAGATGACGTCACGTGACCCCAAAAGGTCAAAGTTGTGACCCCATTATCTTTGGGGCGCCATATCTCCGCACCAGTGCCAGATAGACACATTCGTTGAGGTATAACAAGACAAATGGCCACTAGGGTCATTGACCATTATTGGAAATTTTTTCCTCTCAGTTCCTAAAATCGGGCAATATTTTATGAACTTCAGGGAGACAATTTCCAATAACGACCTCGATGCCAGTCACTATTAGTATAATATTAAACAGGTTTCAATTAGACGCCGGGTCTCTAATACAAGCCGAAAGAGCGAAAAAGCTCTTAAAAGAATACAAAAGAAAATGATGCGCACAAGGAGTACATTAGATTGGTCAAAATCTAATAATATTTCTTGTTATTCTTATTGATACGTTCCAGTTGTGAAAGGATTCCCAGTCCATTTACCATTCATTTATAATAATTGTATTTTGTTACTAATGGTTCGTATTACAGCTGTTTTTTTTTGTGTAATTGTCAGCAGGTGGCTGTATTCGTTGTATGGAGTCGAACGCAGTAAAGTGCTGTTTAGATTATGCAATAAAGGTGTTTTATTTTACAGCGACTATATCTGCTGCATGGGCACAATTTCCGCCAACGACAGTCGGTCATATATGGATTATATACAGGCTGTGGCAAAATAAAGTAGCTGCCTAAAGTTTTTTGCTGTTTTCTCAGCAACTGTATGGAATTTTAATTTGAAGTTTTACAGATTTATTTACTGAAAAGTTTTACATTTAATTGCCAAGCAAAATGTAATTCTGTTGAAAAATGATGAAGTTATAGACTTTAACATGACCGCCTACTGATTTTTCCAGCATTAAAAATGTTCAAGCTAAAAATGCTGTTTGGTTTTTAAAAACCAGTTACCACGTTACTGTCGATGACGTCTCAGTGACGTTTTAATAAACAATAATTTGTCATTAATTTATTACCTCCGCCAAGGAGGTAATGTTTTTGCCAGACTTTGTTTGTCTGTTTGTCTGTCTGTGTGTTAGCAAGATAACTCAAAAAGCTATGTACAGATCTTTCTGAAATTTTGAGGTTATGTCGGGAATGGCACGGATTCAATTCAATTATAGACTTTAACATGACCGCCTACTGATTTTTCCAGCATTAAAAATGTATATTCAATTTTGTTCAATTCAAATTCAATTTTCAAAAAGTGATTCAATTTTGGGGGTGATCCGGAAGGAATCCTGGATTCTGGATCATTTTGAAATTTTCGTTACCATTGCTTTCAATGGGGCATAATTGAAAACCGCTGCAAAACCGAAGATGGTGCTGCCACCTAGCGAACAGCATTACCTTGGTGGAGGTGTGCGGGCTCTGACTGCTTTCTAGTTGTGTTATAAATTATCACTAGATTATCGTTCTTTTAAAGCAATCGCCAGCTGCCCACCACCATGTTCATCTTCCAGCAGGACGGTGCGCCAGCACACTTAGCGCACAGAACTGGCTGCAAACCAGCTATAGAGATTTCATCACAAAGGACCAGTGGTCTCCAAATTTGCCAAATAAAAACCCAATGTGGGGTGCAATGTTGGAGGCTTACTGCAACCTTAAAACAAAGCTGAAAACAATTGCTGAACTCAAGAAAGCGCTCCAGGTTATCTGGGGCAACCTGCCACAAAGACCGATCAACAAGGCTGTTAAAGACTTCTTAAATTAAGCGACTGAAGGCTTATGTTGGAGCTAGGAGGTGGTGGTGCACTGGTGTTCACTTCGAACATTTACAGTGACAATGGAATTTTAGCATCTGTGTTGTTTCAACGATGTTATTCAATTAGTGTTGTACCTTGAACATTTTTAATGCTGAAAATTTGGTAGGCGGTCATGTTAAAAAATCTGTAACTGCGTCATTTGTCAAGAGAATCAAATTTTATTTGGCATATGGCTGTAGCACATTTTAGAAAATAAACCTGTGAAATTTCAAATTAAAATGCCAAGCGGTTGCTGAGAAAACAGCGAAAACTTTAGGGGGCTACTTTATTTTGCCGCACACTGTATTAATGACACTATCATTCGTTATACAACTTTTGATGTTTTGTGTTTCAAATTTTTTCTGTGTTACAGTAATATGAATTGCTTTCATTTACAATCCCTGGAATATATTTGTGAAAACTTATCGGCTGAAGAGTGCTAAACCTTTTTTTGGGTCTGCCAGCCACTGTATAAGCCTATCACGCTTACAGGCCCTATGCCTATTATCGTCAAAGTCTTACATGCAGCAAATACAGCAACAACACGATAAATTCTGACGTCATACAAAACAATTGATTCTTTTGTTGAATATTGCAACAAGAAATACAAATAGACACTTAAAAACAACACATCTAATACAGCACCTATCTGAGACCGGCATTGTGCACAGCCTATCTATGAATTTTGACAGGAAATTTGCAAGTCCTATATGCCAGTGCCAAACCCCAGTTCAGCCCACCAAGCAGAGAGAGAATCGGCATGCATCCTGGTTCGTGGAGATGGACGCCCGTAGTTATACCTTTAGTGTGGCTTCCACGTTTGTGCTGTCAAAATTGTAACCTAGTCAAAACAATGATAAAAACAAATTTTAGCATCAAATGGCATTTGAAGAACATTCAAGGTCAATCATTTTAGCATCACTGAAAAGCTAGTTTTGTGACCACCCCACTGTCGTTTGAGGCTTTCTCAGCATGGAACCCCCATAAGCCTTATACCGTCTGATTGTAGAGTGTTTGGGCTAAACTTTTGCTGCTGATAGTTTGGGTTTATCTTCTTTCAAATTTCTACAGTGTGCTCCGAAATAGGCATCATTTAAAGTGCAGTAGAAAGTGTGGTATGGTCGTTTTAGGTTGTTGATTTGGTAGCTATCAAAAGGGCATTTGGGACTTCCTGTTAGTGATTAATAGTAACCTTGGCCCTATCTCGCACCATTTCCGAGATACGGCAACTTATTGGTTAACAAGAAATGTTATTGGATTGTAACCAATCTAATGTACTCCTCGCGTGCATCATTTTCTTTTGTATTCTTTTAACAGCTTTTTCGTTCCTTTCAGCATGTATTGGAAACCCGGCATCTAATTGAGACCCGTTTAATATTATACTAACAGTGACTGACGTCGAGGTCGTTATTGGAAAAAATATTGCCCGATTTTAGGAACTGAGAGGAAAAAATTTCCAATAATGGTCAGTGACCCTAGTGGCCATTTGTCTTGGTACATCTCAACGCATGCGTCTATCTGGTACTGTTACGGAGATATGGCGCCTCAAATATAATGGGGTCACGACCTTGATCTTTTGGGATCACGTGACGTCATCTGTCACGTGACCATTCGACTCCCGGGGGTCGACTTCCTATGGGTGGTCCATAGTGACCATGCGTCTATCTAGCACCATTACGGAGATATGGCCGGTCCTCAATATTACACTCATCTCATATACTCCTCTTTGCTGCATTAGGAACGTAGCGTGCGAGGATTAAAAATCAGAAATTCTCCCTGCCGCTCTCTTGTT
>Ga0209367_1004552_pt1 | contig 19156 bp, 12 predicted proteins | sample WorMetLIZISLAND2_FD_187412 | JGI IMG/M metagenome (GOLD analysis project Ga0209367, IMG submission 187412) | Marine gutless worms symbiont microbial communities from Max Planck institute for Marine Microbiology, Germany - Olavius geniculatus... ...
AGGTAGGATCGATAATGTTAGGGATGTTTTTTTCAGGTTTTCTGTTTATTTTAATGCATATTTCGCTTGCTCTGCTTTCCCTAGGTGGTGCAGAAGCATACATTGGGTGAGGTGGGAAACTGAACGGTCATTTGATGGCAAGTTGTGTCAGGAATATTTGTGCCAAAAGTTATTAAAATTTTTGTAATTGGTTTTCAAGATACAGTTGAAAATGTCTGGGATGTTTTTTTTGGGACACAGTGTACATTGGTCACTATACAAATTGACAACCTTTACCTTTTTACCCTTACCTTTATTTGGGTATCCCTAATAGACTTATATTATGCATAGCATATGGTAGGCCTCTGTGAAATTGGTGTATCCAAACTGCATGGAGTGACTGTGACTGTCAAAAAAAAAATTCCAGTGCACGGCAAGAAGTTAAAGTCTAGCGCACATGAATGATGAAATTTTTCATTCTTCAGATGACTAGAATTGTTATTTGTTTCGTTTATCACTCGAGAAATACAATTTTAACAAGTTTTTGTAAATCCTAAATAATAGCATTGTGATGGCCGGAATCCCGAGATTGCAATCCGTAGTAATGTCGTAAAACCATAAATCAGCTCCACACAGGACTGCAGTCGATACTTGCGTACTAGTTCTGAGTAAATTGTAAAGTCATGTGGTATAAAAACTAGGCCAAGTATCAACAAATTGAACAAATTTACATACTGTCCCTAGCTCAAGCATCAATAGTCATTTGCAAGCTCCCCCGCTTAATGACAAAAAGAGATAACTTTAAAAACAACACTTTCTAACAGGTCTCGTGACCGTGACACTAGATCGGGTCACATGGCATACCGTTGTATAGCTTTCATCAACCTTTACTCAAACATTAAATTACATTCCATTTTTAAAATTTGAGGCCAGTTCACTTCAATTTTTAGCAAACTAAAAACCAACATTTCCATCAGATTCCGCACACCCTAACCCTACACTGAACCTATATGACTGTTACGCCAAATTCTTCTATGTGAGGAAATTGTAAAAATTCAGAGATATACATACATCTGCCGGGCACAATTCATCAAACGACAGAGCGGACAAGCTGTATCATATTAACTACTGCAAAGACAAATACTTATCTCAATATATAAGAACGATTATAATAAACTCATCTGCTGAATCATGCATTCAGTGTACCTTTTCTGTGGTTTCAAGTCATGCAGAGTTTTGGCAGCCTCTTCCACATTACCAGTCTCCATCAAAGAACTCATCACCGTCTCCTGCAATTTCGTGCAAAGTACAACATTGATATCAGCGTGCAATACGGACTGAGCTTTGCTTTTAACAATTACATTTTCTTATCTAAAGACATGTACAAAGAAAAAGAAATAAACCGAACCAAACTTAACTTGCTAATTACAATTCATGCAATAGAATGAACTGCGGCGAGCTTGCATGCTTTGTACAGTCTGTGCAATTCCAATAAACTGAACTGAATTCATATTTCAGTTCCGTTGCTTAGTACACTCCTTCGATGCAAGTGAACTCAACTGACATCTCTATCTCTTCTGTACATGCCTTCATCCCGATATAGCGGCAAAATCAAAACATAAATTAAAGCAAATTTTATAACCGGCTACAATTTGCTAAGCTAACTTATATGGACATACATGCAACCAATAATCCTCCAACCACAGATCTAACATCCAATAGGCTTATAGTGACAATGCTTGCCTTGGGGCAGATTGTTGTTCTGACTCTGCAGTTGGAGCAGTAATTGCTGTCCCTGCTGTATACACCGTGGGCCATAAAAACGTGTCACTTTACTTTTGTCCATATATTCGCCAATTATTTACAGATTTTCAAAATTCTTCCACTGGCACACTCTGCAGACAATTTGCAGTAATGGGATTATTATATATCCCACCACACACTAAATGTGTTTCTACACTAACTTGTGAGATATAAATGTACGCAAAAACTAATGATTATAACAAAAATTTAGGTAAATAAAAAAAAACACTTTAGACCAACATTGTGATAAATGATTTGTATGACACTAGACTGTGTTTGACTCACACAGTTCACTGCAATGTTGGTCTGAAGTGTTGTTATCAATTTTACCCAAATGTTTCTTTGTTATTATCGTTATGTATTTATATTTCATTGACATTTCACAATGGAGTGTAGAGCCGCATTAAAGGTGTGGTGGGATGTGTAATAATCACCTTAATGCAAATTGTCTACAGAGTGTACCAGTGAAAAAATTTGGAAAATCGATCAATAATTGACAAAGATATAGACAAAAGTAAAGTGGCACGTTTTTTTTGGCCCACCCTGTAGATATGTGTCATCACCTATGCTGCTGCACATTCCGCATTCTTAAACAAAACAGCAACTGAGATCTAAAACTGACCACGGCCTGCATCAGTTCATCTCTGCTCATCTTGACGACAGCTTTGTTAGCCTTGTCCTTGTTTTTGTCCAGAGTTGGCACTTGGATCACCGTGATCTGTTTCTGTACCAATGGACCAGCTGGCGGAGTGGTGCTTGCACCCGATGATATCTACAGCATATGCAAGATAGAGTACTCAAAATCATGGGCTGCAATATATCATTCAAAACCTGCCAAAGAAAAACACGGCTAATCACTTAGTACTTCCAAACTAAAATCGATGATCACCAAATCACATGCCTTCTCCTCCTCGGGTGTCATGGTGATGCAGTTAAGCATGCTCAGACAGCCTCGTGTATTTCAAGCAATGAAATCACCACTGGCATTCTTTTGTCATAAAATCAGTTCTCAGACGAAGAAAGACACAACGGACCTTGGGGCCATAACTTCTACTGCCAAAGCTGAAACATCAAATTCAGATCACAGAGTGTTCGAATTCTGATGCACAACAATCAAGTGGCACTCTACCAGTGAGGCCCAAATTTTAACCTGTCAAGAAATTTTCTTCCTGAGATACAAAATTTGCGGTAAAAAATCCCCTCATATGAGAAAATTTATAGGAGAAAAATTAAACTTCTAAGCACCCGTAATCTCTTTTGTTGGAAATTTGCAGCTGACATCAGAAGACCGGTGCAAAAGCATTCCTTCACTTGCAATTTTTTGCATGTTAATTTGTTTACAGTCATTCTGCAACAAAATTTGTAACTATGTGATGAACTATTAGCCTTGGCGTTGAAATGTTACAGTTTGGTACAAAGTACACATTCAATTTATGTCATGCATGTGAATCTACTTATGCTACAAAAATTACTGTAATCAGCACTATTGAGTGCAAGCAGCACTTTCAAGTGCAACTGCTAGTTTCAGCCAGTTTGAACCCTATGAGTGGCAAAAACGTTTTTGCTGCCATGATTTTTCAGGCAAAAGCCCAACCTAGACAGTGGTCCACAACTGATAACAGCTTTAACACTGCAAACCTGTGAAGAGCGGCTTGTGGATGAGCTCTGAGCTGAGCGCGGCAGCATTGCCGGAGTGTTTGGTTTCAGCAACGGAGCAAAGTTTCTCACCGGCCTCAGATTCACATCCTCGCTGCCTCCCGCCCCTGCCGTCGATTTTCCCCCGCTCATCCCCGCAGTGGGATTTCCACCCATCGCTGCGGTGGGATTTCCACCCATCATGGCCGCCGTGCTCATCATCATTGATGGAGGCATCATAGGGGTGTATGTCCCTCCGCTGGGTGCCTGCTGGTATGGAATGCCTCCACCGCCATGCATGGGAACGGTCATGGATCCGGTAGATGATGATGGACTGACTGAGCCGTAGCCGGGCGGTGAATCGGACGACAGGCCACTGATCTCACCCTTCTGCTGCATCTGCTGCTTACGCTGGAACCTCGGAGGAAGATTTCCTGTTCACACAATCAACAACATTAGTCAACTGATGAACAAAAAAATAACCACTTCTAAAAAATGACTAGTAGCATGCCCAAAAACTATGCAGAACTTAAGGATAATTCATGCTCAATAAAATAAGCTTTGAAGTTCTATTTAAAAGATGCAGTGTCACACAGAATGTAAAGCAGACTGTTCGACACAGCCAGTGCAGCATATGAAAATGATCATTGTCCAAACTTTAGTCGTGCATGTGTGATTGTTCATAGTAGAGACTGCTGCCGGACTGAACGTAATGTTTGTGAGGTGACGCTGACTTTCACAATTAAGAACTGCTGTTAATTGTGTATTTTGGGTTATATCGAGTTCTGGGTTTCACTCAAACTTGACTTGAATACGGGATGTTTTCATGGCCTGTTGGATTTGGTTTACCCATGAGAAAAAGTGCGTCGACCTGGTGGCTGGTTACATACGAAAATGGTATACCTGCCCGAAGAAAATCCAAGACACCCATCTACACTGAAGGGACAGTACTAATTTACCAAGCCCGGCAGAGAGTAACTCGAGTCGTCGAGATAAACACACTACAACTGCATCATGCCAGACACATAACGACAAAACTCACCCTGCTGAGCTGTGGTGGACTTGTGAGATTGTCGAGATCCACGTGAAGCCCTGTGTCTGTCGTCATCCTCATCCGAAGCAGTCAACTTGCCACCGACATCACCGCCAAAGTCATGACGATCACGCTGCTTGTCGCTCTTCAGTCCATCGGAACGCCGACCCCCGGATGATTCAAACCCTCCTGACATGTGTTCACATGGACAGATTACAGCTAGGTTGAAAAGTTAAAGATTGTAGCTCTTAATGATAACCACGGTTCCTACTACTCTGCAGAATTCATTTTCCCTGACTTTCCAGGACAAAATGAATCGTTTTCCCTGACTAATTTGTTGGTGCGAAATACCAATGTCGGTTTCCAATCGCTTGCAATCACACTAAAAACAAGGGCGGCCAAACAGATTCAAAAGTAGAAGTACAAATAATCTGCAAGCAAAGCAAACAGAAAAATTTTGAACTGCTGTATGCTGACTGCATACAAAAGTTCAATTTTTTTCTGAATCTTTGTTAACTTCTGCACCTAGGTACTTTTCTTTGTTAACTTCTGCACCTAGGTACTTTTACATTCCCTGACTTTTCATGACTTCCCTATGTCCGTAAAGACCATGGATGACGCAGCTCAGAGCTACGAAGTGTCACACAGCATCACACAGTATTATTGGCTACCAGACACAGGAGTGTCTTAACGCCAACCATGCAGGCAGGTGCTCGATTTTCCTAAACCGGAAGGAGAGAAAGTTTAGTTGATCTGTGTGGTTGACAATGGCAATATGCCGATATATGCAAACAGTCAAAAAAGCTTAAAAGGCTACAAAAAGTAACGACAAAATCACGATATCTGACACACCACTTATTTTTCAGAGCTCATATGCATGAAAGTGCTGCAGCAAAATACGTTACGCCACTATTTGCAGCAACGAACAAAGAGCAAAAAGTTATCTCAAACACTACCAGATCCATTAATCTCCAACTGCTAATACACTGAAACAGAAATAAACATAAACACAACATTCTCCTGAAAATGTTCAATCAACTAACTGTTAGGGACAAGAAAGGAACATCTAACGCAAAGGGGAATGCGCCCAACAGCAATGCATGCCCAGTAAAACAAAGTCTAAGTCAGTCGCCAGAGGGCGCCAGACGACCGGCGGATAATTATCGGTAGTGTTTTACTCATACTCACCAGACGGCATGACCTGTCTCGCTCAGCCAACACCGCATCGGATGGAAATCGCAAATTTTCCCTACCCCCTTATCATTTAATGCCCTCGCTCGGGGTGATCCCTTTCGAATTTATGGAAAAGCTTTATGGATCATGAAACTAGAGTCTTCCAGGCAGCCGACGGTGAAGATTTGGTAATCCTAGCTTGCACCGTTTTTGACTGATCCACCCATGTGACAGACAGACAGACAAATGAACAGATGGACGGACAGAACTGTGATGGCTAAGACGTGCTATAGCAGTAGCTGCTGTTGCACGTAAAAAATGCCAACACACCAAAATGTGTCACTACACTACCTAGTGAAATGTGAAAACCAGCAAGGTCGCCATACCTTGATGCCTGCCAGCTTGGCCGCCATGCTGTTTGTTGAGTCGTTGATTTGCTTTTGAGAACTGATCGATTGGAATAATTCTGGAGCTGCCACCACCAGTTCCTCCTGAATATGAACAGATATTGATGTTTAGTTTCTCATCAAAATTAACTACAAATTAATTATTAACTTTTTTGAAACTCTTAGAGCTATACCGAGTATTTTATTCCTATTTGGACAGATAGTAGCTTCAATTTAAATATTCGTATACATGCAAAAATCTAAACGAATTGAATACAGATATTCCACAACAAACATCTTTAATATTTACATAGTCACTACCAGAAGCTACCATCATTAGTCACATTGCTTTTAATGCTTTTTACGCTGCTCCTTGCGCAGTATTTGTATTCATATCTGAGCAAGAAAAAACCAAATATGGTTTTATTCAACCTAAGGGTACAAATCCGCATTCACTCAGCCCTAAGATCCAGTTTCTCATTCTTAACCAATCAGTCAACCTAACTGGTCACCGATCCAAGTACTAACTGGGTCTGGTGTTGATTAACTTTGTTGATGCAATCAACAACGCTACCAACTGAGCCAAACCACCACCTGATGGTACTAAGGAACACCTAAATGTAAACTGGTGGTTAGAGCTTATTTAGTCATTTTCTAACACATACACAGACAATTTAGGCTACAGAAGACAACCGAAAACAACAGTGACACTGTAACAGAACATAAAGGAAAACATATGTCTTTACTATCAGACGCCCCTAATAAAACTACCATAAGGGAAAAAACCACACACTGCTAAGAAAACAGAAAGATACGAGAAACTGATACATATATGGGGAACTAAAATAAGATAAAAGTGGCTAAAGATAATAGCACTGAAAGTTATTAAATTTTGCTATTTTCATTAACTAAAGACAGAATCAGTGTCAATTTTGTTAGGACATTTAGGAAGACTATATGTCTTCCGTATCAGATGTCCCTCATAAAACTAGAAAAAAGCAAACATGGCAAAAATCAATACAGACACAAAAAAAATATGAGAAACTGACACAGATATAGGGAAATGACACAAGACTCGGTTAACTAACAAAATGAACAATCAGCCCTAGAAGTTACTAAATTTCACAATTCTCATTAACTACAGACAAAATCAGCGCCAATTTTGAACACCTCCAACGTTACAACACTGACTGACTGACCCATGTAGAGTGAGGGGACCATGCTAATCATGTCGTGCATGCCTGAAGTGTCGTTGTGCTGACCATTCAGCGCCCTCGGACCCATCGGTGGTCCAAAGAATGGATCGTTCATCAGGTATGAAGGACTCAGCATGGCCGATTGCTTCGGAATATAGATACCGCTCTCCTTCGCCACCTCCTCTCGCACCTAAACAATCACCGAAGGAAAAGAAGATTTCACATAAACAGCTAGGTCCTTGCAAAGACCTCATCCCTATTTTTGGCACTCTGAGCTGGCAAAGATTAAACCCAATTACATTATTATACAGCCCAAGTTGGCCTGATGGCCAAATCTTCACCATGGACCAGAATTAGCAACTACATGTTCTCCACTGTACTGCAAACAGGTTATGGGGGCAACATTCGGCATCGCTGTGAGCTTTGTACTACACATACACCCAGTCAACAGCTCTCTATTGTGCATCTTCTTGGATGCCGGCATTATCAGACAACAATCTCATGAAACTTGAGGCACAGCACTGAGCCGGTGCACGTATTATAACTGGTCGCACCAAGTCTACTCCATCTGCGGCCCTCACGAGAGAATCAAATTTACTATCGCTTGCAGATCAAGCTGAGATCGCTACGGCCAGACTGCATGAGAAAGCTATCCGGCATCACCAGGACACTCCCATCGCACAGGCCGCTAGGCGATCGGAAGAAATTACATGACGAGGCAGCTCAGGATGATGAACAAGGTCCCAAGCTCAACACCCAAGCAAAAAGTCTAGTTGGCGTGAGACAGCGAAGGATATATCAAGGCGAGCAGACATCGACACGATCTTAGTAGAACTCACTACTTTGGGCCTGTCACCATAGACAGACCTGTCCAAATCCATTTTGAGCTTGAGGTAGAAGATCATCAGCTCTGCCATCGGCATGGATCATAGCCGCAACTTGGACACTCACCAACCTTCTGGTGCAGCGACCCACATGCCAGAATACATGGGGTGCTCGCCAGCAGTGTCAACCAGTTCCAGCGCTGGCAACGGGACTGGATCAGGGACCAGTGTGTTACAGTGGCCTAGCTACACCTTACCGTGTGCTCCGCTGGTGGCGGGATATCTTCACTGTATCGGGCACCAGGACTCTGACACCTGTCCACACTGCAGCGACAACGACGAGATGGCACAGCTCATGACCAGGCCCGATGGGACATCAGGCTAGGAGGAAAGTTCAACATGGACTCTCGATGCCTCTGGGACTTCTTGGAGTGGATCGGGACGGCGACCTGCTCCCTGATCAGAAATGAGAAAGAGATTAGCAACCCCCGTTGCTTCAAATATACCTTATTCAGTTTGTAGTTCATGAATTACAACAACATACTGTACCGTGCACTATCATAACATTACTTACTGTCGCATCTATTATGACGTCCACACCTTACCGTGTGCTCAGTGTAAGTGAAACGTCTTTATGACGTCAAGAGTTTTACATTCGGGTTACATTCAGCATACACACCTTAGACTAAGAGCTTGCATCAAAGCTAAAGATGGCCACTTTAAGCTCAAACTTTAAAGACTAGTTCAGAATGATTGCCCCCATAACTGTTTTAAATTTTGTAACAATCTGCCAGGCATTAACGATTTTACGCCAACTTATCTGTAAAGGGAATTGCTAATTTTGGGACATGTTAACAGACAATGCATTGAACCGACTGGGTCAGTGTACCAGCAGTCCTGGTAATAGCCTATTGTTATGCAAAAACTTGCTGCTTCGTCCGTGGCGATGGCCATTATCATCGCCAGTACTCATTTTGCCTACGAACAGAGGATGGCCAGACTGAGTCAGCCTGAGTAGCATGGCTGAATATGAAAATGTCCAACCACTGAGGCACCAATAAAAGACTGCATACAGGCACAAAAACACGGCACAAGTCATTTTAATCTCATTCTTTAAGCCATACATTACCTCAAAACAGACTCAAAACCATCAGTATGAAGCATTCCACTCACCTGCTGAATGGTTTTCGGCGCACCCTCGGCAAGCAGTAGCTTACGCGGCTGCCAGCTGCGTAAACGCAGCTCGATGATATCCTGCAGCAAGAAACGGATCCTTGCCGGGAGCTCAGGATTCGACTGGTAGGCACGGATCCGCTGGAAGTACTGGTCCATCCAGGTCCGAGCTCGATCATGGTCGAGTCGCTGCCCAACCGTTCGCATGATCTCACACAAGCACTCGATGTCCTCGCACATGTCAGTGATTCGAGCGGCACCGCCGAGCGCAGTTTTCTTTCGCTCGATGAGCTGTTTGATGCACTTGTGCAAGATTCCCTCCTGCAGCAGGTCCAGCTTTCCCAACTCTCCTGCAGATAATGCACAGGTAAAAAATAAAAGAGCTATACAAGCAAGCTGAGTTGACAGAGTAGCGAATGACGAAATGGTTGTTACATCAACTTACATGTCTTTACAATCTTCTAACTTTCTAACATTAAAGCACATTCATTCATTATCATCATTATTATACCAAGTACATCATGCAGATGCAGAAAACGAACATAACATGTCAACAGTACTTATACAACAAACAAGCATTCAAAACGGTGACAAAGCGACTGAACAAACACTGGAAAGCAAAAAAAATTACACACTATATGGACATGCAAGTTTCAAAGATGTAAATAGCAAATATTTTGAAAATACCTTGTGCAATTTACAACCACACATGATTATCTACATGTAGAGACATAATGACTAAGCCTAGTTAAAAATAAACTGATAAATTCTGAACATAAATCTGCAATTCTACGTAGCACTTAATCTGCTGAAAATTCGAAACTAAAACAGCATATTTCAAGACTAACGTAAAGCTTAACTTTCCAGCTAACGAGCAACGTACCAATGAACTTGATGTTGCCGAGCATTTTGGACTTTGCGATGGATCGCTGCTCCATTTCCTCCGCAGTAAGCGGACCATCCTTCTCAAATGCTGGCAACAAAACAAAACACACCCTCAAGAATATCAGTAAACACTAAGTTCAGTGAGTGACTACGCGGTGGTGCAATTGGCCATGTACACAGTGGTCCATACTTGTGTTTTTTGAATAGCTTCATGATACATTGGTCGATTTTAATAATTTCTGGCACACAACATCAGGAAAAAAACTTGACACAAATGACTGTAGTTTTGGCCACCTCACTTCAATACTGTCGCTGCACTACCTTGTGAAATGCAGAAGTCGTAGTTTGGCCATTCACAACAATGACTTCATACTGGATAGCACACGTTTCGGCTCAGAAATGATTAACTAAATAGCGACAAACACAATTTGCAACTACTGTATCTCAAAAAATCACATGTGTCACATCACATCCTCTTTATTACAGCATGTGCTCAAAACGTTCCCCTTCAGCGCAAATGCAAGCGGCAAACATTGACACCACTCACAAACAGCAGGCTCAACAACCTGCATTTCACAAGGTAGTGTAGCAAGTTAGCAACAGTATTCATGTGAGGTGGCCAAAAGTACAATCACTTGCGACGAGTTTCTTCCTGATGTTGCACACCAACAATTATTAAAGTCGGCCAATGCTGCATGGAGCTATTCAAAAATAAAAGTGTCACTTTTTTATGGCCCACGGTGTAGCAAGTGCAATAAATCTGACAATGTGTAGCATGCTGTAACATGGCAAATCATCATAATGGCCTAGTTAGCTTAATTTAAGGTATGACATATTCGCCTGCTTTTTTGGGGGGGGGCAAGTAACACCGTATGATTCCATATGGCAGGTGACACTCTGTAGCCATCGAATGGGTGTCCTATTAACAGCTCTACACAGTTACACACCCTTTAACCCTATCCTGCAACTAATCTTGGTGTGATAGGCAAATAGTGCAAACAATTTACCGACAACATAAGACCAATACCTTCAGTTGCACGCGAACGGTTCTCAAACTCATCCTGACACTTGCTAAGTAGCAGACGACGAAATGTCTACAGAGAAATAAACAACAACACACTGAGACCAACTAAGCCTAGCAGGAGTAAAACATGGTTAAATGTTTTCTTTTCAAATAAACTGATAGGTTAAGTTGAAACTGTAATCAATAACTTACTGTCCGTCTTAGCGACGTTGCTATTCTGACTAACAGCATCTCATTGTGCAGACTACTACAAGACTGCACTGTTTAAATGGTTGTTACATCAACTTACATGTCCTTACAGTCTTCTAACTTCTGCCATATTAAAACATATTCGTTCATTATCATCATCATCATCGTCGGGCAGACAGTTGTTTCAAAAAAGCTGCAGCGATTGCAAAATATCAGCAACAAACTAATCAATATTTTCCTGTTGTGGAATATTCAGAAGCAACCTTATTTATAAATGAGTAATAAATGCCTCCTGATTTATTTGCAAATGCACCAATTCAATAACTATAAAAGTCTATAAAATACAGATAACTGTCAAAAAGTAAACAGAAAGCAAGAATACCGTTATAGCACTGTCGGGAGGCTCAAAGTTTGGCGCATCCCGAAAAAGTCGATGGCAAAGCTGCGCGTAAAGCGAGCTGTATTTTGGTTCGTCCAATGCTTTCTCGAATATCTGCAGAACAAAATCAAATAAAACTACTGCAGTGATCATCAAACTCAAAAAACACATGACATCATCAACTACTAACCAGTATGTCTGGTATAATTATCTACAGAAACATGTAGCTATGAATATACAAGAAATTTGAGCAAAGCTCACGAGACGCGCGAAAGCCTATAGCATTTCCAGTTCAGTAGTTATAGTTTCGAAAATCGCATATCACTTGGACTCGGCCCATCGGGACCATAATACACATCGGCCATAGGCGCGTGTGGCGTTGGCGACGGTGGCGCCTCCTTGTGAATGATATAGACTTGCGCAGCCCAATATCGCGAAAAAAATCCGTAAAACCCCCTATTTTGGCGTTCAAGGTCATCCAAAGTCATTGAATTCGGCGCCAATCGACAGCCAGTATACGATTTCCTATTAGTGATTAATAGTAACCTAGGCCTTATCTCGCACCGTTACTGAGATACAACGAGTTATAGGCCAAAAATCGCAAATTTTGACCACCCCCCTCTCATTTAGCGACCTCGTTCGGGCTGACCCCTTTCGAATTTATGGAAAAGCTTTACGGTTCCTGAAACTAGAGTCTTCCAGGCAGCCGACGGTGAAGATTTGGAGATCCTAGCTTGAACCGTTTTTGCCTGATCCACCCGTGTGACAGACGGACGGACGGACGGACCGACAGACAGACAGACAGAATTGCGATGGCTAAGACGCGCTGAAAGCATAGCTGCTTTCGCGCGTAAAAATCAGCAAGATCAGGCTTCTTGCCCCGATAGCAGATTGGAGTTTGGCCATATTAAACACCGAAATTGTAAGCAGCATAGTTTTGACAACGCTTTGCCTAAAATGAACAATGTTTTCTTATGTTGCATTACCACTCTCGTTATGCAGCTCTTTTGTTCATGCAGAACTTATGTAGAGTCACACCTACTGCAAAATACGTGCAAATATGCAAATTAAGAAGCTTGACATGACAGCAACACTTAAAACCGAAAGCTATACGACACGCCCTGGGTATTCCCCCGCCCTCGGTCTGTATAATCACCGGCATGGACTGGGCTTAATATGTTTCGGCATCACGACAGTTGAGTAGTCCATAGACGAATACTATTGTTGTGCAGTTCGTGTACTACTTTTAGCATTCACTGTAAACGTTGTATTAGTTCACATTTGAATCTCACTGTCAGAAGCAGAAAACGAAACCGAAAGTGTCGGCGTGATCACGTGATATATCAGTGGGCGCAAGATCGCAAGTCGATATTGAACGCTCGATGGCTTGTGCCATTGATCCATACACAGCAGTCTCAGCAGTCGGCACTACAGCGTACAGGTAAACGCCGCTTTATCTTCAGGTTTGTGGACGATGCTTTCGTAATCTACATGCTTTTAGACGAGCACAGATTAGAATTTAAAATATTAAATTTTATCGATGGAATTATATGTAATAGGCTACGCTACAGGCCTAGTGTTTTTGACGTGCTACAGCTAGCCTATGCTGTAGGCGTCTATGGCACGATTGCTGTTTGTCGTCTGTCTGTTACGGATGTACTGTGGCCAAGCGTTTGGTCATAGGCTAAACTTTGCACGTATAATTAGCCTGTATCAAGGCTCTTTCTTACGATGTAGGCCTAGTGCAAGGAAAACATTTTAAAATTTTGGGTTACATAGAACAGGATAGGAAAAAAATTGCGTTTTTCAGTGGAAAACTGGCCATATCTCGGAAACGGTGAGAGATAGGGCCAAGGTTACTATTGATCATAAATAGGAAGTGACATATGCTTTTTCAGATGAGATAAAAAAAATATCGACCTTGGATGACCTTGAAGGCCAGTACTGCAACAGGAACTGTATAGGCTGTAGCGCGTCTTCTCTAGCGACATCTGGGCTATCTTGTTTTTTAACCCACATCGGCGCATTACCTGCAACAACGCGCTTGGCCAGGCGATGCATAAAGCGTTATGTGAGGCTACAGGAAGGATTGATTGACAGGCACATTGATCGATAGCGCGGTCACAACACGACCAGACAAGCTCACCCTCGGCTCACCGCTTCGATGCTGTAGGCCTATGAATAGGCTACTCGTACTTTCCTACGGGTCGACTCGATAGTGGCGTGTCGGCTGTTACTAAGACTATGCAATAGAGACACGACAATGCGCAGGTAGCCTACCAGTAATGCTGATATGGTCGGAGCCTTGAAGTTGCTCTTTATAGCCTACGCGTACAGTTACAATGTATGCTTGCTTATTCGATTGATAGCTAAATCTAAGTCACGGCAAAGGGAGACAATTGACCTGGCTTATTTATTTTGGACTTACCGGTATCGTTCGTTTTGGATGTGTTTGAGCTTCCCACTCCATGCAGACACTCGCGGTGCAAGTAAATAAGTTTGTAAGTTAAGGAAAAGTCCCCCTCGATCCTTCTAACATATGGCTTGGCCTCGATCATGGCTTCTTCAAAAAGCTGCGACGCGTCCACAATCGATTAGATTTTGGTGACGATCCCGCCAGGATCCGGATCTCAATTTCTTAGGTCCGGATTAGTTTGTTTCATTTACTAGTAGAATTCTTTACTAGATAACCACCAACCAGTTACCACTATATCGCCGGGAAATGACAGGTCTTTGTAAGGGATAAGCATTTTTGCTGTAGTTTTTCCGTGAAAGGATTAATGTTGGTGCGTAGATGATGGGAGCTGGATCATCGTGCTCAGAGAGTAGACCGGCGACAGAGACGAGCTTGTCGGCGGAGGAGCCTGCAGCACAGGATGTGGCAAGTAGCAGCGATTGGAGCGTGGGTGAAGAAGCTTCGAGTGCGACATTTGAGTCTTCAGCAACACCAGCGCCCACCCAGACCCAGCAGCGAGCGAACACGGACAGAAAAACCGAAAGCGAGAAGGAGAAGATGAGGCGTGAGAAGGAAGAGAAGCAGAAGCAGGCGTACCTGGAGCTCAGCGTCGATGACGTCTGGCTCAAAGTGGCCGAGACCGTGGACGCGAATCCTCAGCCGCTGAAGCAGGAGTCACAGCGCACTGGCTGGCACACTGTTCGCATTTTCGTCTCTTCGACCTTCCGAGATTTTCACACTGAACGTGACGTCCTCGTGAAAAAGGTTCACATTATTTTGCGTGTGTTTCTGAATTTTAAAATTGCGTGTGATAAATGCGACAAAAAGCCCAGCTGTAGATAGGGTGGACCGACCGTAACGCCTATATCCGAAGGCCAGTTTCCGACTTCCGGTCGAGCAAAGAAAACGATTTTCAGAGTGACCACAGCCCAATACACATTATATTAACGCTGCTATATCGAACGCTACAACCAACGCTAGGATAGGATACGGTTATTCGGTGCACGTGGGTGACAGCTGCAAGCAAAAACTTTGCATTAAAAATTGCGGTCAAACCGCTGCAGATAGAGACATGGTTACTATTGACAGCATGTATAAACTCGTTATACCTCTAGGCTATCCAACAGTACCGTCGCCGACCCTCTGCGGCGTACGGTTTACCCACAATAAATGCGTTACAGAGATACAGACCACAGAAAGACAGTCAGATACGTCGTACTCAAGGTTCGACCTAACGGTTGACCAAAAATGACAGTTTGATCTAAAAATACAATGGTCAATCAATCAGCCATCTTTAAAAAAGTTGGGTATTTAAACCATCACATCCAACATAAATTTTTAAAAATTACTTGCGTAAGGATCAGACAATGAGCGATGTTCGTTCAGGTGTTTCCAGAGCTGAGACATTGGTGTGAGAGCGCAGAGCGACAACTTCATCTTATTGACTGCGATCTTCGATGGGTAAATAGAGCTTTGCTGATACTTTTTTTATCTTTTTTTTACAGTGTCAAAAATGTTCGGACGTTGAACTTACGCAATGATGCGTTGTGTGCACAATGACAGAACATTATGTTTGTTTTCGATGATATTTCGAAAAAATCATTATCAAAACAAACTTTCTACACGATGCATTTTTCTAGTGTTTTCATTGTTTTACAATTTGCTAATAATTATAGCATATATATTTTATTTTCTATTGAAAAAATATTCAACATTTTGACATTTTGCATTAAAATTTTTTTAAGAACATTGTAGTTAGGAACGTTTTGGTAGAAAACTATACAGCTATACTGTCTTGCCATTCTGTCCTCCTCGTGCTTCATTCAGTTGTCAGTTTTCGCTTTTTGTCAGAGCACGCCGTTAAGTACATGACTGTACAATATTTGTATAACAGTGGGTTGGTAGTTTTCTATAGTTTGTTCTAAAATATAACGTTGTAGCACCATTCATTTATTAAGCTGCAGCTGGATTCGATTGAGGTTGACAAATTTGTCTTTAGAATTTAATTTGCAAATTTGTAATCTGTAGGCTCTATATTTTTACGCCTAAGTACTGTTAACGCAGGGAGTTCCTGAGCACACTTCGGAAGACGAAACGCTGAAGACTTGTCTGCACGAAATTGACAGATGCAAAGCGGCCAACATCATGCCATATTTTCTCAACATGACCAGGTATTGCTGTCCTGCTTCACTGGTTTTATTATGTAACTACGAAAGTAAGTAAAAAGAAGCATAGGCCTATTAGATTAATTGATGACCAAGACCATTATGCCTTATTGAATAAATGAATGAATGATTGAATGGATGAATAAATGGATGAATGAAAAATCTTTTTGTATTGCAGCCAGTAGCTAGATTAAAGCATAAACATTTTAAGCTATAAGCAAAAAAGTACATTAAACAGAATAAGGGTAAACATTATGGTAAAAGGACTTTGCATAACATCACATTTTCAATGGCATTTTCATCTAATATCAGCCATTGATGTGGCAGTGTGGCTGCTTTCTCATACCAGCTTCAAGTGCATTTCTTTAGTCTTGCATTTTATTGCGTTGATCAACTTCCAAGGCCCGAACACTTCAATAGCAGTAAATTAAATAATTTACGTCAAAACAATTTCTGTTGTGGTTTAGCGAAAGGATTGGTTGGATTCCTTTATTGGATGAATTATCGGATGAAGTAAAGACCAGCTACAACTTTGTGTACGGTTTGTCAGTTACCGAAATGGAAATCATGCATGCGGCCTATAGAGTGGACAACCCGAACGGTATGTGTATAGTTTAACCTCTCTTCTTCAAATTGTTCTCAGCCGTGTCAAGAAAACAAAATGTAAGTAAGTAAGTAAATTTGTCATTTTGTGATTGACCCAGGAATAAAGTGACAAAACAGTTGATGTAACTCAATTATGTCTGGCGACAAGCGTCTAATTTTAGATCGCGATTAGCCTACGTACGTATAAACGAGAATATTGCACAAACGTTTTGGCGCCGTTGACCGTCTGTATTTTTATTTTACGTGTAGTTACTAAAAGTTTTATTTTCAGTATATCTAGGCCTAACCACGGCGTTATGTGCTTAATGTCATGCAGCCTTGTTTATGATTCGTGATTGCAACTTTCTGGGAAGCATAACAAATGATTCGGACAAGTCGGCATACGTCGATGAGTGGAAAATAATTGCGCCGAAGAAACTCAGGATGTTGAAAGAACGCATTAGAGATAAATTCAAAGAGGTTTGTAAATTTGTTTTTATGACAAGTTATTATACTGTCTGCTTTTTAATAGGCGTCAGCTTTTAACAACAGAACAGGAAAAAAGCGTGTTGTCGTTATAATCTGTTTAATATTTGCCAGAGACGTAGTATTTGGTACTTGTACTACTTGTACTCGAGTAGTACTCGAGTACCATTTTGAAGTACTTGTACTTGTACTTGTACTTGAAGGTCAGGTACTTGTCGACGTGTGGCAAGTACTTTATTTTTATTGTCTTATATTCAAACAGTATGCTTAATAATTGAGTGTAGTGCCCAAAGCTGTCCAGAAAATTGTGGAAAAATAAACATGGAAATAGGCAACATTGCAGTGAAATTTTTTTTAACCAGTAATTTCATTACTTCGTGATTGGTGTTCGCCAATCACTGTTATTTATTTGGATTACTCAGCTTTAGCAAATATTATTTGCTCAAGTACACTGAGAGAAAAATAGTTCAAAAATACAAAAAAAGAACAAAACAGTTAAAATTATAGAAAATACTGTAAGTACTGTTAACGCAGGGAGTTCCTGAGCACACTTATAATCAGTGCGGAGGTACATTGTTGTATTATGATTACAGACGGACGGCCAGACAGACAGACAGACGGCTAAATGCAGTGCTCGATACATCACTGATAGAGAGCCATATAAAGCAGATTTATTCCATCCAGTGAGACTTAGAGCAACTTGAGCAAGAGGCACTGGGTTCTGTTGCAGAATAGCGATCAAGTCGTGACATATACGTGCACTGCTGACGAGCAACGCTCTGAGACGAATCGACATCTGTTGAAACTGGACGACACGTTCTCCTCAACTGTATGTCGACTATTAGCCCTACTTCAAAACGTCTAATAAACAGTAGGGCCTACGCATACTAAAACTGATCGCGTTAACATTCAGTTACGTAGGCCTACTCTGTCGTTACACCATTCTCGTAGAGGTCTGTCTCTTCAGCATTTGAACAACAGTATGATGTCGTGTTAACATTAGTTAAGCTCTGCTGTGTAGGGCCTATTTTTGTCGCACTAATAAAAATTTTACTGTCTGTCCAATGCAATGCATAGCATTGTACAGAGTATAAAATCACCTGAGCGTCAGTGCGTGCGTGCGTGCGTCCGTGCGTCCAACATTTGAGGCGCCATATCTCCGTAATGGTGCAATATAGACACATGGTCACAATAGACCACCTATAGGAAGTGGCCTATCGCGAGTCGAATGGTCACGTGACCAATGACGTCACGTGATCCCAAAAGGTCACGGTCGTGACCCCGTTATCTTTGAGGCGCCATATCTCCATAACCGTGCAAGATAGACGCATGGTCCCAATGAACCACTTCAGGGCCTTCCACAGAGGGGGGGATGGAGACAAACTGTCTCCAATTTAAGTCAGGGGGGAAAGCTTCCCCCTAGCTTTCCCCACCTGAGCTGGGAAGATTAACCCACGAACGTTTTATCAACAATGATACAATAATAAATCGCATTGCTTTTTAAAATCCAAAATTGAAGTCTGAGTTACTATTTTAAGTTTTCAGCACAACCTCTTATATTTTTATATTTTGCATAAAATTTCACTCCACAGCTTCCAAGATGGTGGACTGGTAGCTTTTTCTGAAGCCTAAAATAATACAACTCAGAGGATGTCATGTCTTTTTAAGTAGTTCGTTCTGCTCTTGTTCTGTTGTTTCTGCATGGCTGATTTGTCTAGTGTTCTTAGTTCTTACTTCTCTCCAGCTCGTCAGCAGCGCTGAGTACATCTGAGTGTGACTACATCTA
>Ga0209367_1004554_pt1 | contig 19153 bp, 13 predicted proteins | sample WorMetLIZISLAND2_FD_187412 | JGI IMG/M metagenome (GOLD analysis project Ga0209367, IMG submission 187412) | Marine gutless worms symbiont microbial communities from Max Planck institute for Marine Microbiology, Germany - Olavius geniculatus... ...
TGTGCATACATGCTGCTTATCATAACAAGCACTGGTGACAGGCTTTTTGGATTTATTAACATCGATGACCTTTTCAGCATTCAACGTAGATTTTAGCAGTGCAAGTCCCGACCCCCTAGGTTCAAGGAGGCCAGCACAGGCGGGCATCAAAGACAGCTACCCCCCTAAAAAGTGGTTATTTTACCGCAATTATTGCGTGTAGAGTGAACACGGTTGCAGATAGGCACAGACATGCCGCTTATCATAACAAGCACTGGTGACAGGCTTTTTAAATTTATCAACATCGATGACCTTGAATGACCTTGAACCCCAAAAATATTGATTTAACGTGATTTTTTGGCGATTTTTGGCTGCAAAAGAGTGAATTATGACGAAATGGATGGAGATAGACTACGATTACCTGCGAACAGGAACTGCTATAGGCTTTCGTGCGTCTCGTGAGCTTTGCTCAAATTACCTGTAAGGTTACATTTGAAGGATGCAACAAAGCAATGGTGACAGACAGTTCAATGTAGCACAATTATGACAACGCTCACTGGTCGAGATTTTTAATCTCTGAATGCAATGCTAGAGCACAGCATGAAAAAGATTACATGCTTCTAAATATTTATACACCATGAAGCCTTTTAGCTCTAAGAACTAAATAACTAATTTTAACAACAAACACATAATTAATACACACGCAGATGCTTCATGAATTTCACTGCCATCATATACTCCACAGCCAGACAGAACCTGTCAAAATATGACACACGGACACACGACACTTCTTACAGAACAAGAATGTCAAGCACTGCTCAAAGCTAAGTAATTGGTCTTGACTGGCAGGCAGTGCGGTGACTCAAACGTCAATTTAGAGACATTTGCCTTGTTTTTATCAGTACTTTTAGCTTCAAGAACGTTTGGACGTTATCAGTTGTTACAAGCATATCATGCAAACCCGCCATGCACGACACTCAAGTCGACTCTTGAAAATTTGTGCATCATCAAAAAAATGTTCACGAGTCGAGCAGCTTGTACGTAGTGGGCGTCTCAGAGTTCCTGAGACGTCTGAAGCTGCACCTCGGAAACAAATGACAATGAACTTAGAAGCCGCTGAGCGACGGTATAACAGAACTGTGGCGACCTACTTTCAGCAGTCGCAAGCATAGTGTAGTCGCGAGCGTGGTCGTAGCAGCAGCTGCAGTCGACGCTTGTCGACAGTAGCGATTGCGATTGTAGCAGATCAATTGGCTTGCGCGCTGTCGACACAGTTCTTATGTTAGTGGTAGGTTAAACGTACACACCTTTGATTTGAATTCGATTGATTTGTTTGAAGAAATTCAATACGATGGATCGAAAGTTTAGAAACGCTTTTGTTCTCACTTTACAGTTATAGGAATTCTGGGATGACCTAGTAGGAGGCCGACTGGCTCTAGCTCGTCCCAGAGCTAAAATAAAGCAACAAATAACTTCAAACAAGAAACAAAATAGAACAGAAACAAGTCAGACTTAGATAGGAAAAATCACAGTAACGTCAGGTAGAGTGATAGACAGATGACGGACTGGTGAAACTGCCAGGGAGGACAAAGACGAGCGAGCTACTACATCAACACTGGAGTAGGAAAGAAATAAGTCTTAAATCTTCCTAGAACTAACTGGATTAAAACTACAATTAAACTCGTAGGTTGCAGTAGAGAACTAGCTGAGCGAGCTGGCTGGAACACCTAAAAACACAAACACAAAAGTAACATAAAATAAAGAAAATATAAAGTAAAATAAATAGATCTTAAAAATATCCTATACCTAATAAAACATAAAACCTATACCTTAAAACGTTAAATCTATACGTGGTGGAGATAGCTTAGCCAACAAATTAATTAGCTAATCACCATTGAAAACAAAGTAAGATCTTTCAGACATTAAAATTTGCATACAAGCTGGCTCATTAGGGCTTAACGCTTGTTAAGCCTTAAACTCTAACGATCGGTCTGCTACGTGACCACGACTACACGCATTGCGGCTCTCACAACGTACGTTGCGGACCAGCTACAGAGGAGGGCGCGCTGCACATAGACCCATTCATTCGCCTGCCGGCTGCCACTCAGTCAACACACAGACTCGACGGACGTGCGGAGAGCGGCCATGTGGCAACGCGCAACCGAAGCAGCTAATCAGACGTCGGACGAAGACTGGAAATCGTCGCTAAAAGTATATTTTTAAATCGTTATCAGTAACCTTAGAATGTATGCACTCTGTGCATGCCACTGCGAGTGGATTGGCAAGCGGCAGAGCATGCCAACTGGTTTCGACTAAAGAAATTGTGGGAGAAAAACGCAAATTAAGGAGCGATAAAACTCGCGAAAAATTTTTTCACATCCCTAGCCGAAAATCGTTGGTTTTTTGGGTTTTACCATGAGTAACCAAGCGATTAGCATAAGCCCGACCAAGACAGACGCTGTCAAATGCATAACGGCGCCGTCAAGCCGTAAATCTTTACAAAAAATATTGGGGTTGGTGCAGTACTTCCGGAAATACATTCCGTGTTTCACTAGAAAAGTTGCTAATATGCGAGGTCTTTCAAAACAGAACCAAAAATTTGTTTGGACACCCGAATGTCAAACAGAACTCGACCATTTGAAACAATTATTATTACAGGCTCCTATACTACAACCAATTTGAAACGACCATCCAATGTACCTTTATATAGACGCCGCAATGAGTGGGGTAGGCGGAGCAGTCCTACAATTTGGCGACGGTGGGAGACCTCGGCCCCCGAGACGCTCTTGTCCGTCTGAGGCGCCCTAGGTGGGGGGTGCCCCGTGACGGGATCCTGCACCTTCACTATTGGGGAGCATGCCCTAGCGCTAACGGGCCCCTAATAGTAAAGTCCTTTCTGCGTGACGCCCTGCCCAACGGCTTATGAGCACATTTGGGGGTTGGAGCGGGGGTCAGCAGAGAAGCGAAATATACACATTAACCTAGCGTATATTTTTTAAAATAAAAAACGGGGTTTTTAACCTTCGTTATAGTTCATCGTGCTAAGGTGAACCCAGCTGAAAGATGACGAAATTCTGCTATTTACAAAGTCCAACGCAAGTAAAGCAGTCTATTTCCATCTATTCGATGCTATAAAAGCATCAATAATCATAGACTGTTAAGTATGGCCTCTTCTAAGATAGTCAAATCACAACTGAACTTTCGCTCACTTTCTATCCATAAGAGCAATTTATTAAATACCTAGTATTTGCTTGCCTTTATGACGTCCCGAAATACGGTAAGCGTTCATACGCCCACGGACGTACATAAACAACCTTTAAATAAAGATATACTTACGGTCCCACGCAATCTAGTTAGGCTAAGAAAAGCGTCGTAAATTCAGAGGGCTGCAATACGGATGCAGAAGACCACCAAGGCGAATATGTTTCATCTGGCACTCCTCCGTGCCAGTACCGCATCGGTGATCGATTACAACCCGTTGCAGCAAACTGGAGTTATGACAATCTAAGATGTAAAAGCCGTTTGAACAATTTCTATAGGTCTAGTAATCAAACAGGCATCGGTATATGTGCTGCTGAAAAAGCAAGCGAAAGCTAAATGAGTAATATACATAATGATGGTAATCACTAGCTAATATGACGATTTCTTACTTTAAACACTTCATTACATTATTAAAATCGATCTACTCCTGACAACCATTGACGACTCAACTGACTACTGTCTGCTGACTGACTAACTGGGGGGGGGGCAGACACTGCATCGTCGCTATATGCACCGCTGCAGTGCTGCTCGCATCATGTGTACTTACCATTACCCAAAATTAAAAAAAACAAAAATTTTACTCGTGTCAGATCTAGGATAAAATTCTAAAAACATTTACATTTTAAACCTTTTAGCCCTGGTGTCTATAATTAGACACAAGTGTCACTTATTTCTGTGCTGGTGTCTCCGTGCGACGATTCCTTTTGAAATCCCCTTTTATTCTTTAATATATCCCACTATAAGGGATCTTCGATGAAAAGAACACGATGATGGCCCAACGGCCAGCCATAAACACGTTGCCGTAGTTCTGCCCAGGCGTGTATAAGTAAAATAAGAATTAAAAATTTACTATACAATTAACCTTATACTTATAAAATTTTGAAACGTATAATGCGACTACAGCAGTAGTCCAGGTCATCACTTCCTTCTTTGCTCATGGGTTCATAAGCGCGACGTATTTTTCCTTAGTCGCCATCTCGCAATAGGCTGTTGTATCCTGTTGAAACGAGCACGGGATGTTTTAGGCCTATGCGCTCATGCATTTAAGCGTTCGGCGCATAACAGCAATTTGTAATAAGCTATTAAACCATATTAACAAAAATTAACAGTCCTCTAATCCAATTTAACATTTGTCCATAGTAAATATCCCTAAACCGCAGACAAAGAGTGTCTGTTGTCCTCATCTTAGCGGCCACCGTTAAGTTTTATTTCCGACTGTAAACTGACATGGGTGCGAAACCATAAACACGCAACCCTATCCCCTTAACATCCTAGAGCGATATATAATGATTACCCGGCGTAGTCACGCGCACTCGCCTGACAGCATGCGTGGACCGCATGCCCATGTAATTGCGTCCTAAAAGGGGGGGGACCCAACGAATTAACGAGTTTACAAGATGTCCACTAAATAAGACACTGTTCTCGGTGCCATAATGACAGTACGTTAGACAATTGAATGTTCAATGTGCCACTACTTATATTGTATCGTTTCTTCATTGTATTCGCATATTCACGATTGTGTATTCACGTTGAGACGACTACCATATGTTTGTACAGCGATGCGCTTTGACGCGCTAGATTGTCTGTTAAGCAAATTCATTACGGGTATATTACAATCTATACACGTTATGACGTTCAGTTTGATATACGACAAGCGTCCAAGTTGTCTGTATTGAGGGCGTACGTTCAATACACTTCGGTTACAGATAGTTCATACTACTATCTGTAGTATGAAGTATGAAATATGCTCGCTGACCAAAGATTAGTGTCTGTTTCACTGCTACAGCACAATACTGACATATTTAATTAAGCGTGTGGAACACGATAGCAAACTTACAACAGCGACTTTAGCCTGTGCAGCTGAAGTTGTAGCCAACGCACGGCAACTCACAGGCAGTGCAAAGCTCAACGTCTGTCTATGCTGCGAAAAGACGGACGTCAACAAATACTTTGCCATCTTGGACATCTGCACACAAGCCACTGCGTAATGTTATACAAATAATTTATATTCTTTACACCTATTAAAACTATAATATCAAATATTTTAAAGTTTAAACGATAAAAAACAATGCTCCAGTCGTCCTTGACCTCAAAATGTAAACTTTTAACGAAATTTCAGAAGAAAATAAGTAAATGAAGGCGTTTTAATTTTTGCTTTTTGCGCTTTGTTTTTAAAAGTATTTTCAGTTTTTTTTATTACGCTAAACTTTATTTTTAATTTTTATTTGTATAAAACTTGTTACCGTTGTGCAAATTTTAAACGAAAAATTTAAAAAAAAATTACATTTCTTGATTTTTTAATTTTTATCGTCGAGTTTAACAATTTATTTGCGGCCTACTAGACACTTGTAGCGAGTTTTATTTTTGTGGTCCTTGTGGTCTGTTGTTGAATGAATTTCGTTTTTGGTTTTTACAATTTTTACTAATTATTCACTGCAGGTATTTGTTCACAATATATTATTGATACTGTTTTCTTAGTTAGGTGGGCAGAAGTTGTTGTTATTGTTTTAGACCGATGATGAAGCAGCTGTAACTCTAGTAGTGTAAATAATGCTGACCATGCCGCGGTGTCGCCTTACGCGACTTGGCTTGTTCAGTGTGAGATGACATTTAACGCAAAACGAGCTATTTTACATTTTACTTTTAATAGTTATTTTTGTTTAGGGTGTGTCTGCATTTAAGTTTTAGCCGTCATTGATTATGTTAGCTGAAGTTGTGTTCGCATTGAACTGTTAGTGTTTGTTTTGCTTTGCAGCAAAAAAGGTAATAAAAATGTCTGGAGGGTTCCAGTTCGGTACACCAAGCACAACATCGGCCACTGGTGGTGGGACCAGCATTGGAGGATTTTCATTTGGTACACCCTCCGGACAGACGTTCGGTACGCCATCAAGTACGGCATCCAGTGGTCTTTTTGGTGCAGCCACGACACCATCATTTGGCACAGTGGCAGGTTCTGGCAGCTTGTTCGGTGCCAAGACTCAACCATCCACCACGGCTACAACTACCGCCACACCTGGCTTCACTTTTGGTATGATAATGAACACGTTTATTTGCCATAAAGACAAAAACAGACAGCAAGAAGAGACAGATATGTATAGATAAAAACACCGCCTATCTAATAAAATCGTCCATCATAAAAACAGCCTACGAATTAACATACCACTCAAAATGATCACTTACAAGTTTCACGACAGACAACTTGTTAATAAAAACCAAGCAACACATTATCACAACAATATGACAGAAACAACATAAAAACATTGTGCAAAATACAATTTCTTGACATGTGCAGACGAGGATAAAAATTAATTTTTCGCATCATAATTTAAGTGTGTAATATTAATAGTGTTGTTACGGTTATCGAAACTGGCACCGAAACCGCGTTTTTTTAGCAGTATCGAACCCTATCGAAACCGCTTTTTAAAGCTCTCTATTGACGGTTTCGGTTTTTTGGTTCAGCGCAGCTCTAGTCTTGACTGCGCCGTGAACAGTAATACCATGCATATGCCACAGTGCGGTGCAGTGCTGTGACAGACTCGCCGTGCCCACGCAGAGGGTGTCATCATCGGTGATCAAAAGTGAAATCGCTGGCAGCACTACCCGCATGAGAGGGGGGAAGGGGAGGCTTGAGACATTAGAATGAATGGAAGTGTGTGGGGACTGGTGAAGGCAGATGGTAGTCATGAGGACCCTCGTCCATTAGACGTAACTATTTGTGTCACTCTGTCACTCACTGAAGTGGTGTTTGCTAAATATAGTCTACCCTTAAATGGTTGTATAGACAGCAATTATCCTTCAATTTGATTCACATTGTTCCATAAACTATTGACCTTCTACGCTCAGCGTTCTGATAGTCTATAACACCATGTATTGTTGTTCTGCGTCTCCGTTTGAGATCAGAATGAATAGTGTATGTATGTATGAATGTGTTTATGTTATATTGTATATTTTAGTTTTTTATGTTTGTCACATGGGTGGATCAGTCAAAAGCGGTGCAAGCTAGAAACACCAAATCTTTACCGTCAGCTGCCTGGAAGACTCGTTTCAGGAACCATAAAGCTTTTCCATAAATTCGAAGGGGGTCACCCCGAACGAGGGCGCTAAATGTAAGGGGGTAGGGAAAATTTGCGATTTTTGGCGAATAAGTCGCTGTATCTCAGTAACGATGCGAGATAGGGCTAGATTATTATTAATCACTAATAGGAAGTCATACACTGGCTCTCGATTGGTGCCAAATTCAATGACCTTGAACGCCAAAATAGGGGGTTTATGGATTTTTTGGCGATATCGGGCTGTGACAGAAGTCTATATCATTCACAAGGTGGCGCCACGAAACTATTGTTATGCGATCCAGATAGAGAATTTGGTATTTTTATGTTAACTTACCGTGAACACCCCAATTTTCAGCTAAACTACTGAACCGGAACTGCTATAGGCTTTCGCGTGTCTTGTGAGCATTAGCTCAAATTTCTTGTTTTATTTTTGTTTTTGTGACATGTTTTTGCTTTTCTTTAGTGGTTCTTTTCCTTGATTTGCCACTAACTCAGTTTTGTAGTACCTTGCATTGCTTTTCATTGTAATTTTTCAATTTCATTGCTATGTTTTGAATGTTTCACATTTACGGCTGTTGTTTGGAAAGCGAAAATTTGGTTTATGTTAATACCAAATGCACGTGTATGTGTGAGCAGGTAGCGGCAGTATATTTGGCCAGCAGCCACAGCAACAGCAGCAGACAAGTGGCTTAGCAGCTAGTGGATTAACAACTGGTGGATTATCCTCTGGTGGATTTTCATTCGGTGCTAACAGTAACACAGCGGTGCCAGTGTTTGGCACGTCTGCAGCAGCTGCAACCACTGGTACAGCTTTCTCACATATCTACCTGATGTTTCAGCACAGTTCGATTATTTTCAGTTAGGAACAAAACAGTTGTGCCATAAACAATTTAGAATAACACTTGAGACTGTATTTAGTTGCAGTGGCATCATGGAAGGGGAAGGGTAGAAGGCAGTTACCCATCCTTAATTTTTAGCTGTTGAAAAATTGTTAAAAGATCATCTTCTTGTTGAACAATTTTTATTCAAAATCCACAAGAAGCTCAGCTGTTGCTAGGGAAAGTCGACCGTACCACCTACGTTCAAAGCCCAACGCCCGACTTCTAATCATGGAGAGAAAGTGATTTCTCAGAGGTAACACATTTCCATGCATGCTATGTTAACGGAACACTGCTATCATAAGTAATAATTGGCTGGCTATGCCTATAGCTATCATTATAATCACCGAGATCAGCAAGCGTGGATGTGGCGGTGTGTGTGGCAATGCTAGTGCATTGCTGTTCTGCTACCCGAGCACAATGTCAACTGCAGCTTAGGGTTGCAGTGGCATCCCGTACAGCAGCTGGCAGCCTATCAAACCAACAATCATCGCATGACTTGAACGGACCTCAGCCATCCAGATGCCAACAACGTGATTCGAGGATGGCTTATCAGCATGCACTAAAGTCCAAATTCTATCATGCCGACTTTCACTGAAACCACTTGCCTGGTTCACTTTATAGAACGCCATTTCAAGCAGCCTTCTAACATCAACTTAATAAGTTTTTATTTTGTGTCACTTTTAGCATTGTTCATTGTTCAGTTGTCTTTACAGTTCATTTCAAACATTTGTGAACAAAAGCATGCAATATTATTATAAACTAGACTGTCGAGTAGAAGTGTAGAGTGATGCACAACTAGACCGTAAGACTACCAGCTTGTATTCAGTGTGTATCTGTGTGCTTGTGTACGTAGCGTCGTTGTTTGGTGCAAGTGCATCTGGAGGTTTATTCGGCTTCTCATCATCAGCAGCAGCAGCACCAATGACCACAACAACAGCAGCTCCACAGTCAGCAGGCTTCATGCCAGCTGCCATGTCAGGACAAACGACGACAACAACAATGCCCGGCACATTGTTTGGTGCCACTCAACCACAGACTGCTGGTACCACCACTGCTGCTGCTTCCGCCACTTTACCATCGTTCGGTCTGTCGACAGCTACTGCTGCCGGCGCAGTGCCATCCCAGCCAGTGGGTGGATTTCAGTTCGGAAGTGTGCAGCCGTCGGGAGGTTTTAGTCTGGGTAGCACCGGGTTACTAAACACCACCAGCACTACTGCTGCTGCTGCTGCCAGTACTGTGGCTGGTGGGTTCACGTTCAGTGCTGTACCGGCAGTCACTACAGCTAATTCTGCTGCAACTACGATAGCAGCAGCTGGTGGCGGGTTTACATTTGGTGCCATGCCATCAGCCACTACAGCTAATGCTACTGGTGGATTCACTCCACTGCTGGGCAGCACCGGACAGACTAGCTCTTCGTTTGCCGCAGCGAAGCCAGGTTTGTTTCGTGGTTGAAAACCTGGGTTTCAAATAAGCCCAATGCAGTGGGTTTTGTTGGGTTTCCCGGTTGAATCCGGGGTTTTCTTTTGAAGTACATTTTGATGGGTTTTGGAAATTTTCATGGAAGAAGAAGAAGGTTTTGCATGGACATGTTAGCTCATTTCTTTTGCAGCGCTTTGAGCTGGCAAGGGTTAAACGCAATTAAGCTAGCATGAATGTCAGCTGAATGGCTGGCTCTGTAGAATAGCCAGCACCTTTAACAGACTGGGTCAGTATTCCAGCAGCCCTGGTGACAGGGCCTACTTTTAGGCAGAACTCGTCGTTTCCTTCCTAGCGATGGTTGAAATCACTGCCAGTACTCATTTTGTCTACCCATGGAGGAATGACCAGGCTGAGTTAGCCTGGATGGTTTGGTCGAATACGAAGATGGTACACTTGCAAACTCAGTACTAATTAGTTCGCCTGGAAGACATTTATTGTTTTTTTTTGTTCAATATTTTTCAGGTTTTTATGAGCTATTGCTGCAAGCCTGTGCATCTGACATGTGTTTAGTAGACTGGATAAAAGGTTAACAAAGGTTAACGGTGGTGTACAGCTCTTTATGGGAACTTCGTCGCAGAGCTACAGAGCATCACCTGCCATATGGGATCACACAGTGTTAGCTGCCACTCATCACAGGTGAATGCATCCAGTCTTAGCTCCAGCCAGACAGTTTGGTACTTAATTTACTTACCTACCCCGGAGGGATGGAAGGCTGAGTTGATATTGGTGCTGATTATTATATACCCAGATGGTTTACTTGTTCAGAAAGAGTCCAAGTAGTAATCAACTTTGATCGTAAGTCTGACACTTTAATGTTTAGGGTTAGAACGATACCAAAAAAGCAGCTCAATGCCCAATATTATTGGGTCCTGCTGATAAGAATACCCAATGCCAATATCGATATCGGCTTCCTGCCACGTTTCCTGCTAGAACTAGGCATGCTAGAGTTAGAGGGAAACAGACAGGCTGATAGTATTGTGAAGGATGCCTCCACATTACCACATTCAGCAGCACCAGTGGACTTTAGCACTGCTAAAACAGTTATCCGTCATCACTTGCTCGCAAATGGAGTAGAATGGCCAAGCCAGCAGTACCCCATGCCAAATGTGTGAAATGTCTGTGAACAGAGATCAAGAAAAAGACTTTACACCTTTACAAAGGACTCTGCTTTCACGCCTTCGTACAGGAGGACGTATACCAGAGTTGGCATGGTACCACAACAGAATACTGAGAAACCAAGACCAGCCTGAACCGGCCATATGTCAGCGATGTGGTCAAGCAGAGGAGATGCTGGTACACTTAATGACTGAACGTCTGGTATTGGAAGATGCACACAGCCACCATTTCGATGAAGATGATCCCATCACTTTTCTCCTCAACGAACCCGGTAGCACTCAGTTACCTGAGGGATGCTGGCCTCACCAAGGCCGGTCGCGTATGATCCTTGATCGAGCGCCAGAAGATAACAACACAGCTAGGCATGAGAAGTGAAGTGTGTTCTGCTAACTGAGCTAGCCCATCGGTGTTAACTAAGCATTGTTATTTGTTTGGTCTGCTTTGCCAGCACCTACATTCAGTCCACCGTTAAGGGTACAATGTCCTTTCACTCTCTGTCCATTGCCTCTCAGCCTGTGGCTGTGCTGTACCAGGAATAAGAGACAGCCACATTTGATTATCACTACAGGACAGTAGCAGTAGCAATGTGGTGTCAAATTACATCATGCAGCACAGGTGCCTACGGTCTGCCTCACATGCTAGTGAGCCACAGTGGTTTGCTACAAGGCGGCAGACGTGTGAATGTTCACTGATCAACTAATTATATAGCTTACACAGGGTTCCCACGCCTCTTGGAAAGTCCTGGAAAATAAAAATCCTGGTTAGTTGATGAACTCACAGGGCTTCAAGATAAACAATGTGCAGAACTGGCATACGCTTACTTACTAAAATCCCCCAAAAAACTTTTTAATAATTTCTTGCCAATTTTTATTTATGAAGAACTTTGTGCATTGCACTACTTAGAACTCATTAGGCAGTATTGGTATTGGATACCACAGCCCAGATAAGTATTGCCCAGTACCCAATACAACGCAGTACTAGCAAATATTGGGCAATACCCCAATGCTAGTATCGTTTTAACCCTACTAATGTTCTGCCACCAAGTCACTCGCCCTACTTACTTGCCACATGCTTGCTTACTCTAATAAGTAATCAGGTGATATTCTTCTGTCATCTGTAGCTGGTGATTCACTGCTAGGAGGTTTGCTGAAAGTGCCAACAACTGCTAGTACTACTACTCCAGCTGCTACTACGACAACTGCTTCATCACTGTTTTCAGCTAGCGTGCCAGCTTTCACACCTGGTATAGTACATTTTTAACTGCTTTCTTAGTCACGTTACTCAGTTAAGTTATTATTAACTTACAGCTAACTAGAAAGCAGTCAAAAGACTTCACGTCAGTAGTTGTTCTGTACTCGCATTCTCCCGTTGCAGTATATGGAAACGTAGAACTGATCTGTTGACGTTTCAGCAGCCGCTGTTACCTTCTCTGAACAGTTTTCCTGTGTTTTGTGTCAGAAGCTGGCAGAATTTCTAGGTTTTATAATTCTTTTATTCCATATGTCTTCCATAATGTTCGTTTGTATAGTAAATCGTCTTTCATGCTACAGCAGCATAATTTTGATTTTTTGGTGTTTTGTTCTGTTGTATATTTCATTTATTACACCGGGTGGCACTAAAAAAATGTCCTGAACTTTGCGTAACTATAAGGGCGCGTATACTTTATAAAGATAAATTTCCTTTCGCACATTTGTAGACCAATATGTACTCTACTTACTTATAAATTTTAATGATCTCACTAATGACACCGCTGAATGCCACTTACTGACATAAGACAAGTTAAAAATCCAATTATGTAAAGACGTTGAAAAATACTACGTGACACACGAACGGGTTGACACCACCCCTGTAAAAAGCTCATTATCTCAACAAGTATACAAGACGGAAAGCTGAAATTTTGCATGCAGGCTAATGAAACATTCCAGTGCATATGGTAATTTTTGTGTGAATATCTGAGATGGTCTGGTGTACGCCTCTGGTTGATTTGACACGGAATGACCCAAAGGAGAATGGAGAACCTATTCAGCACATTTTCTGCTGATCAGTTGATTGATGATTCGGCTTACTGTGACGTTTTGGCATAGCCTGCCTATAAGCAGCAACGCAAATGATGAACCACTTGCAAAAATTGCTTTATGGCATGTGATGCTATTTTGTTTGTACCACCGCTAATACAGATTTGTTTTAGGCAAAAATTTCGACACATATTTGAAGATGTTTGGTCATTACATATATGCCTTTGCACTGATTCATTTAGACTGCTCGGGTGAATAATGCATGCAAATGTTCGGGACGTTTTTTTTTGTGCCACCCGGTATGATATTTATATTGTTACTGGTTTAACTGTAAATTGAATTTATAATCTGCTGCATGTAAGCTGCCTTGTTTTTCGAGTAAACTCGATCTGATTTCAATCTGATTAATGTGTGTTGCTGTGAACAGCTGCTGCATCTGTTCCGACTACTACGGCTCCTGGCCTTGGTGGTTTAGGCACCACTGTGGGAGTTCCAGGCACCACCATGGGAGCTCTGGGTGCCAACATGGGTGGCTTGGGACCCACTGTGGGTGGCTTAGGTACCACGATCGGTGGTCTGGGTAGTACTTCTGCTGGTGTGGGAACTCAGGCAAGTGGTTTCGGAACTTTGGCCAGTGGCCCTGGTGTCTCGAAGCCTGCTGCTACAGGCCTAGTTCTAGGAACTGGTTTGGGTACTACAACAACAGGTGGTCTGGGTATTACCACACTGGGTGGGCTGGGAACTAGTGGCTTGGCGACAGCTACTACTACAGCCCCGGTGACTACAACTGGTGGTGCTGGCCTGAGTCTGTCTTTTACACCGGCCGCAGCTACTGCAGCTGCAACAACAGTTACAACTGCTGTAACTACTTCAGCTGCATCTGCAGTGTACGTGATCATGCTTCTTATGTCAGTCTTTTATCTTCTAGCAAGATTGAATAAAAAATGTGGCTTTTTTAATTGACATTTTGACTAAGTCACTTGTTTCTGAATGCCGTTTTTTCACATTCACCATATTCCGCCATCATAAATAAGTTAGTAAATCTGAATAAAAATTTGGTCATAATTTCACTATTAGCACTTCAATTTCTGTTTATGAATATTTCAAATCACCATCATTTGTACTTGAAAGATTCAGCATTAATTACAAGTAAGAAAAAGCGTTGTAAAAAGTTTTTTTAATTGTTACAAATGCATATTATGCAAAATAGGAGAGAGAGAAAAACATTACCGTGTGGAACATGGAACTCTCTGCTTGTTTTCTGTCATCAGCTGTGACTTGTGATGCTCTCTGTTCATGTTCATGTATTTAAATCTAGGCTAAAACTCACTTGTTTAATTCTGCATGTAGCTAATTTGCTGGCTGTGCCATCATCTCTGATGCTACAGTACTTGATGCTTTACAAACTTCATGGGAGGCCTTATGTTTTAATTTTTTTTACTTTTTCATTTTTATTTTGATTTATTTTCCATTTTTCTTCCGATACCAGACAGCGAACCAAGACCGAAATTGGGAGAAGAACAACCCTTAACCTGAAAGTAATTGAGACCAAATTTGTGCGAGATTTGTTGAGGAGTTTTGAAGGAAGGGTTTTTATCACATTTGTAATCGACGGTTTGACGAATCAGCAGCTGTAGACCAAGATTCCCCCAATCGGACTTACAGAGCTGGGCGGTCTAACATTGGGTCCTGCACTAAATTTGTAGTAATTATTATGCTATGACACAGAAGCTGATAGTGATGTCTGTAGTGTGCACCTGTATATCCATGCCTGCATGTGTCTGCGTCTTAGTACTTCGACGGCGTCAATGAGCTACCGTCAGTTGGAGGACTTTATAAACAAGTGGACCCTCGAGTTGGAGGAGCAGGAAAAAATATTCCTGGAGCAAGCAACGCAAGTGAATGCATGGGACCGACTGCTGATTGACAACGGGGATAAGGTCTGTCTCCGGTGTGAACTTGTGAACAGTTGTAGAATCGTTGATTGAATTGCTCATTCGGTTTTTCCCAGCACTGGATCGGAAATTGAAAATTATCGTCTTCATTTCCGAGAATGTGGTTTTGGTCTTTGTCTCAAAGTTTCACAATAACTTTCATTATCAGAGACTAATCTACTTGACAATCGTACTTACTTGATAATCACTGGCTAAAGGATGTAAGGATTTCCCTGTGACTTTGTCTTTCTAAGAAGGTTAATGCAGTTATTTGTTATTTTTTTCATATACACTGTGTCCCAAAAGGGATCACTGACATTATTACTTCTAACTTAAGGAAGGATTATTAGATTATGATGATTTTTGGTAGGCTGGTGCACTGCCAGGTAACAACCCTGGTCAAGTTGGTCGCACACATCTGCCTCTATTCACCAAGTAATGGGATAATTAGGTGCCTATGGCCACTGGCCAAATGGCAGTGATGGTGTGCTCGGAAGGTAAGGTTTGTAAATCTGATGTCACACTGGCCATGTGTCATGGATTCAGTGCTCTCCACCTATGAGCTCAAGGGCTAACGTCTGGGAGATGAGCACCCCACTTAAGCCCCTTGAGTGGTACGGCCTTTTTTATCTTACTGCACGGTTAATAGTAGACTTTTTCAGATGATTTTGTCTGGGTATGATTTTCCGGAGAGCCAGGTTTGAGATGTTAGCAGTTGTGTTTTTTTGTCCGAGTCTGGGTGTTGGAATGTCTGTCTGCATTTATCAGGGTTCCCATGCCTCCTGGAAAATCCTTGATTTTTTTTCTTGAAAATTCCAGGACCTGGAAAATCCTGGAAACACATCCCTAAAAATTATACATTTTTTTCATAGGCTCGATATGAAATCATGTTTTCTGCTCTTTTCACTCATAGATTACTTCTAGTTTCCTACTTTTAAATTTGTGGTTCCATTATGTTATATTTTAAACATTCATGGGCTATGAAAAGTTTTGGAAAATTTTTCATGAGGGTCTTGGAAAGTCCTGGCAAAGTCCTGGGTTTTTTGTATTTAAATAGTGGGAACACCCTGATTTATGTGTCTGCGTGTATGCATCATCTGTTTGTATACTGTCTCTGTCTGTGTCTTACTGTTAACGTGCATGAAATAATGGTGAGTTCTTGCAATTTTCGGTTTAGGTTTTTGTATAGTATTTTGTATTTCTTATTAGGTTTTACTGTAAGGCTTGAACTTTTTGTTTTATTATTGTACAGGATAAACTCTCTGTTCCATTAATTATTATGGGTATGTGCACTGTCTGGAAAGGCCATCCTCGAAATGATCTATAAGGCCATCCCCGAAATTATTTATACTGTGTCGGGTGGGACGCTAAACGCTACTCAGTCACTCACTGTGTCTGTGTGGTTAGATAACTCAGCTGAATGCGGACGTAGAACGTATGAAGATAGATCAGACGCGGCTGGATCAGGAGCTGGATTTCATACTGAGCCAACAACGTGAACTGGAGGACATGTTGACTCCCGTTGAACAGTCTGTCAGTGAACTGTCTGCTGTTAGCAGCTATCAGCAGCATGCGGACATTGAACGAGAACACACGTATGTCTCTGTTTGTCTGTTTGTTTGTCTGTCTGTCTGTATCTTTGTTTCTTTTTCTCTCTTTCTGTCTGGCTGTGTCTGTATATCCAATCCATCTGTCTTTTTGGTTAAGTTTTGTCAGTGAACTGTCCACAGTTAACCCTTATCAGCAACGTGCAGAATACCTATGTGAAGGAGTATCCAACAGAATATAAAGACTCCGTTTTAGAGGAAATCTACTATGCCTAGACCTGCCATCTGCACAACGCGTGTTTTTTGGTCTAGCAAAAAAGCTATGGACCCATTCACAAAATACACCAAATTTTCAGGGATTGTAAGGGAGGTCAAGGAATAGCAGTCTGTGAAATTTTGGGGGAATCTGAAAAACGTGGGTTGTGAAGGAAAGAGGAGAGAAAAATTTTTAACCCCTCGTATCTCCCCCATTAAGGGAGATGGGGGCACGAAAATTTTTCTTGCAGGTGGGACACTACCGGGTCTGTACACAAGTAAAATTTCAGACCCCAAAAGTTTACATGGGGTGGGGAGAAATGTTTGAAAATTTCTTCCTTTTCTAGGGGTTAAATGCACCGTGCAGCAGATCTCAGAAACTGTATGATCAGATTGTAGTAGGCCAAGTTTTTGGTACAAATATTCCTGACACAAATGGCCACCAAAAATTCGGTGGCAGTTGGTAATTGCATTTACATACGTTTAAAGTCATCAGCAAACAATTTCGCACAAAAGAAATTTTTGTGAACATTTTATTATGCGACTTTGCCGTCGACAACAAATGACACTGCTATGTTTAGTCAGACAATCCTATTCGCAAGTAGGGTTGTCTGTTTGTAAACTGTCAACCTGGTTTTGGTTATAAGTTTATGAACGGCTGGGTCATCACCCAGATTACCTGATGCGAGTTTATGAATGTGCCCTGTGTGTGTATCTGTGTTTGTTTTGTGTCTCTTTGTCTTTGTGTGTCTGTTCCTATGTATCTCTGTGTCTTCTTCTCGTTGTGTTTCCATTCTATTAGGCTGTCAGTGTCAGTATACGATGCACAAATGTCATCAAGTTAATTTTCAGTGTATTGTACAACTCCATCAAAATTCCATTTTTACTCCATACATACTACGTTTCTAGCGCAAGGAAGAGGAGTATATATGGCATCAGTGTAATATTGATGACTGACCGATGACCAACCTCTTGACGACTGACCGATCGACCTCCGTTCCTGGAAGAGCTTGCCTGGAAGAACTTCAAACAGTGATATCTCAGCAACCAATCATCCGATTCACTCCCGATTTGGTTCTATGGTGGGGTTGTCGTGATCAGCCAATTTAACAGTGTTATTTATATTTATGCGTAACTGACCCCCATTGCCACGGCAATGAACTTTGGGACAAATCTTGGCTTATGTAAGATACATCTGCAAGATCTTTGCGTCAATAAGGAGGTTTTCGGGGTTGGGCCGTCGAATGCTGCCAACCAAATTTTACCCCGACTAACCCTTGTTGCCATGGCACCAGAATTTGAGACAAAATGCTAAATGTGCTATAACTCCTCTTGTATAAGAGATATGTTTCAGATCTTTAGTTGTAGTAATATAGTAGTAGTAGTAGTAGTAGTATTATCAGCAGTTAATGTGCGTGGAGTATACATTAGATTGGTTACAGTTTAAAGTATTATTTCTTGTAATTGTGTGTGTTGTCTTGATAAACTAGACTGGCTGGTATGTGCACTGCCGGTGTAGGTACAAGTTGGCTGAAAACATTGATGCTCAGTTGAAGCGAATGGCTTCAGACCTCAAGGAGATGGTTGATCATCTGAACGTCACTAACAGCAGTGGCGACTCCTCAGATCCGGTCAGTTAGCCTATGATATATCTACTTTCTTTTTGCATGCATGTGTGTGTGTTCTTTACCTTACCTTATCTTGCCCTCATGATGGATAGGCTATTACACCTGCCCAGTGCTGAGGCTGTATCTGTTTGGCTCAATGCGCATCCCTGATGTATCCGTAAGTCACGGTAATCAGCTGTGAAGCCGAAGTTGGCATCGAAGCTGAAAATTTATCATTCACTTGGCAGCAGTGACGTGTAGTATGCTTGTTGTGTCATATGTTCTGTTCTTATTTGTCTTTCTTTTCACCTCCGGATTACAAATCCTTTTTGTCTTCAGAGCATTAAGCCCCATTGCCACGTCAACGGTGGCAAACCATGGTAGCATCTGTTGCAATTGTAAAACTAGGACTTCTGAGGCATCGCTTTAAACTTGCTAATACAACGCATGGTATCGGAGTTATTTAGCCAACCAGTTTCACAGCAAATAATCTGTAATTATTATTGTAATCTAATCATTTATGTTAGTGAGGCTTGGCTGTACGTTCTGTGGCTATGCATCTTGAGGGAATTTTAAGTGAAACCAAATTGTGGATTTTCATTCATGCCATATTTTGGCCGAAATATATCCATGTCAAGATTGAGAAACTGGGAATCATGCTGTTGTATTTACTGGGAGGAAACATGATTTTTTGTGGGAATTTTGAATACATCACAGGCTGAATGGCGACTTCTCTTTCTTATGGGAAAGCCAAAAATTCGACCCCCCACAGAATCAAAACCCCTGACCCGATTGAGGTAAAATTTGGCAGGGTTGATTACGTCGGCGAGGGGACCCGTCATACAAAATTTTATGCAAATCCCTCCAGGGGGGGCTTCCCAGCAAATGGGTGAAATTTTTTAAAATTGTGGATCACAGACTGAATGGTAGTTCAAGCTCTGTGTTAACGGCGACTTCTCTTTCTTATGGGAAAGCCAAAAATTCGACCCCCACAGAATCAAAACCCCTGACCCGATTAAGATAAAAT
>Ga0209367_1004555_pt1 | contig 19152 bp, 10 predicted proteins | sample WorMetLIZISLAND2_FD_187412 | JGI IMG/M metagenome (GOLD analysis project Ga0209367, IMG submission 187412) | Marine gutless worms symbiont microbial communities from Max Planck institute for Marine Microbiology, Germany - Olavius geniculatus... ...
AAATCGTGTAGATCTAAGCAGTATTTCTGAAGTTAGAAGCTATATAACAGAGTGGCCTCGTTTTTTTTGGGCCACCCTGTATATGCCAAAAATCATATTCTGAAACAATTTTTATACAAAAATTATGTCTAGTGTTACATACATTTCTGATGTTTGTAAACAAAAGCAGATAATGTTGTCGTAAATAATAATTTTTAATGCACTGACGATATACCGGTGATGTTATGTGCCATTTAGCAGTGGAGACGAAGCTATGATAAAGAACTTGTACCGGTTCAAAAATAGTTTTCGGAGAAAACTGGCAAAATTTTTGAAGATAAACTGCAATGGGGAAAGAGTGGGAATGTTATTAAAAAGATTTGGGAAACACGCAGCACTGACTGCAGATTGAAGCATACCTGTACTGAAGAGAACGGCTTGAAGCTGCATCCTTTAGTTTTGGCCTTAATCATTACCAACAGTCTTCATAATTCATTTAATTTCTCCACTACTGCACTTGTGACTGAATGACTGGCCGACGGATAGCCCCGGGACACTACTAATCTTGGCGATATCACTGATTGTTAATTAATCAATTAATTACGAAATAGTTAATTGCAACGTCATCCAGTTTTCACTTAAATTAATTGCACAATCATCAACTGATTACTCCGGACGAAAAAAGGTGGCTATTGTTTCCACTTAGCTTTAGGTTTATCTGACTAGACCTAGGCCCTATTCTGTCTGGAAGATTATTCAGAAACTTATGAACAAATCATTGTTTAATTGATAGAAGCGTGAAGTCAACCAACATGGAGTTTCATTGAACGAAAAACGGTCAAATTTAACTTTTGCCAGTTTTCGAGTAAAATGATCGATGGCGGTGACTGTATTTTACCTTGATTTTTAATGTTCAGTTTTAGCGTAAAATTAGGTCCTAATTACTTTCGCTGAGCTAGGCCTACGTTTAATACCGGTATGTAATTAAAAGGTGTTTTATTTTTGGCAACCATACAACCCACATACAACGTAGAAGTCTGGGCGTTGAAAGCCGTAGATATATACTAAAGTAAAGCTTTTAAAGTAGGTTTATTGATTATACGAATGCACCAAAAACATCTCTCGTAACTCAGCAGAAAAAAAATAAAAAAATAAAACTTAGACCTACACTATTAGCGACAAAAATGTAGCCGATAGATGCGTCCACATGCATTTTAGACTGTTCATAGGTTACTATATAACTCATCAAAACGGTTGCTGCATCTCTCGGTTTCCTTGCGATAGCACGGCTTTCTCATTATCGCTGACACAACCAGTTGGTTTTTGAGCGAGCGAGCGCGGGCTAAAGTTTGTCTCCACTGCAGAGCGTGTACCATAAAAGCGTGCAGTGTTTATTGTAACAATAACTTTGGCAAGTGTGAATCGATTTGATCAATTTTTTAATTTTTTTGTTAGCAGATGGGCTGCGGAATAAGCCATAATAAATCCTGTCATCTAGTCTCGAGTCTGTTGCAATTTTACGAGAAAAAAGTTGACTGTTCAACTAAAAACAAAAGTGGCGCACTTTCTATGCTTTCTATTGCGTGCCATGCAGCTTCGGAACCAAAGAAGTCGTATCATAAAATCACGCCAACCTAAGGTAGACTATTGCATCTGACAGGTTTATCTCAGATGTCGACCCGTGAACCGATGACCTGCATCTGCTCACGTCACCTGCTGCTGCTGCTGATGATGATGATGATGCGGATGTAATGCTGTTTGCTGCGGAGTCAGACAGTTCGTCGTCTTTGGTCATTTCTGATCTCGCGTAGGACACTCAGTCGTAGTTCTGTTTAGTCGCCGTGACTCTAGTGCACCAAACAACATCACAGTGCCGCAAACGCGTATACATCTTGTCATGGGTGCTGCGGGCGATGCAGTTTTCTGCTTTTTACCCGTATCTATGTGAAATTACAAAATTACAATAATTTTTGATTTTCTTATTGCATTTGTGTAAACATTACCCTTTAAAAAGCGAGAAACGTGTAAATAAATTTAAGCAAGATGTTGGTAATTGTAGAATTTTTTTCAGTCTACTCCAGAGAGGCAAAGTTTTAAACTAAGAGTGTATAAAAAATGTAAAGGTAAACTGTCGTTAGCAGTTCTTCAGTCAAAGGATTGTGCACGCAGGTCACAATACTGTCTACTTTTTATAAGATGTTATCAGCAGGAGGCCTGTTCGCTAATGTGCCCATAGTTTGCATGTATGCAGTGTCGTGAAGATTTTTGTGTAGCCTAAACAATTTGTAGTTACAGTGTATATCATCCGCTTTAGACTATTGTTCTGTCTTACCATGTCTTTATTCGTGTTCTGCTTGCTTTTACTGACTTAACTGGTTTTGTTGTTTGAATTAAATGTATGAGTGAATGGCTCGATGGATGAACGGGAAGATGGATGATTTTTCTGCTTTGTCACAGGCGATTCGAAAGCTTTGTGTAGACCCTATTTGTAGTTGGCGACAAATTGCTCATCTTTAACCCGCCGTCATTTTCAGTACTTATCAATCAGTCCATCAATCATTTATTTATTTTATTTCGAAAAAAGTAGTTTATATGCAAACGCAAACAGTGACTAGTGAAAAGACAAAGAGAAAAAATAATTTTTACACAAAGTTCAAGTTAAAAAGTCACAGTAACATTCTGTTTTTTTTAGATATGACAACATGACAACGCTGCAGCAAAGATCGTTTTCTTTTAAACCAATTATCAACCATTCAGAAATCACACACCGAATTCTGATGCCATTTTTTCTCTCCAGCTTTAGGCTTTTATTATACACAGGCGTTTATGAACATTTCGCTTGTCAGAGAAAAATATTAAACAGAAATCGCGCCGCTTTTTGACGAAATGCATATATAACGTCTTGTTTTTTGCTTTGCACGCAGTTGCATGTTTACGGTTGTTTTGTGCTAACTATGGAACGAACGATCTGTCGTCTTGTTGTCTGCAATACGAAGGCGCCGCAAATCGCCGTGTAATTCATGCGCGAATAGCACGCGGAGAGCATAATTCCGTCATTTATCAACGCAATCCGGTGTGCGCATTGTCCGGCTGTAATCCTCTTCGCACCCGTTCAATGTATTCACACACTGTGTGTGTTTATCTGTCGCTCTGTCCGTCTGTCCGTCTGTCTGCGTGGAATTGCTTCGGTGTTAATGCCGTTACCTGGCAGTGTTAACTTAAGCGTTTCTTCTATTCAGTGCAACGCACGCGACGTACGGAACGAACGCAAGAAAAGTACGCAACAAACGCAACAAACGCAGTTCACGCAATAGCCAGAACGCAAGACAGAAACGGTCGTTGCGTCATTTTCGCTGCGTACGTTGCGTGCGTTGCAAACTTGCGTTGGATGGAAACCGCGCATTAGTCTTATTCGTGTCCACGCACACCGTGTATGAAAAAGTTGAAACATAGCATGCTAACGGATTTTCGTATTTTCAGACAAACGTCGCAAAAAGTTGCAACGAGTAGCTGATCCGTTTAAGATAATTTATGTAGCAACACTATTGTAAAATTTGATCACATTGCTATATCAATTGACGCACGATAAATGTAAAAATTTTAAACCTCAGATCAAGTTTATACAAGACAGCAAAATAATACAGCCCAGTTGCAGGACCTGTTTTAAAATGTCCTATCTGACCAGAGGACAAGAGTCGAAACTATTTAATATAAAGTGTCTCGAACCTCGAGTATCGAATCAACATTGCTATCATCTTGCGTGGACGTACGTCATAGCTCGTTTTTACGCGCGAAAGCAGTTACCGTTGTTGGCCAGTCTTTCGTTGCAGATAGGCATGGCATGCTGCCTATCACAACAAGCACTAGTAACGAGCTTTTCAGTTGTATTAACATCGATGACTTTGAACGACCCTGAACTACCGAAATAAGAAGTTTTATTGATTTTTGCGATTTTCGGCTGCAGCGCACACTCCAAGAATGAACTGCGACGAAGTGGTTGGAGATTGGAGATAGACTGTCAGTTTGCGAACAGGAACTGCTATAGACTTTCGCGCGTCTCGTGAGAATTAGCTCAAATTTCTTGTTACATATCAGCTATAGCTTGCTCCGCAAAAGCCATGTATTAGCTATTTCCCCGGCTTCCGCCTGCCCATCTGTCACGCGCTGGCACACTGTCAAAACGACACAAATGTACGAAACAAGATCACGAAATCTTCACCGTCGGCTCCGTAAAAAACAAAAAAAATTGAGCTAATGCTCACAAGACACAGGAAAGCCTATAGCAGTTTCTGTTCGCAAACTGTCGGTCTATCTTTAGTCATCTCGTCGCAGTTCATTCTTAATGTGCAATAACACTTTTTTGGAAGTTCAGGGTCATCGATGTTGATACGACTGAAAACTCGTCACTAGTGCTTGTTGTGATAAGCGACATGTCTATGCCTATCTGCAACCGTTTTCACGAAAGACTGGCCAACTACGGTAAAATAACGACTTTTATGGAAGTGCCGCTCTTTGATGCCCTCGTGCGCAGGTTTTCTTGAACCTAGAAAATCAAGACTTGGACCATCGACATTTACGTTTAATGCTGAAAATTTCTTACGCCGCTTGTCCATGTCCATCTCAGTTGATTTCGGATCAATTCGCTTTTGAAATGTGTCTCGCAGCCCCAAATCGCCAAAAAAATCCATAAAACTCTTATTTTGGCGTTCAAGGTCATTCAAAGTCAGTGAATTCGGTAGCAATCGAGAGTTAGTGTACGACTTCCTATTGGTGATTAATAGTAGCCTGGGTTCTATCTTGCACCGTTATTGAGATACAGCGACATATTGGCTAAAAATCGCAGTTTTTTTTTCTACCCTCCTCTTATTTAGCGTCTATGTTCTGGGTAACTCCTTCAAATTTATGGAAAAGCTTTACGGTTCCTGATACTAAAATCTTGAGGCAGCCGACGGTGAAGATTTTTCGATCCTAGCTTGCACCGTTTTTGACTGATCCACTCGTGTGACAGACGGACCGATGGACGGACGGACATATAATTGCGATGGCTAAGACGCGCTAAAGCCGTCTATCTGCTTTCGCGCGTAACACCTATGCTATCAGCATCTGTGGAGTTTATCCAGAGATTCCAAGGAGCTCACTCGGTTCGAGAGCGTTAAATAAACATAATAAATGAGACGGATCTATAAAGAAAATTGGCGATTTTCAACCAGTGAGTCGCCATGCTTATCTGACAAACGGTTCGAGAGGTACCAAAGTTAATATTGATCACTAATAGAAAGTTGCATGCGAGCTTCGGATTGGTGCAAAAATCAACGACATTGGATGACTTCGGATTGCCATTGCACAAAAGGTGCGAATTTCTAAGTCCACACGAAAATTAGAATAAAAACAGACCTTCAACTATCAGCCGCGGCAAAAAGTATCCACACCTAAACAACATTTTCTTACACTAAATATAGTTTTAAAAAAGTATGAAATAAATAATGCGTAGCATTTTGTTGGACGATGTATTGTGAATTATTCATCTGAAGTAGGAAAGCGCCGACTGAAGACTGGGGCTCTAGAGAAGCGACCGCGGTACATTGTTTCGCATTAGCGACAGTGTTATATAGCAAGCAGCACCGCTAGCAGCATTTGACAATTGATTGTCGATGCCAGAGAGACATGATGTGTTGGAGGCTGACGCTGAGCGCGCAGATTGGGGGTGAGGAAGGGAAAGACCAGACAGACTCGCGCTTCACGCTCCGGTGACTGCCACTGAACGTCGACAAGAGCGACGATGATGACGACGGTGAACATTGTGTGAACTCAACGGAGCCGAGCACCGAGCTGCTGGTGACGAAATCGATCGTACGTTGCTTCGTTCTGGCTGGCTGTCTCCGCAGCGCGAACAAATCCATCCAACACCATCAGCCAGCGTCTTGATCCGTCGTCTGCCACTACAGACTAGCCTAGCAACCTACCTCTGTAGCATTGTCTCTCTCTCTCTCTCCAGCCAGCATGCAACGCCGTTAGCCGTGATTAAATCTACAGACGTCAATCCATTAAGAACAGGCAGTGGCGTATTTAGGACTTGGCAAAGGGGGGGCCATGGCGAGCGTGCGAGCCTATAACGGGGGTCTGGGGGCGCAGCCCCCAGCGGGGTCCAGGGGCAGAGCCCCTGGTCGGGGGGTCAGGGGGGCGAAGCCCCCTGAAGCTGAAACACTTTATGCTTTTGAACGTTCAATAGAAGCAGCAAATTCGCCCATTTTTAAAAAAAATTGCTGGAAAACGGCAAAAAAACGCACGTTTTCATATAAAGTCGCCTGTGAAAAATTTTTATGGTCAGGCCAAAGGGGGGGCATCGCACCGTGGCCCCCCTAAATACGCCACTGAGAACAGGGGTCATGTCCCCGTCAAAGTTTTGGGTTGTGGACGCCGATGACTATTCATTCTCCACGCCAAAGTGGAAAAAAGGCGGAATTGCTGCCCCATTTCGCGTGAGAAAAGTCGTTTAAGGCTAAGATGCTCGCCCAGTCAGCATGGGCGGTGCTAGGAATCTGAAGCTAAGGGGGGCAGCAGAAAGACAAGGCTAGGGCACAGGGGGCGATAATTGTTTTTGTGTGTGTGGGCCAAATGTCAACCTTATTCAGTTGTCGTGAGCATCGAGAAATGTACGGATCTAAAGCTGAAACATTTTTGGCTTTTGGACGAGCAACGGAAGCCGCAAATTTGCCTGCTTTTTAATATTTGAAAACACAAATAATCACAGATATCTGTGTGTCTTGCAAAAAGTTGTTGTGAGCTCTGTCCTAGAACCCCCTAATTCGCCATCAATTTTGTTCAAAATTCTGGATTGGTGGCTGCAGGCAAAGTCAACTGCAAGGTGGCCTAGTTCAACGGAATGATTCACACGGCAAAACCCGAATGTAACGGATAGATCGTTGGCACAGATCCACCATTATTAACTGACTTTGAAATGAAACCGAAAAGCAGCAGCCATATAGCCGCAGAGACAACGTTAACGAGATTTCTGCCATAGGCCTATCAGCAGCGCAAAACACGATTATTTAAAGACATGAGCGTTGACCCCCTTTTTCAGCCGATTTTGTACAAATTCGGCTAGCTAAGAATATCATTCGGCCAATATTTGAATTAGCCGAATTAACGCGAAAACTGTGAAAATAAGAGTTAAAAACGGCTCACCACAGTAAATTTGGCCGACACTCTAAAGCTCAGAATATTATTGCTATTTTTTACTTTTTTTATTATTTATTTGTAACATTAAGCAAAAAATACTACGATGAAATGGTGTTTTACTTTTAGCTATCTAAATGTTTTTTATCAATGATAACCTATACTAAAATATAGAGTTAATCATGCTGCTTATTGGTGTTTATATCGTAAACGTGAATCGTGCTTAAGTCAGTGGCTAGATACTGATTTAGTTAAAGTAAATTAATAAATGCCAACTGCATGACATTAGGCTAGTAAGTGGCATTTTATTTTTACGACATGAACACCTGCTGCTCAAGTGCCCAGTCACACTGTACACTGGCGGTTTGACACAGCTTCACCAATAGAAGACGAAGAAGACATCGACTGAATATCTCGCTATCGCAAAACAAATAGGCCTACTTTAATTTTAAACTACCAAGTGAAATACTTTCTGCCAGATTTAAGCGCTTTGTGTGTGAACTAGTTTTGTAGTAGATGATTGGCTCAGTGGGAAGTCTTCTTAACGTGAATAGATTATTATACCGTGATCATGATGCAATCACCACTGCACTTTAGTGTTTGCTTTGCACCTAGTTAATTCATTCAGAGTGGCACTTGTGCTTTTCATGTTTTTCTAACTTTTCTATTTTGCTTTGTTTCTCTACCATTGTGGCGAATAGAAATTTTGTAAGGTAAAGTAACCTAAGTAAGCAAACAAAATCTCGCGGTGAATTAGGCGCGCTGCGCTGCAAGCGAATCAGGTGATCGGCGACGAGCGTTCGGGTCTAACCTATCTCGTGTAATTGAGCATCACCAGATGTCAGAAGCACCTGGCGTCTGCAGGTCGTCCATTTTCACACGGTGTATGCGTGCGACACGCGTCAAGTGCAAATAGGCCTAGGTGTAGATTGTGACGGTCAACCATATTAGCACCAGTCATTCGACACTGAACGGTACACCACGATATGGCTTCCAAGATTTTTTTCAGGATTCCGGACTTCCGAGGTAATGCCGATACTTTGTTAGATGTGTTTATCACGTGTGGCATCGCAGCAATATGCGTCGCCCAGGTACATGCTAAGTATTGCACTGCATGCGTGCGTGTTTTAGCTGTGGCTGACACTAATGGGGTGTTTACACGATCCAGCAAACGTCCAGCAAACTTCCAGCAGATGTATTCAAAAATACACGTGCTAATGCTGAACGTTTGCTGAATCATGTAAACACCCTATAATGCCGCAATTATCCGTGTACAACATCATGCAACGTGCTGAGCCCCGGGGGCATAGTGACCGTGTAGCACAGGCCTACGTTTGTTCTTTCTTGTCTTTTCGTCGTCGCTCTTCATTTCCTGGTTTATTCGTTGTTCATGTATTTTAACAACTAATCCTGCCTTTGATCCGATTCGCGGACAAAACTGCGTACATTTTAAGGTACCCGTGAGTTCATTAGTTTTCACTCGAATGCGAGTTATTATCAGTGGAAGACTGGCAATCAGACATGACATGTTGTAGTTGCTGCAGTGCACCACCCTCTATTATGTCGCTGCGTCCGCTGCAGATGCTTATTCGAGCAGTTTTCTCACGTGCGCTTCGTAGCACAGGTGTGCTAAAGGAATGACTGATCTGCTGAGACAGGTCATGATTATTGTACTACACACGCACATTGTGCGCACAGAGACAGGCAGAGCTACAGGTAGACAGACAGATACAAAAACAAATAGACAAGTGACTGACTGTGTGGGAAATTGAAATATTTCCATCAGTTAATAGAGCGGCTGCTAATACTAATAACTAATACAAACATCGCCGTGCAGCTGCTGTCAAAGACGATGATGAATTGATGATGATAATGATGATTAGGACGTTGAGTTCTGCTAGATTCGATATAAACATGCGAAAGGTTCCTGCCATTCTGTCTTTCACGTGGTATCCAAAATGAGGCAAATGTGATCTAGTACACAACTTTAGCAAATTTAAGCTACTCGATTATTTTTATGGTGAGCAATATCACAAACATAAAGCAACATCAGTGGCTTTGCAACTTATTGGATCGTCGAATTTTTAATAAAATTTTACAAAAAATAAAGCAGAATAATACAACTGTGTCGCTAACATTTATTTATCCACTTCAAACAATAATTCAACATTATACATGAGCAGTACCAAAACACTAAAATACAAAAATGCAGCAAGTTACACATAAATGTTATGTTACGCTTTGTAATTGACGTGAGAGCAGTTGCACAGTGTTATTGTTACGTACGAAGGGCGTTCAAAAGTTTTGCAAGTCGATATGTTAGACTGAAAAACTTTTCAAAAATTATACACCAATACAACGTATGTTTCTCGTGAACACGTATGAGCTTAAAGCGGATATGACGTCATTGTAACGAATGACGTCATAGAGCGTTAAGCAGGAAAGATTTGGAGTGCCAGCGCAAACAGCGTAAAATTGGGCTCGCTGTTGCATGACATTTCTTCAGTTTACCGTCAGATTTTCCAACACGAAGCCATGGGACATGTAATTTTATGAGAGCACCGACAAGTACGTTCGTGAATTTTTTTATTTGTGATTATATATATTTAATAGCCAGTATCTGTGCCAGCCGTGAAAAACCTATACATACTAGGAAAATTAGACAAAGTTTACAACTCAATAGGCCGCGGTATATTAGGCTAACAAACTTTTTAAAATTTATACACCGGTAAAAGTTATATTTTTCCCATACTCGTATGAGCTTAAAACGGATGTGATGTCACTTAAATCTATGACGTCATAAAACGTTAAACAGAGATATGATTAACAGTAACTATTATCTTTTTATAAATGTAAAAAAATTTTCTCTGTGGTGTCCGCTATCCAAACAATGATAGACTCAAGTCTGTGGTAGAAGCCTGGCTGGAGAAACCGATATAAAACGTCTTATGACGTCATAAGTTATAATGACGTCACATCCGCTTTAAGCTCACATGAGTTTCGAAGAAATGTTTGTTTTATTGGTGTAAGATATTGAAAAGTTTTTCAGTCTAACATATCGATTTACTTGCAAAACTTTTTGAACGCTCCTCGTAATTATTACTTCAAAACATGCAGAAAGAATGACAGTTGATGATGAGGGTACTGAGTACAGAACTCGATTGTAAAAATCGTTATCGTACGAAGGAAAAAGCCATTGGAACATGCAAAACCGAACAATTGATGATCTATAAATACGTCGTCGATGCCTCACTACTGACAGACGTTGTTCTGGTATATAAGACTGTGTGCGTGCCGCTGCGTCAGCCAGTGGTCAGTCAATGGTCAGTTTGTGGTCAGTGGTCAGCCAGTCGTCAGCTAGTGGTCAGCCACTGGCTAGGGAGTGGTCGCTCAGTGTCTATCTTTCTGACTGCATCCACTTCAGTCACGTCATTGATGTCACGTTCGATCTGTTATCGCTCCGTGAGCAGGTACATGAGCTGAACTCAGTTGCTATCTACACCTACTCGCCACTGAACGACGTAAGTCTGCAGACGATATGCTAGCAGTAGTGTAGTACTGTCTTTTGACATTGTACTTGTGTTGCAAATTACTGTACATATTTGTGTTTAAGAATTCTTTTCAGAATTTACTCGACTCGAATTAATGGTTGCACAACTGTGCGGTTTGTTTGGCTAAGGTAAATTCGGACCCTTAAGTAATCTTTTCTTTCAGCACGTTTCTAAGTAAGTAAGTAAGTAAGTAATTTATATAGCGCGTTAACTGTAGCAACCTCGAAAGCGCTCGATGTGCTAATAGAACGAGAAGTAAAAATGTTTCAGATGACGTGTGAAAATAGGTAAACCGTGTGGGTTGCATTTAAGAGTGTTCGGAACTCGGAAGACCGTTTCAAGTAGATGGACCGGCATGATCAAAAGCACTGCTTCCATAGGTTGTCATCTTGTCTAATATCTGGACTGAAAAAAAAACAAAGCATTTATTAATAATATTTACCTAAATAAATATTGTGGATTAAAAAAGCTAACGAGACACTTTTATGAGGAAAGATAAAAAGTGTTCGGATTAGGACTTTTGACAATACGGTCAATACCTCGCAAAATGGGGACGTCCGGAGCGGAAGATCGAAGCCTGCACCATTAGCCAACGTTACGCGCGTGTGAGTGACGGCAAATTGATTGATTTATTCTCAGCACCGAATGTCATGCTTATTGTACAAAGAACAGCCGTGATGTAAGCTGTTTAAACTGTTAGATGAATTTTGTTTTTGTACAGAAGAAACTGTAATAGATTTTTCTCATTAACTAGTCTACGTTTCCTGCTTTTGTGACGTTGATATGTCACTAGTGACGCGTCGAAAATAAAGTGCGATAAGCTTATTTAATGTAAGTGTCGTTGACAATGTGCCCGGAATATTACAGTTATTATTTCTTAAGCATAATTACGCTATTCTTTGAGCAGTTAACAACAGTGACAGTGACAGTAGTTTGGCGGTAAACATTTCAGATGTCGCGAGTGCTAAGCGGACGTACGATTTCAAAGCATGCGAAGAAATATTTGCTGTAAAATTTGACAGATGTGCCTCTGGGAGGCATCGGTCAGTGTATAAGGCTATCTGTCTGTCTTCGATGCCGGTTTCATGCCACGCTGATTTTGATGCCGCAACGTGCTTTATTGCGCATATCGATGATGTGAAACCACGTACTCTCTTTATCGACAGTTGTCAGACTATTTTTGCAATTATCGTTGGAAAGTTGCTAAAAATTTTGTCCATTATTAATTGATCTCATACATTCTGTATATATGTTACGTATATAGATTTGAACACGGTGTACAGTGCATTAATTATGCAAGTGTAACGAAGCATGGTACAGAGTAGACTATATTGTAGCGTACTTATTTCATGGGCGTGATCGACGGCGTGTTCTGCCTGGACGCACGTGTGATATAATTAAACGCGAGGCGCAATAGTCGTCACGCTTGAGCGAAGTGTGATTATGAGCACTTATTACACTCCAGACACTATAGTGAGAGATAGAATGACTAAATGGGTCATGAAATAAGTTGCAAAATCTTCAACTTACACGTTTGGTCACGTTTTGCACTGATAGACCTATAGCCTCATAACAAAAACATGACTTCTATTTTGTCAATATCTTTGCCTTTTTAACCATATTTTTGTGGTTGGAAAAATTTGTTTGCTGCATTTGACGCCAAAAGTTAGTTTAAATTTTAAGCCTAATGCTACAAAACATGGCACGTCAACACTCGACAGCTACAAAATACTTTCGATGTGACGCGTCTCATTGTAACGCAAGACTATAGCAATGTTGATTCGCAGGTCATTAAAATTAATTGCTCTGGAGACTTATGGCCATTTAATGAAACAATTTGAACATTTGCTGTAGGTCTAACTGTGTTAATGTTTTATCACTTAGCTTGGGAGTAGAATAGAAAACGTCAAACGTTTGCTTCATGACCGTATATTGTTTTTCGTGCGAGAGCTAACATAGCGCGCATTAGCTACGCTAATTGTCTGTCTTTCCGTCCGTCTGTCCGTTTTGGTGTCACGTTCCAGTACCGTTCCAAACCCAAGTGAGATAGAAAATTCGTCATCGTATGATAGCTCAGAGTCTCTGGTATTTCATGACAAAATTTCATTCCGCTATTAGGTGAAGGGGGTCCCCACGAACGAGAGAGAAAAAGGGCACCTCCTTAAAAGACGTTATTTTACCGCTTTCGTCTTATGTAGCGTGAAAATGGTTGCAGATAGGTACAGACATGCTGCATATCATAACAAGCTAGCGACAAGCTTTTTCAAAATTATCAACATTGTAAATAACTTTAAACCCCCAAAGTAAAGGGTTTTAGTGAATTTTTATCGCACTTTTGGGCTGCGACACACATTTCAAGAGTAAATTGCGTCGAAATGGCTGGAAATAGAACAAAACAACTTGCACATAAAATTTTCATCATTGAATCTACATTGTGTCCTAATAAAAAATATCCCCGACATTTTCGATCGTAACTTGAAAACGGATGATCAGATTTTAATAATTTTTGACGGAAATAATTTTGAGACAACTGGCCATCAAACAACCATTTTTCCACCTCCCACAAAATCTGTTTCCGCACTATCTGGAAAAAATTAACAAAACGTGGCATTTTTTATCCAAAGCATCACTTAATTAAAATAGCACACAAAATATATTTTTTAACATTTCTACTACTTTAACTAACAGTTCATAGACCTTGTTCATTTTTGCAATAGTCTGGAATAAAAAAAATATTTCAGCTGTCAGCCCACTTGCGAATGCAGGCATTAGGACAGTTTCTTTGTTTGTTGACAGCATTGTCAATAATGTTCTGCACCAGACCAATCCATTATCCAGCTAGATTTCGCCAGCCGCTTCTTGGATTCATGAACATTTTTAATGTTCTTTGGTAGACACACTGCTAAATGACAGACCTTGTATTCGACAGACATTTGTGGCCTGCAGATCTGGAGATAGAAGATTTTGTTGACTTTTTGTTCATTTTGATGCATATTTTGCCTGCTTTGCTTTTCCTCGGTAGCGCAGAAGCATACATTGGGTGAGGCGGGAACTTGAACTGTCGTTTGATAACCAGCAGCATCAATACTGTGAAAAGTTATTAAAATCTGGTGATTTTGCTTCAAGTTACACTCGATAATGTCGGAGATGTTTATTGACGTTTTTTGTTTATTTTTACGCATATTTTGCTTGTTCTGAATTTTTCAGGTAGTGTAGACGCAAACGTTGGGTAAGGTAAGAAATTAAAAAGTCATTTGATGGCCAAGTTGTGTTAGGAATATCGATTCCAAAAATTATTAAAATTGCTTAATTTTTTTCAAGTTAAAAATGAAAATGTCGGCGATGTTTTTTATTCGGACACAGTGTAGATTCTAGCAGTCCCGACCCCTTACGTTCAACAAGGCCTGCGCACGAGGATGTCAAAAAGGGTTATCCCTGTAAAAAGTGGTTATTTTTCCGCTATTGGCTTGTCGAGCGTTAAAACGGTTGCTGATAAGCACAAACATGCTGCTTATTGTAACAAGCACTAATACCGTGCGTTTTAGTGGTATTAACATCGATGACCTTGAATGACCTTAAACTTCAAAAATAAAGATTTTTAGTTATTTTTTGCGATTTTGAGCTGCAAAAGAGCGAATTACGACGAATTGGATGGAGAAAGACCAAAACAGCCTTCGAACAGAAAATGCAGTAGGCTCTCGTTTGTCTCATGAGTATTAGCTCAGATTTTTTATTAGATTACATATTATACGCTCGTATCAAGCGTAGCAGCTTAAGTATAGGTTTGCATGTCAGAGAATTTCGGTAACAGTAAGCCTCCATAGGCCTAGTAATGTCGTCTGCGAGATCACAGTAATGGTTCTGAGTTTTGACTTTCGAGGTGCCTCGAGTAAAAAAAAGTATTGGACTTGGTTTTAGTATTGCTCTCAAAAACAAACGAAAGTTTCGGTCTTGGTCAACAAAAAAGTCTTGGGTTGAGTAGCTTTTCTTAATAGAACAGTGAGAAATGAATCATTCACGTGGACTGACAGGTTGATTATCTTTTAGACTACAGTACACGTATGCACGTGGGTCTACACCCAGTGTCGCGGAATACTATAGCCTATGTATCTGGTGAACAAGACCGTGCAGATAAAACACATCTCTGAATAAAATAATAAGATAATGAGTTTATTCAGCCAGCGCGACGAGTTGCAACATGACACTACTATGTATTACAGTCACGTAATAACTTCAAATAATAATTATTAGCGGTAATACAGAAAGATTTCATTAAATCTGTAGAACACGCACGTGTGTTGTCTGTCCCTTAGTAGATTGCGGTTTAAGTAATAAGGTGTTTACACGATCCAGCAAACGTCCAGCATTACGGTTGCTGGAAGTTTGCTGGACGTTTGCTGGATTGTGTAAACACCCCATTATACGCCTGCTGATAGCTCGAGTTCAAAACCAAACACATAGCAAAAAAACTCAGCACGAAAATTCTTTTAATACAAATTTAAACAGAAAGCTGCGTGCAGCAGTTTTATGCTCATTAAGTGGGGTTTTCACCAAACGCAACACATGCAACGTACGCAACGCAACGGACGTAACGCAACAAACGCAGCTGACGGAACGGACGCAACGACCGCTTCTAGCATTGCATTTGGATCGTTGCATCAGTTACGTCAGCTGCGTTGTTTGTTGCGTAGGGTCTACTTTTTGCATTTATTGCGTATGTTGCGCATTTCCTTGCATTCGTTGCGTACGTTTCGTGCGTTGCGTTGAATGGAAACCCCGCGTTATTGCAGCAATAACAACAGCCGCCCAGAAGCACTCGAAGAGCGCAAACCAAGTCTAATCGACCAAGGAATCCGGATAATTCCAGACCGGGAATTATCCGGATTATCCAATTCCGGATCGTGATTCGGACCGTCACCAAAATCTAATAATTAATTGTTTCTAGGGCCACGCACTTTTCTTACATCTCCAATAATATTCACGGTGGCCGATTTTCACGATTATTTACTGGCACGCTAAGCAAAAATTTTGAAATGTAATATCTTTGCAAATTTTGCCACATCTATAAGGGGTCGTTGCTCGTTACACAGACTACTTTATGAAATACACTGTGAGGCATAAAACACACCAAAATTTTTTATCATAACTTGAAAAGTGATTTAATTTTAATAAATTTTGGTACGAATATTTCGGATACAACTGGCCATCAAATGACAGTTTAGTTTCTCACCTCACCTATTGTTTGTTTCTGCACTACCTGAAGAAAAAACGAACAAAATATTGCATTTTTAACCACTTTGGTATTAAGCTTATTGCTTAATCAAAACAACACACAAAACACATATTTTGTCCATATTTTCATTGCTTTAGCAAATAGTTTATTTAATTGTTTATTTTTAACTGCCTACAAAAATGTTTAAAATGTTGGTCCACGAACGTGGGCTCGGCTCGGAGACACTTCCTCCATTCGTTGATAGCAGCGTCGATAACGTTCTTCTCCAGACCAATCCAGACTTCACCAGTCGCTTCTTGAATTCATCAATATTCCTGAATGTTAGGCCTATTTAATAAAAGTGCTGCTGCACAAAAGACAAACCTTGTAATGGATTGGTTGTTAGTGACCAAATATCCGGAAAGATGAAATTTTATGTTTTTTGTTGATTTTAAAGCATATTTTGTCTGTTTTATTTTTTCCCAGGTAGTGCAAAAGCAGATGTTGGATGAGGTGGGTAACTGAACGGCCATTTAATGGCCAATTGTGTCATAAATGTGTGTACCAAAAATATTAAAATTGAATAACTTTTTTTCAAGTTGTGGTAAAAAAATTGGTGTGTTTTTATGCCTTATAGTGTATTAACGTTTTTCTGTCTTCATTCGTCACTGTGCTTTACCAGTTATAGTTCAATATTATGAGTAATGTCGGTTGGAAAAAAAACTAACTTAATTGCCGTCTACTCTGGAACACTGGTTTTGTTTTTAAGACCTTAACGCTTGAACCAAATGAATAATTGGATCGATGGTAGCTTAAAAACTATACCTATCTCTTTCTGGGAACATGCTCTGCTCGAATGTAGAATAAATATTCCATTTTTGGATCTCACCTACTAGAGGAAGAAGAACTAAGTAAGGTTCAGCCAATATCCCTTATTCGGTTCGCAAAAACCAGTAAGATGCTAATGTGACCTTTGATTACATTCGGGGCTGCGCATTGGGCCGAACTGATACGGCCTCAGAGTTCGGCCTCAGCGCTGGACACCTGTCCACCCCGAAGGTAAAGCAAGGTAAGGTAAAGGTAGCTTAAGAAATGCCATAAAGTAAGCATCATGACAATGCTCGAGAAGCACGAAACGGCAGCTTCTTCGGATCCTTCTCTAAGTTGCTCGGTCTTGTGCAGTCTTTGTGGCTTCCTGGATCGTCATGTTGAGTGGTTTCACGTGATTTTTTTTTAAATTCCATTCAGCCACTTTTTTTTTGGTCTTCCTTTACTTCTTTCGTTCACGTAACTTTCTAATGCCAGTTTGGGGTACATCTTCCTTGCTCTATTCGAACTACACGTCCAAAGTATTGGAGACGTCTGTGTCGTATTCTGGCTATTATAATTTTTAGTCTAACTCAACCTATCTTTGGTCACTGTATTCTTTATATTTTACATTAATTATTATCTTCAACGGAACATTAAATATCACAAAATTGTACTCGAATACTTCAATATTTTGAGAACGGAACCGCAGTCACTAACGCCGGCCACTCAGCTTATGGTGGTTCCGAGTTATTTGATGCCACTGGAGTTGGTTGCTAATGAAACATTAAAGAACCATCTACACCTCGAGACGTGTAAACGAGCTTCATTAGTTTCATTAGTGCTGTTCTGCGTTTCTCCTTCGCTTCGATTGTTACCGGCGGCAACGTTTTAATTGATATTTTTTAATTATCTACATAAAATTGTGGTGCGACCGTCCATGACGGGTCTTGCTCGCCCGTCCGTACGTCCGTCCGTCTGTCCGTCCCGTAAGGTTCGTTAACTCAAAATCGAAATTAGTGTAAACGTTTCCCGTGCACGAGTAGCCGGCGACAATGCCGACCATAGATGTAAAAACATTTGTAATGTTTTTTTTATAAAAGTTTTAAAAAACATATTTCTAATGTTTTCAAATTTTTAAAATGTTTTATTGTTTTTTTTAATTTTCTTAATCTTTTTGTGCTTTTTAATGTCGTGTTTTTTTGTTCTTGTTAAAACATAAACGTACAAAATTACAAATATGATTTAGTTCTCATAGGGCATAGGCAAATTGCGTTCAGCTGGTTTTAATCAGTACGAAAAATTTGATGTGCGAAATGATGTTTAAATCTGCAAATATTATTACTGGTGTAGTGGTGGATTTTGTCGATGATGTCTTTCTGCAGCAAAGTTGAAAGTGACGACAATCAGTCATTATTCCACGGCAGCAATCGAACTATATCGTCTCTAGCACCACGTGCTATATCGGGTTGATAACCCACGGGCACTCATGCGTGACAAAACGAGCAACAGTGCTCGGCAACCGTGAAATAAAAGTAGTAAAACACTGTCTGCAGTGTGTAAATTAGTCCAACACTCGTTTATCCGTTATCCCACTTCGGACGGAGGTTTAGTGTACATTTTTAGACCTGGCGAAATCTGTCGCTGATACATCAGTTTGTCTACTGTGTATGTCCAGGTAGAACACGGTCATGGCATCAGTCGTCGGGCTAGTCGCTGCTAACTGTAGCTCGTCCCACGGAGCATGCGCAGTGCCGCACTACGTCCTGCTAGCGTCAGACCACGTGACCGTGACCGATGACGTCACCGTCCCGCCGCCGGCCGGTAGTGGTGGTGGTATATCGTCCTGGGCTATGAACACTGTTCTCCTGGGTCTGCTGGCGACTTTGACCAGTGCAGTGACTGTGGCCGGTAACACGGTGGTTCTGCTGTCGTTTGTGCTCGAGCGCACAATTCGCCAACCTTCAAACTATTTCATAGCGTCACTGGCAGCCAGCGACCTGCTCATAGGCGCTGTGTCAATGCCTCTCTATACAATCTACCTCTTGTCCGGCCAGCATTGGCCGCTGGGTGAACTGTTGTGCGATCTCTGGTTGTCGCTTGACTACACCGCTTGTCTCTGCTCCATCTACACGGTGTTCTGCATCACGGTCGACAGATATTGCTCCGTGCGCATCCCTGCCTCATACCGGAAGTGGAGAACCGAACGCAAGGTACAATACAATACAATACAATACGAAATGTGCATTTAAAAACTGACAGACACACTGTCAGTTTAATCTAGCGCTTAAATTAAAAAGAACTTAAATGTTTCTAAAAATGAAATGAGAGATGCTGAAAATAGAAATAGTTATAAATTATATAATAATAAGAAACATAAAAGATTCGGGAAATGACTGAAATAAAGAAAAACTAGAATAGGAAAAA
>Ga0209367_1004556_pt1 | contig 19151 bp, 5 predicted proteins | sample WorMetLIZISLAND2_FD_187412 | JGI IMG/M metagenome (GOLD analysis project Ga0209367, IMG submission 187412) | Marine gutless worms symbiont microbial communities from Max Planck institute for Marine Microbiology, Germany - Olavius geniculatus... ...
CCCCTGTGGAGAGGGGACACTTCCTCCCCACACCCTACCCCCCTCGGCGCCTTCGGCGCCTCGATTCGGCTCGCGCCTTCGGCGCTCGGCACTGCTTTGTTCAGCACCCCCAATCGTAAAATGCTAGCTACGGCTCTGAAGTGAATGTGTAATGATGCGTTATCAGATTGCGTTAATCGACCGTGTTAACTTTGATTATGATACTTGACTTACGTCTGAGGGGCTGGGCAATAAGAACTCTGTAAAAGACGGCCTTGACTTTAATGTTTACAAACGTTCAATCCTGTTTTGTGAAGTCATAAATTTGAACTTCAGCGATCCTTGAAACTGTTCATCGACGTTCGTTTTACTAATTTTATTGCATATTTTTATTTAGACTTTTTTGCGTGATTATAAACAGATAACGCGCAGTTGTCATTGTTAATGTTGCAGGTAGCTTGAGATCGTTTCAGTCGCGTTTCCACTTTGCGTTTTACGTTGCTGATTAATTATTATGTGTTTGTAAGTCGTGCCGCATGAATAGGCCTACGTAGATGAATGAAAATTAATGATGCTTGGTTGCTGCTGGAGATTGGGGATGCCGCTATACCTTCTTACCGTGTATGACTGCTGTGTTTGCATCCTACTGCGTGGATTAATACCGCAACTTAGCCATAGTTAAGTCAGCTGAGCCATCGATTGAAGAAGCCCACCAAATTTTGAGTAACTATGCCAATGCAAAAAGTACAGCCGTGGCTGGCCGTAGGCCTATTTATTGTTTAAAATAGTCGCACGTGTATCGTGTAGGTCTGTGGATATTGAAATGCTATGACGGTCTGGGTTCTGCCAAAATCAATAACCAGAGACAGAGCCCAAAAATGGTTCAAAAAGGTGAAGGAAAGAGAGAAACGAGATGGAAGAACAATCGCCGTTTACGTTATATGTTTTAATGTAATTGAACAATCGTATTAAACACTCGCAGCAACGTTTCGCCTATTCATTTATGCTTTAAGCACATTTGGTAGTACTGATGTAAAAGTTGTAGGCCTAGTAGATGGCCAAAAACATGTAACAACGAAAGACCACTGCACAAAGTGATTAAGTGAAACATAGTGTCTAATAGTCAAACAGTAAACTTCATAAATAGCTAAATTGCTAAAATCGCTTGCTCATCGGCTATCGTGGAAGTTGGAACCTTAGCGGTTTGGGACCGCTAACTTAACGGCTTGTTGCAGAACGAGATCTTAATGGCGGCGGTTCTGGGGAGCAGTAAAATTTGCACTGTGTCCCAACAGGGACTCGCAACATTATCTATCGTTACTCGAAGACGGGCTATCAGATATTAATAATTTTTGGTACGACCATTTAAGTCCTCACCTCACCGATCGTTTGTTCTGCACTACCTGGAGAAAACAAAACAAGCAAAATGGGCGTTTAAAAGTATTTAATCTTTTACTGAAGTTTTAGCAGCCTTTTGATGACAAGTTGTACTGGGATCGCGTGCCATGTCTGCTTGAGTGTTGCGACGAATTTCAGTTTTGGTGACAAATTGTCAATAAATATAGGCTAAATAAATGTAGGCTACGCTATAATAATTTACAAGATAGCCCAGCTATCGATGACGCACTGCAGCCTATACAGTTTTTGTTGCAGTACTGCATGACATTCAAGGTAATCCTATGTCAATATCTCGCACTGTTTAGCCACAATACATATGTCACATACATGTACAGACGGACAGACAGATGACAACTCGCAAGCCTAACAAACGCCTACAGCATAGGCCTATATCTGTAGCGCGTCAAAAACAATGTTTATGAAGTTTACGTTACTTTGACTTCACGAACAACGAAACAAAATGCACCCACTTGTTTTTAATACACATAACTCATTAGGACGGCATTAAGTTTTTGAACGGTGCAAAATCACGATGTTGTAGACCCGTAAGCGACTCACCAGCCGTTTTCTCGCTCGCTTGTAAACAAATCTCGCTCGCTTTTCTCGCTCAGCGAGAAAAACGAGAAATTGCAAGGTTTCATCAGAAAATTTTAAGTCGATGCTTAAAGTTCTGCAAAATACAACAGGGGATTACTTTTTTGTCGCACCCTGTATATACTGAGTAGTACTTTCATAATTTCCTAAATGATAAAAGAGATTATGATCTTTATTAAATCACATGGAAGTCGATTGCATAGATGCATGTAGATGGCTTCCTTTAAATTTAAGTGTGTGCTACCAAAGGTAAAAGCGATTGAGGTCTCCATAAACATCGGGGGTCGAAAAGTCGAAACTTTAACTGCTGAAATTTACGATTAGGCCTAATGCTGAAAATTTTAGATGCTGTTGTCTTTGTCTATTTCCAGCCATTTAGGCGCAATTCACTTTTTAAATGTTATCGGCAGCATAAAACGCAAAAATCACTAATAAACCCCTTGTTTTAAGTTTCAAGGTTGTTCAAGGTCGTTCATTTTGATGTTGATCAAAAGGAGTTATAGGACTTTCTATAACTGATTAATAGTAAACTTTGGCCCATCTTGAACCGTTTTTAAGATCCTGAAACTTGAGTCAAATTTGCGGCAGCCGACAGTGAAAATTTGGTGATCCTAGCTTGCACCGTTTTGATACAGCCGCAGAGTACGATGGACAGACAGACAGAGCGACAGACACACACAGTAAGACAGACGCCTCGACGACAGCTAAAATGCGTGAAGCATTACGTACTGTCGCGCGTGAAAAATCATGTGCCGTTTTAAATTTCGCTCACTTCGACTCGTGTTTGAATTGTGTAAAACTAGTTGGGGGTTGAACTTTTCGACGGTTGGAACCCAACCAAATTGTGATAAAAATCCCAAAACATAATTTGACAGTGTGTTAGGGGGGTTGAGAAAACAGTTGGGCCCGGTTCAATCTTCCCCCCGACCACCCGGCAATTCAAACATTGCTCGCACGTATTGTCGCTCGCTCACGGGAAAAAATCTCGCTCGCTCTCGCTCGTCCTGTTTCTCGCTTGCTACCGCTCGCTCTCGCTATCGCTTACAGGTCTACGATATTGTCTCCCAAAAAATCTGAAACTTCGCAACAGTAAGAAAGTCGCTCAGTCTGTGTATGCAGATATAAACAAGTAATATAAGTGCGTAAAATTTTGCGTTAAAATTCTAAGCGGTTGCTCAAAAAGTGGCAACCAGCTTGGGGGAATTATTTTTTTTCTGGCGGACCTTAATTTGCCTTCAACTGCTTGCCGTGAGCGATCCTTTACTTACTAACAGAGCAGGTGCGACGAAAACCGGAAATGACGGTTGCCACTGCCAACGGATGTGTAAACAATACGCGATTTCGAAGGTATGAAAAGTAGGAGTAGCGGTGTTTAAAAGCCACTTTTAGAAAGAAAACCGAAACCGTAAAGGTAAACTTGATTTCAGCCATTATGTGACCGGTCTGTTTTAGTTAGTTGTCCACTGTGTGATCACTGATCAGTTTACGGCACGACAAACCGCTTCAGTTAGCGGCATGGTTACTATTGACAGCCTACAGAAACTTATTAGTGCCCTATCCGACGGTATCATCGCCGTCCCTCTAATGTAAAACGTAACTTGCCCCATCACCCTCTCGCAGCTCTGCGACTTTCGGGTCGGTGCTCATCTCCGTTTATAAGGCCTTGAGCCGGCAGTGAGTGCAAACACAACTCAGCTATATGGACGGTAGGCCACACCTCTCCCATATACTGCCGTTACGTTCCTGGCGATGAAGCCGGTACCAAATTATACTGCTTGGTGACAGAGGCACATGCGTGTGAACAACTTGCCCAAGGTCGTTACTTGGCAGTGCACCGGGTGGGACTCGAACCTGCAACCTTCGGGTTACAAGTTTGGCACACTACCGTTACACCACCAAGTCGTCCCTCTACGGACACCTGTTTTCCAAAATTGGGCTCTCAACCTGTAAAATTTGCATGGTGCCTTACGGCCAAATTGTATAAGCGCAGAGCTTATACAGTTTATACAAATCGGAGCTATTTGCACATGCCCTATCTAATGCCTCCATTGTGGATCCTCCTCTTTTTGCCAAACAGGGCTCTTGAACTGACCCCTAATTCACATTGGCTGGCTTTCGGACACTGGCATACGGTATGGTTGGCCTTCCTCAGTGACAGTTGGGTTTCTTGTTCTTGGTGACTGATCTGCAGTCAGGAAGTTGGATGTTCCAGCTTCATTCACGAAAACTGTAATAGGTTTACTTAAGTTGTGATCTGAATATTTTTAATAAGTGAGATTAATTTAATTTGTACACAAACAAAAATGTCTTAGGTTAACAGTGATTAACAAACTGTATAAATTCGTGGAATTACAATATTTTTCACAAGTCGTGCCTGTTGATGTCCAATGCCTGCTTCATTATTTTCTATCAGCTGCTTTGGTCCTGTGCTAAACGGCTCAGTTTTTGCAGATTTGCTCTGCACCACTCCATAATGTCGTTTGTCCACTTTTTATGTGGACATCCTCGAATTGCAATCTCAGTAGGAAATCGTTCTGCACAAAGGCAACAATTGTTGAAAAAACATCAAGAACAGCCAAATTTAATCAGAAGTTGCAATTTGGCAAATTTATGTAAGTTATTAATTTTAGTCAGGAGTCACAATTTGTGCATGATTTAGATCTCACAAAGTTTTTATCTAATGTTGAGTTAAAGGCAGCAGTTGCTAAACATTTACATGATGTTTGTAGCTGCTGATGAGCCTTAGCTAAAAAGTTTTCAACAGTTCAAGAAGCCACTCAGACTGAGCCAATGACAGGCCGACCAAATACACCACCTTTGAGGTCAATACACCGACAGGTAACTAATATTATCACCAGTATTGTTTTTTTTCTTTTAACACTACTATACTGATAAATTATACATTGCATATAAGTATGTAAATGGCAGCATTGCCAAGGATTAATATATTTTTGTTAGCATTGGTATGCTAATATATTGGCTGGATTAGATAAATAGTTCAATTATTTAATGTTTTTTAATCATCAACTTTTCTCAGTCCAACCCGAACTAGGATACCATTATTTGTCTGTCTGTTTGGTTTGTTAGCCGGATTACACAAAAAGTTACAGATGGATTTGGCTGAAATTTGTGAAGTTTAGATTTGGCCCAGCTTAGAGGTGATGTGTTGGCAGAGGTTTGCTCTCTCGCTAATGCCCTCAGGGCTTGCCATTCGAGGCGATCAATTGGTCAATTGCCTAAATCTATCGCCTAAACGCCCGCCAGGTGATCAATTCTTTGATCGCTTACTTGTTGGCCAACTCAGTGATTATTGATCGCGGAATTGACAAGGGGAAGAAAAAGAAATTTCACTTTCTGATGCTGATGGGGATAGATACTCCTGATTTTAGCATCTATACTCTACAGTGACCAATACTATAATTTTTATGTCCCCATCAAAGTCAACTGCCTATCGATCACCTACACTGTGCGGCACGATCAATTTTTCGTCGCCTTTCATTTTCAAATGGCAAGCCTTGAATGCCCTTCTAGTCAATTTTAAGGTGCAAGTTTTGAATTGATGTAAATGTGGTGTCGCTTGCCAGGTCAATTGTTTTCTGTTTGCAATCTGAGATAATGCTTTATGTTTGTGACGTGATCATTACGTGGTCTTTGGAATTTCGTGACGTGATCATTACGTGGTCTTTGGAATTTCGTGTTGCACAGTGGCTTTGTGTATTTTTAGAATTCAATGAGTAAAGATGACTACAATGCCCAGGTGAATGATGAACTTGATCCTGAGAAATTAGTGATCGAAGAAAACCCGGCATCATTGTCGTCTGAAAAACTTGACAGCCAATTCGCTGCCATTGATGATGAGACTTTCAACGTAATTAATTTCAATGGTGAAACGAATATTCCTAGTATCAGAGTAAGTCCGCGAGTCTATGGAGGAACTGACGACGATGACGATGATAAAACTGAGGATAAAATTGATGATCATAAAGCTGATGATAACGATAAAAACGTCAGCTCACCTGATGACATTTACAACTTTGAGTTTTCCGATGACCAGAAGCAAGCGATACAGGAACTGTTCAACCTTAAGCTTGATCTCGGATTTGTGGAAGGTTAGAAAATTATGCATGCATTTCAATTGACTTTTGATTGATTTAGTTGATTTAATTTCTTATCTGTTATGTGGAGCATATTAATTTTGAAAAAAAAAATTACTAGTGAGTCTTGCAGATTTCAATGCATATCTTTTATATCTTTTAATTTGCACTGACTGGCTATATGTAAGACACAAAAAAGTTGCAGAAAAGCCACACACAGAGCAATGAATATGTTGACTTGGGTTCTATGCCAAAGCTCCTCCTATGGGGACTGAGGCAATTTAGTGCTACTTGGGTCACACGAGTGGCTGCCAGAAATGGCATTTCATACTGTCTAACAGTTTTAGAGAACGTACAGAGAGACATACCACGTTACAATAATGTCTATTGCAATTGCTAGCATTGTCCTGATATGCTTTCAGTGATGTCGCCTAATAAATGGGTGAAAACATGAACAGACGAAAGTTACAGTAAAGGTCTAGTACTTGATACAGTACTTGCTGTTTGAGACAATATTATTGATTGGTCAATTGCCCAAATCGATCGTTTAAGCACTTGCCAGGCGAACGATTTTTAGTCACCTACTCGCTGGCCACACTCAGTGATTTTTGGTCCCGGGACTGATGCAAATTTCTGATCAGCCATTGTACACAAAGTAGACATAGCCCACCACCACGCCAGTCAGCTACACTAAGCCTTCAACCCATAGCCTGTAAGCCAGTAGCATGCTCCATCTCAGCGAGGGTAGGAGGCTGAGTTAACTGTTTTCTGTTGTTGACAGATGGTGACAGTCGAGGTGAGCTGTACGATCTGTCAGATCGAATCCGAACTTTGAACGAAGAAATGGCAAAAGAGCCGCCACTACCAGAGGAACGTACGACACAGGCGAGTGTCAAGTTCAAAGACACTCTGGTCGACTTTATCTCTCCAACTCCAGAACCAGAACCAGACTCCGAGGAAGAACCAGGAACAGATCCGAGCACTCCACGAAGTGACGAGGACGTCGAACAACAACCAAGGGATTCAGAAACTTCTGATCCGGATTTCAATTATTCCGATGTCGACGGTAGTTCAAAGGATGCAACACCTGCTGCTGAATTGGACGAACAGGATGGGATGTTTGTGGCGGACGACGGTTTGCAAAGTCCGTCAGATTTCTTGCCCGAAGATCCACCGTTCGAATCTGATTGGAGTTTGAACTCGCCGGAGTGTGAAGCCACATTTGATGGTAAGAAATCCCCGTCAGATAAAAATACCGAGGAGGTCAATGCCGAATCTAGTCTGGCGGATACCAACTCTCCGGTTCCATATCTAGAGACAGTTGAGCCAGATGCTGAAACAAACACCGATGAAGCTTGCCGCTCGCCAGACGACAGAGTGAAAGAAAAAAGTCGAACTTCGAAGCATAATCAGGCAGCTGCTGTCTGCAACACCATGTTGGCTACAAAGGTCGTCACGTCTTTTGGAAAGTCAACTGGAAAGAATTCAAAACCAAAATCTCTCAAGGCTGGAAATTCTCTACCCGATGCCGAAAATATCCCTAAAAACACAGACAAAACCCCAGGTATTGATGAAGTCATTGAAACAGATGAGGAAGTAGTCGATGAGATATGTGGTTCGACCAAACCATCGGAAAAGAATTCTTCCAATCGAAGCCTGGCTGCCCGCAACGCGATAATGGCTGCAAAGGTGGTCAGTTCTTTCGGTAAGCCGAGGAATAGGAGACCGAAATCGGCCGAGGCGAAGTCGGTCGGAAGATCGAGAAATGTCGATTCACAGTCGGAGCCTGATGACATGGCGCTGGTGGAATGCAGCGGAAAGTTTCGCATGATGAGCATTGCCGAGTTGACAACTCTTCAACGCCGCTCTGCGCCGAATGGCGGAAGTTTTACAGCAAGAACTCCGGCTACCACGACGTGGACTCAGAACTCCAGGTTAACTGTTCTGTCTGCATAGTCTTTTATCTAAACAAAAGCCACCAAGGTCAAGGCGGAATCGCTCGTTTGTGTTCGTTAGGTGGCAACGTAGAACTGCAATTGCTTGTAGGCCCCCTATATTGGCTGGAGTTCTACCCCAAATCTTTCCCTCTTTCCGCTGGGGGTCCATGAGACCATGACTCAATTTAACACAATGTGGCATTGGGCCCCAGAAGTGTACTCGCCAAACTGGCATTTCGTCGAACGGTTTAAGCAGGGGGCACAAGTGTGACAGACAGACGACAGAGAGACAGACCACGCTATGGAGTAATGTGTAGGAATAAACGAAATCATTTCCGTGGCGAGAAAGATTTTACCTGATAATATTGATGTGTGTATGTAGGAAAACTCAAACAGCATTCTGTTCACGTCACAGTTTTTACACGCGATAGCAGGAACTGCTATAGCGCATCTTAGCCATCGCAATTCTGTCCGTCCGTCTGTCTGTCACACAGGTGGATCAGTCGAAAACGGTGCAAAGTAGGATTACCAAATTTTCACCCTCGGCTGCCCGGAAGACTCTACTTTCAGGATCAGTAAAGCTTCTCCATACTCAAAAAAAGTCACTCCCAGCGAGGGCGCTAAATGAGAGGGGGTTGGAAAAGTTTGCAATTTTAGCCAATAAGCCGCTGTATCTCAGGAACGGTGCGAGATAGGGCCTATAGGTTACTATTAATCACTAATAGGAAGTCTTACGCTGGCTTTTGATTGGCACCAAAAGCAATGACCTTGGATGATTTTGAACGCCAAAATAAAGGTTTTATTATGGATTTTTGGCGATTTTTGGCTCGACACACAATTCGAGAGTGAATTGCGCCGAAATCGCTAGAGATAAACTAGGACAGCCTGTATATGAAACTTTCAGCATTAAACGTACTGTAGTTTTCACTAGTTTAAATTTCGCTTTTCTGCGTTTGAGGAATTATCTGTACGGAGGCGTCAAACTAGGGTACCCCCTTCAAAATACTCGCATTCGGCTACTGGAATGGCAGCAGCCACGCGAGACAGTGGCGCTATCTGACGTATGTGAATGCATCGTACCCAATGTCAGTTGCTGGAATCGGTGAGCTTGATTTTGTTCGCAGTTGGCCTTCAAACATGCACCGCTGTCGCGCGTTCCCCTTTGCACTAGCTAAGCTTTCTCGCTTAACATATAAAAAGCAGCGTTTGCAATGTCGAGGTAACTAGATTCATTCATTGATTTTGTTGATGGTTGAACGCGCTGCAGGTTGTCGCCGTTGCCAGTGCGCTGCCAGTCGGCCCGCGGTCCCTCGTCGTCTGAGCGTCTGTCTGGCGCGAGGACAACGACCTCAGACCCGAGAACATCCTCGGACCTGAGGACAACCTCGGACGAGGAGGAGCGACAACGAAGACGCGAGGAGACTGACCGTGCATTCTCAGCCTGGCTCAGACAGAAACAGCGCGAGGCCGCCGACAGACGACGAGCAGAAAGACTGCAGAATAACAGCAAACCTTCCACTCCCAGTCAAGTACGCGTTTCATGACCTGTACGTACGTAATCCTATCACTCGCTATATTTTCTGGAGTGTTATAAGAGCCCATAATCTCACTCCACTCGAGCGTGACGACTGATTGCGTCTCGCTTTTGTATATCACACGTTCGTCCAGGCAGAACACGCCGTCGATCACGGCCATGAGATAAGAACGTTTCAACACGATCTACCGTGTATTGTGCTTCGTTACACTCGCATAATACGTACACTATAGAGTTGAAACCTATACACATTTGTACTTTATGCTGGTAAAGTCTTGAACGTAGGCTATACATGTATATATATTCAGGTATTTAACCTAGGAATGAAACAGAAGGTCATGTGCCATAAGAAACACGCTCTAAAACGATTTCCCTTTAAGTTCAGCATTTCTGCAGTATAGCTTCAACAGGATAAATGACAATGTTGAAAATGACCGTTCAGCATGCACTAGCTTTTTCCAGATTGTAATTCTGGAACCAAAGTCACGAATTCGTAATAGCGCAGTAGCGTAATAGCGAATATATTGTGCATTTTCGCCAGGATTCGGAGAGGTCGTCATCGGACGATGCGTTTCAGGCTTGGTTGCGTGAAAAGGCGAAACAGCGACGTCAGCAACAGAAATGCACTCATAAGTCAGACACCCCGGACACTGAACAGGTATATGCGCGAAAGAATAAAAGGTAGAGATATAACGGATTACTTACTCAGTGCAGAACGATTGTATATTGTTAGGCAGAATCGCACGAAGCGTCAGCGCAGCGACTCCGCCTACCGGTAATTCTGCACACTTCACCAAATACCGTCTGTCTATCTGTAGGCCTATGTAACATTCATGCCCCTGCTTAAACCGTTCGGCGGTCTGGTCTTTGTTTCGTTCTGTTGTTGCTGCTCTATTATACTGCTAATCGTAATGCCACCGCTCGTCAAGCTGTATTCAAACTGACAGAAGTGAAATCTGCGCGCTGCAGCTTTCATTTTGGTTTATTTCATTTCCTTTAATTCGTTGCAGTTCAGTTCTGTCGCTTTGTATCTCCTTGCGTTTAAGCTCCACAAGCCGCCTCGCCTACAGTTCAAACACCGATAGTTGTGTCTGGCCGGTAGGGTACCGACAAGAAGTCTTCCAATCGTGCGTTCTCGCAGTGGCTGCGGTCCAAGTGCAAGCAGCGCAGGGTCGAACGGCGACTGCGCAGAGCTGAACTGGATGATCTCAGTGAAGGAGTCATTGTCCACCAGCCAGCCGACTGCCAACGAGCTTACAACAGGTCACACGTCTTATGATGTGCATACAAAGATGTTAAGCTTTCTCGGGGCCGAAGTGGTTTCGAGGCCAACATTTTGGCTTCGGCCTTGGTCTCAAAACCATGGCCTTGGCCTAAAGCATTTGGCTTCAGCCGGACCTCGTCGTATAGTATTAACACCAGAAAACTTATCGTGTACGGTGTCATTCATTGTCACATTTTATAGTTCTACCTTTGACCTCAGTCTTGGCTTTGGCACTGAACAAAAGTTGTCCTTGGCCACGATCTCGGCCTTCTGACATCGCCTTGGCCTCATTCTCATGGTTCTGATCTTGGCCTCGTCCTCGAGAGTTTGACCTCGTTTAACATCAATGAGTGCGTCCCTAAAATAAACGTTGCACACTTTCTTGAAAGTCTTTAAAAGTCCATTTTCCAGGACTAGGAATGTCCTTGAAAATCAAATAAAAAATTAAATTAAAAGTTTTGTTATTCTATGTAAAAGGGCCTAACGTCCTTGAATTTCAAAAGTTCATAATCATTGACGTGAAAATTTTGCAGTCAGTATATGACTCTCCGATCCAGACTCCATTACAAGCGGACAGGACGCTATGCTCCATGTCCGCTTAATCTTCGCCATAGTATCGGCCTGCGGCCTCCATGTTCAGCCCCCAACTGTTTTTACGCGCGAAAGCAGCTACTGTTTTCAGCGCATCTCAGCCATCGCAATTCTGTCCGTCCATCCGTCCGTCACACGGGTGGATCAGTCAAAAGCGGCGCAAGCTAGACTCACCAAGTCTTCACCGTCGGCAGCCTGGAAGACTTTAGTTTCAGGAACCGTAAAGCTTTTACATAAATTCGAAGGGGTCACCCCGAACGAGCGTGCTAAATGAGAGGGGGTGGGCAAAATTTGCGATTGTTGGCCAATAACTCGTTGTATCTCAGTAACGGTGCGAGATAGGGCCTAGGTTACTATTAATCACTAATAGGAAGTCGTACACTGGCTCTCGATTGGCGCCGAATTCGATGACCTTGAATGACTTTGAACGCCAAAATAGGGGGTTTTTGTGGATTTTTTGGCGATTTAATTCGGTCTGCGACACAAGTCTATATCATTCACAAGGTGGCGGCACAGAACTAGCGTTATGTGATCCAGATAGAGAATTTGGTATTTGTATATTAACTTAGCGTAAACATCACAATTTTCAGCTAAACTACTGAACCGGAACTGCTATAGGCTTTCGCGCGTCTCGTGAGCATTAGCTCAAATTTCTTATCTCAACCCCCTAACACACTGTGAAATTATGTACATGGGGGGGTCAGCTACGTACTGTATACATATGATTTACATCACAATTTTGTTCGGTCTCCGACCGTCGTAAAGTTCAACCCCCAGCTGATGTTTCACAATTCAAACACTTAAGTAGCCTACATATAACGTGCACTGAGCGGTGAATAAACAAAGACTGATCGATTGACAACGTGTGTGTACTCGTATGGATAGGTGGTTGAGGCGAAAGAATCGTGAATCTCGGGAGAAGCAGGAGCTGGAACGCCACCTGGGCAGCACGTCCGCTCGCCGCGCCAACATTGGCTTGCCATACCTGCGCTGATTAAAGACATTATACGTCGTTTCACAAACAGGCCTTTTGTCGACATGTATGGTATGCCTGCTGTCCCGTCCGTTCAGTTACGCGCCACCTGCTTAGTATGTGTGCGATCCGAGCCGGCTGTATTGGTCAACACCATCTATTCTGGCGATGTAGGCGTACGGTATTTTAGTGTTCACTTCAGGTGACGCTTTGAAAACTGGCACCCCAGTCAGGCTTATTCCTTCTGGGTAATGGTCGCACCAGTTTTCGTTTTTATACACCCGTGTTTTCAGGTGCGAGCTCGTTAAAGCCTCGTGTCGACAGACGAACGGACGGACATGACCCGCAATGTGGCTATTAAGACGGCCGCATAACGCACTTGTATGGTCAAGCTAAGACCAGAGAGTGTCATTCTGCCTTCCCTGTCGACCTAATGGGCCCAGAGTCCACAACTTCAGAATTTCATGGCGCCATAATATGCAAATCTGACTAACTGTAATTTTTACGGGCCTACGCAAACCGGCCCGGTAACTACTCGGCCCGGCCCGATTTCTAGAAACAATTTTCAAGCCCGGAGCTCTAAAGGCGAGGCTGCATCATTTCATGTCACTCTGCTGCTGACGTTGATTGTTCGCAGTTAGGCCTACAGTTTTCTGTGTGTATGAAACTGCTTGATTTTACCAGGAGAGGTGCCATGAATTGAAATTATTGTACCGTGCGTGTGCCTGACGGGACAAATTTGCCAATCTTGCCACAAACGTAAAATGCTCAAATGACATTGTGGTGTCGACCCTGTTAATGTTACATGCAGCAGATTTGTGATTGGGCACTACAGTAGAACGGTTTACTCTAAGCCTACTGTGACAGAGTAACCATCGTGTGAACATATAGGCACTTTTGAATGCTGTTTAAAAATTGCTTTTGCTGTTTACTACCTTTGACAAAAAACTTTGCATGTACCTACTCCATGCTATATAAATTGATTGCGTGATGTATAGTATCATTGTACTGTAAACCAATGGCGTGTTTAGGAGTAGGCCCAACCTGCCAAACCCCGCCCCCTTGGTGCTGAAAATTTGCACAATTTTGTTTCCTGAGACATCAAACGTTATGCATCAGTTAACGAAGTTTTCAGTTCCATCCCCCAGATACCCTGGTCCTCCCTTTCCTCAATGTAAGAGGTTTTATTATTTGAACAGCTCAATTACCACTAGACTGCAGTTTTAAACACGGTTGTAAAAATTAAATTCCAAATACGACACTGCTGTAAAAAAATTGCTTGAGCTGCTTGCCGCTCATAATTGGACTAGGCTTAAGGGGTGATGAGAACTGCTGCTATTGCTAAGAATTCTATGGTCATTACAGTGACCATCGTCCAAATAAAGAGACACCCAAACTTGTCATCACAATGTTAGCAAGGTGAGATAAATACTTGTGTAATAACAGTTGTCCATGTTCCCATAACGTGTGCACAAAACAGCATGGCATTGGCTGTGCGCATTTCATTTTGCAACAATATAATTTAAATTAAATGAATGACAATATGATAGGGACATCTTGTTATTTGGACACGGTGGTTGATAAGGCTGAATGATATTTTATGTAAGTTGCATGTTGTATATGGTTGTGACATTACTACAGTATTACTGAACAATCTCAGACATATCCCATATGTTTTAATTGATAATACCCATGCATGCCCTCCATACACAAGTTAAAACCCAACTTTTTCAAAATTAACTGCAGTTTATCTCCAACCATCACAAAAAATGTACAGACTGTTTGATTACTATTTTACAACTTGTATACCTTCCTGGTGTCCCACCAAACAGTGACAAAACTCTGAATGAAACTAAGAAAACAAGAAATCAGCATGCACATCACTAAATTTTACACATGTAAAACAAAAAATACACTTCCATACATTAACCATGTGAGTTAGTTTCCAATGATTAATAGCACCATGAAAAGAATCATTTCCAACTACCAATAGCCCCATGAATCAAACCGTTATGAAGCTTATCATCCGTGTTCTCAAATTCAACTCAAAACGACACATTCTCTACCTATTCAAATGATTTAAAAGCAAGCACGACAAAAACGTAAATAATCAAAAAAAATCTCATCGCACGACACAAGAAACACGCATAATAATGCCACATACATTTGCGACTTGGAAGTCTCACTCGATGAGAATTAGTGGAACACGGTCAGCAATTACAGACTAATTATTTTCTCCGTATAGAAAAAGTTTTCTCACCCGAGTGCATCTGTTTGTTGCAAGGCCAACTCAGTCTCCTATCCCATACAGACAAACGAGAGATTAGAAGTAGCTTATGGAATGGTGGCTTAGGGTGAAAGCGAAGCAAAGCCACCAACTGGGGTAGTGGTATGTCTGCAAGCTGCACTAGCCACTGCATGTTTGGAGACCCACTCAACAGTATCAAAACACTCATAATACAAATGTATGGCAGATCAGAAAATGTTAGCATAGAGAAGCAAACCTGACAATGCTGCCGTTAATACGATCGAACGTGAATCAAAATATCTTACTTAAAATCACAATACAAATTGTTCTACTCATAGTCACTCATATGCAAATTCAAATGCCAACGTTCAAGGGTAAGAAGTCTCAAAATCTGATAACGCTGCTATGACGACAATTATCCAGGCCAGTCTAAAACCATGCATCAGTCACATTACAAATTTTCTATCAGTCACATTTCAAACTGTTCTAGGCATAGCGGGAGGGAGAGACTTGGCCTAGAATCATGCCCACAATTCATACGCCAATGCTAAAGGGCCCGGTGTTTCTTTGGAGACTTTTTCGGCCGTGCCCCCGATATGGGGGATTCTGGACTGGATGAGTTGTCCCGAGCTACAACCCCACAGCGACGGCGGGGAAAACCCACTGCATCAGAGGGCAGAGACTCGACAAGGTCATCGACGTACTGGGTATTTCCGAACGTGGCCGAGAGATCAAGGGGTCGTCTGGTTGGGTACGGAGGGTGGGAGTCTGCAACATCAAAGTCTATGCCGTGGGAAGACATCATCATGTCATCGTAGCAGTAATAGTCAGCTCCGCCACACGCGCCCTCCACATCCCCACGGTACGCCCAATCGTCGTCGGTAAGTGCATGTCGACCGCCCCCGGACGCATAAGAATCATGTGAGTGGGGGCGATGTCGGTGATGGTTGTGGCTACGGTCGCTTGGAGCTGTTGACCGGGAATTACGCTCACCCTGTCCCCGGTCTTTCCGCAAATGCTCGGTCGGCAGCCGGTACAGCTCATCGAACTCCTCGCTGGTGAGTCCGGATGTCATCCGGGAAGCCCCACTGCCACTTCGACGTCTCCGTCCACAGCGTTTCTCAGACTCAATCTTGTCCAGAATCAGCTTCCGGCTGATCGGTCCGTCCACATGCGGTGATGCTGTGTTTTCCATGGAAATACCCATCACTCCCATTCCAGAGTTCTTTGTCTTATCTGGGTCACTGACTCCAAGTTTGTTTGAATCTTCCGAGTACTTGTCATGAGCAGCTACTTGCCCATTAGTTTTCTTCAGAGCCTCGTCTTTAAAAGTTGTTGTCGAACCTTTTCCACGACTATCACTCGGCAATGAATCGTTCGAGGGGCTGTCGTTTTCGGCCCAGAACTCGTAGATCCATTGCAGATTTTCAGGACCGTGGTCGCTTACCTGCAGATTCCGATTGAAGAGTTCGTTAAAGCTTTCATTCTGGTCGTCGGTCGGAATGAGGATATTTTCATCCACAACGATCCGCAACTCTTCCACATCGGGAAGTCGGTGTGCAGTTGGTGGAGTGGTTGAGAGGACTACCTGGCCAGTCACAACCTCGTCGCAAATTCTCCTCAGTAGTTCCACGCTCACGTTCCCCACCTCCAGATCCTCTCGGACCTTTTTGTCTGAGATATCTGCCACGTCTTTTTCCCCATCCGACTCCGAGAGTTCACGGCACTGCTTGCCGACCTGACCCACAGGCCCACTGTGGGTTGATCCCAGAAGATCCAGGATGTTTGGAGAGGGTGTTCGATCAATGGTCGGTGGGGACGAAACACGGTTCTGGTAGTTGCGGAAGTTTTTGAGCGCGACGTCGCCATTGCTACCACGAGGGGTGCCAATGCCGAGTAAACTCTGATTACTGTGGCAGTCGAGAGTGTCCACCGGCGACAGAAGAGTTGTAGAAGTTAGACTATCAAATGATGAAGATCTCAAATCACCTCCGCCCTGTGCAAAACAACAGTTTATTCATCACAGTACTACATAATATGTCAATAATGAGACATGAAGTTCTTGTTGAAACTTCAGCAAATATTACTATGCTGCTACTGCTATCCCGTGTGACGATGATGACAACTACGACTACGACAATTACTATCACTACACTACTAATACGACTACTACTACTACTATGACTATTAGCATTTTACTTACACTGAATCGGCAAGCAGTGGAGTCGCTATTGTAGAGATACTGACAGTCTGCAAGGTAGACATGACTTAGCGCCTCGTCAGCCGTCAAACGTTCAGCAGAGTTGAACATCAACAGCAGCTCCAGCAGATGGACCACTGCACCAAACACAGCGTCATCATCATCATCATAATCGCATGATTTCTAAATCAAATCAAATCAAAATTCAAGTTTAAAGCGCATCTAAAAATGTCTCCAATGCACCAACAACAGTTCCAGCAGATGATCCTGTGGCCTACATGGCTTGCTTGTGTAACGGTTAAGATATATGACTTATGACCAAGAGGTCATGGGTTCAACTCCCTGGTCCCAGTGAGGTTGCTATCAGATGGTAACTGTTTTGACTGGTGGACAGGCAAACCATCTCGAAATATAACCAACACCAAGATCAACTCAGAAATGGGGACGAGCACCCCATCCACGCCACTTCTGGGGCATGGCACCTTTACCTTAAGATCAACTCCGCCTTTCATATGTTTATGATAGGTAAAATGAGTCTTTGCCTGTCTGGCTGGGGTTAAGGTAAAGCACGTTCATCATCTGTGTCAGGTGGCGGGAACACGGTGTGATCCTATGTGGCAGGTGAAGCACCGTAGCTCTGCAATGGGTTACCATCAAGGGCTATACATTAGTGCTGCTGCTATTGACTATTTCACTAGTCAACTAGTCATCAACTAGTCAACAAGATCGACTAGTCAACATCACTATCACGACGGATAATTATCCAAAGATCGCCACCGACATGCAAACAACCATAATTTGCCATTTCGAACATCAAGTTATCTTCTCATTTCCATAAAGAGATAACTTTCTTACAGCAGTGTTATCCTATACAATGACAACACTAACATACATGACCTTTTATTTAATGTTTAATATGTATTACCATGCTTGATTTCTGGAATCCAACCATTTGGAAATCTTTGGCAGTTTTCCTGTCTTTCTATAATTTGGTATCACATTACGTGAAGTGCATGTTAATTTTCAAACATAAAAGAATTTTAGTCTGAAATATATGCTGCACTTGAAACTATGTCAAAAAAAATTAAAATGAATACCTGTTTAACTATTCTATGCATTAGCCAAATGTGTCCAACATTATTGAAATAGTATTTTAAAGGACAGATGCCAGTCAGAATTCCAAATGAACAAAGTTAAAGAACTGACCATGTTTATAACATTCAGTGCTGTGAATGTGTTAAAAATCATTCAATATCTTGGACAAAGTGCAAAGAAAAGAAAACAAAGCATTCAAAACTCAGATACTGTACTGTTCAAAGAGTGATGAGTTAAAAATGGCCTCGTAAATTAGCATTTCACAGTAATATATGCCCCAGAGAGTGAAATATCATTGGATATATAGTAGTACCTTGTTGGTCGACACCGGAGAGCTGAGTGCGGAGGGGTGAGCGGGGTCGGAATGGATGATTCTTGAGCAGCTTGTTGGGCATCACTCGCAGCACATGCGTCCAATCATCATCCCTCAGATGTACTGCATCTATCAGCTTCAGCAGCTGGTCCAACGGGCTTGCTCCTATCAACCAATGCAACAGTAAAAACCTTCATTACAATCATTAGATAATAGAGTTGTCACAGTTGACGCGTTAATTAATGCGTTAATGCGTTAATAAATTAACGCGCGTTAAAAAAATTAACGCACATGCGTAAATTTACAGCAGTAATGCCCCGTTAAAGCGTGGCTACACGCGACGATTTCCTCGGAGGAGGTTTATAAACCTCGGAAGGCCCGGTCACGTGGGACAACATTTCGGACGAGGAAATTGGTGCGTGTAGCCACGGCGTTACACGTTTAAACTGAAACATTTGCGCAACATCTTCGTTTGTGTCTAATAGGCCTAGGGTGTTTACACGATCCAGCAAACGTCCAGTAAACTTCCAGCAAATGCATTCAAAATACACGTGCTAATGCTGGACGTTTGCTGGATGGTGTAAACACCCCATAAATTACCTGCGGACGTAAAAAAAAATTCTGAACACTATGCTCAACAGTCTACACACGTTTTGCGTCAAGGCAGAATGGCAACAAGTACATGTATTAGAAGTCAGAGAAATAAAAAGGTAAGCAGAAGAAGAGGTGACGGGAGAGGAGAAATTCTTCATTCAAGCAATTAACCTTTAAAATAAAATACTGTAATAGTTAAATAGTAAATAGTCTAAATACGTTTAAAAAATAAAAATTATATGTGTTTTTAAAACATTTTTTTTTCATTTTTCTAACTTTCTATATTCTACAGGCGGGTCCCATAAACGTCTCGGGCCCGGGGTAATTTACCTCCTAC
>Ga0209367_1004558_pt1 | contig 19149 bp, 10 predicted proteins | sample WorMetLIZISLAND2_FD_187412 | JGI IMG/M metagenome (GOLD analysis project Ga0209367, IMG submission 187412) | Marine gutless worms symbiont microbial communities from Max Planck institute for Marine Microbiology, Germany - Olavius geniculatus... ...
AGATGAGATGGGAAATGAAACCACCATTCGATGACATATAGTCTCATTAATAAGTGTGCCAAAAATTATTATAATCGGACATTCATTGTTCCAGTTATTGCAAAAAATGTAGTCACATGCTTTTTTTTGAGACACAGTGTAGAATGTTTTTCTATTGAAACATTATTTTGGTTGAAAGTTATGAACTGGTCCTGAAATTTTAGTGATTCTTGTAGCATTATTGCAAGCCTTCAGTGCCTTATAACTAGAGCTGTCGAAGCATTAATTTTTTAACACATGCGTTAATGCGTTAATAACACATAATTAATAATATTGCTGATATTGTAGGTGGACTACATCGAGTGGGGGTGGAATGAACCTCACGAAGTCGTGCCTGTGTTGCAGGACCATGACAGTAGTGATGGAACTTCAACAAAACAATTTCTGATTACTTGAATATTATTTGGATGCCAAATAACTGCTGTTTAATGGAATTTCTGCTTCAGAGAGTTTAGGAAAAATTATGTATGTGTGTTAATTTTTTGATGCACGTTGATTGGACAGCTTTACTTATAACTAGATATCTGTAATAAAATTCTTGTGGTTTTCTTAGTTTTTTTGTTTACAACTTACAAACGAGGTGATTTTCAGCTGTTTCTTGATTTGTGTTGTCAGGGTGTTGGCCGCCGATATTCGCATATTGTGTGCCGCAAGGCTAACGTTGACCTGACAAAGCGTGCTGGTGAGCTGTCTGAGGAAGAGGTAATTAAACAACATCATCATTGATGCTTGATGATGATAGCAGCCAATCCTGGTCTTCTGCAGTTTTTTCTTTATTGTCTATAGACTGGCAATTAGGTTTAGTTCTGATTTATTTCTTACTTTCTAGAACTTTCTTAGATTTCTTAGATTTGGTTTTGTTTCAGTTACTACTTGTTTATTTCAGTTGTTGCGAATGAATTCCTTTTGTTTGTTACAGGGTGACCACTTGTCTGGAAAACCTGGAAATGTCAGGGAATTTGAAACATGTCAGGGAAAAAGTCTTGTCAGGGAAAAGTGTCCCAAAACTGTTCATTACTAGTTGAATATTTGCGTTCAACTCCATTATTTTTCTGCTCGCTTCGCTCGCAGAATTGTACTCCCATACTTTTAAATTTGCAGAGCCAGTAAGCCACTTTTGTTTGCCTTTATTGTTTAAACTGCATTAAATTTGGTCAGTTAATTTTCTGGAAAATAATTAAAATTGTTGCCAATAGACGTCATATCGCTGCTGTTGCGAGGGGTGATACGCCATCTATGTTCCCTTGAAATGTCTGGAAAAGTCGGGGAATTTGATCATGACTGGAGAGTGGCCACCCTGTTGTTAATGACAGTTTCTGCTTTCTCTATGGAAATCATAGTGGTCACTGATCATTGTATATATTTTTCATCTTGTTATAGCTAGGGATCTATGACGGGTTTGAAATTTTGTGCCTGCCTAGAGCATTGGTTTATTCAGTAATTTTCATCTACCGTCGTGTGAGCGACCTTGTTCTTTGGCTCAGAATGTTGTTTAGGCTGCTCTTATTCTCAGCTGGCGCTGTCATTGATTTGCACTTTGCATATTTAGGTATGGGTACCCAGTTTGGTTTTATCAGCTGTTCTGTATTTTGCGATTACTTCCTCATTTGTCTTCTTCCGTTTTTCTCTTGACTTATAATTTAACAACAATTCTTGCCTACTGGTACTTCTGTCTGTGTTTTTTTGTTGTAAGCAGTTTTAAGTGTACATAACTGCATCATCATCATCATCGTCATCTCTCTTTAATAGAACAGATTGACAAAACGCAACCATACACAGCATACAAAAATAACATGAAAAATCTGATAATGTCATTGAATCGAACTTTGTCCAAACGATTACTACTGTAGTGTGACTATTAGTTGGAAAGTGCTGACTAATAATGTTTTAGAACAACATTCTGTTTATGTAATTTCTACTATCAGTCTTGACAGATAATGTGAAAGAATGACTCCATGGTCGGAGATTGTAAGTGTGATCAGTTTTCTCAGGTAAAAGTTTGTACAGAACGTGATGAGGATCGTGCTGTATCTTTGCAAATAAGTTGTCGTCCATGTCTCCATCCAATTGAGAAAAAGAAGGATCGTCGACCGAGTATAAGCCGGAAATGGCAAAATCTGAGAAAGGTCAAATTGAGCATTTTGCTGCAGTGTGTTCGTAGTTATCCTTTCCAATTTGTGTAATTTTGTTTTTTTTTTCATCGCTAAACTGAAGACAGATAGGAGTAGACTGGAGGATTTCTGGCAGCACAAAATGAAAACACTGTCCAGAAATTTTCCGAAGTATGCAACACCAATGAATTCGCTCTGTGTGTGAGTGAGGTGACACTGAGGCGAGTGGTTGAAATGCTTGTGATCAGGTGGAGAAGGTGATAACGGTGATGTCGAACCCTCGCCAGTACAAGATTCCCGACTGGTTTCTCAACCGACAGAAAGACATCAAGGACGGCAAGTACAGCCAGGCTCTGTCCAACGTGCTGGACAGCAAGATCCGTGACGATCTCGAGCGACTCAAGAAGATCCGCGCTCACCGTGGCCTTCGACACTACTGGGGGTCGGTGATCTGCTGTCTGTTTAGTTGCCTTGCCTCATCACCTGTTTTGTGCTTATTCGTATTCATATTCGTTCTTGTAGTTTTCGTTTTCTACCACTGCACATTTGATTCACTGATGCATGTAGGTGAGATGCTGTTTCATGCTATTGCATCTTATGAGAAATCTTGGTAGTGATTGGTCGACCCAACTTCTCCAAAAAATTTGTCAAAACCCATTTTAGTTTACATGGAGTTTATTGGTCACTAACGTTAGTTAATTTGGACATCTTGATAGGTTTTACTGTTCTGCTGGAGTATCATTTGGAGGCGGTGCTGAACTGTTAAGGTTTCTTTGTTTCAAAATATCTCACCTTGTGTGCAGATATGTAAGTAATAATTTTGCGGTGATTTGGTTTCTATGTGTGATGTTTTGTGTGTGCAGTCTGCGAGTACGCGGCCAGCACACCAAGACGACGGGTCGTCGCGGGCGCACGGTCGGAGTGTCTAAGAAGAAATCGTAATCTGCAGTGGGGATGAATGATGATGACATCTGTGACTTTGTCGACGTTTCTTGACACTTAGCACTGACTTATGCTGTGTGGCGTCATGTCTTGGATGCTCTGCGACAAAATAAAATATCACACTTTTTGCCCACTCTCTGCATGTGATGCGATCTGCATTCCATATTGAGGCAGTCCCAATAGAAGAAGAAGATTCCGCATAGACCTAGGTTCGTTGCGTGGGAGCTCATCCCCTTTACAGCGCTTTGAGCCGGCGAGGGCGAAGCCAGCGCGATGGCACACCTGCCCGCAGGCAGTCACCCACCGCAGTACTACGCCAAATTAAGCTAGCATACAGCCCAGGTCGGCCGGATGGCCGGCTCAAGTTAACAGCCAGCGCCTTTAACCGACTGGGTCAGTATACTAGCAGTCCTGGCCACAGGGGCTACTGTTGCACGGAACTCTCCGTTTCTTCCCTAGCGATGGGCGTGACCACCGCTAGTACTCATTTTACCATCCCACAGAGGGTAGAAGGCTGAGTCGACCCAGCTGGCAGGCTTCGCACTGAGATGGTTTACCTGCCCGCAGGCAGTCACCCATCGCAGTACTAACTGGGCCCGGCGTAGAGTAACTTCGTTTCATCCGAAACGCGTTACAAACTACGCCACGCCACCAACCAGTTTCAATAGACCACCGCCAATACAGGTCTTGTCCATACATTGGTATTGAAAGTTGGTACACTGGTTACTCTTGTTCCTCCAGGGATCATTCACAGTTCACACCAATTTTTGTTTTTCTGCATCTTTCTGTTTTATAGTTAGAAGCCGGCGTGGCCAAAACCATTATTTGGACGGCTGCATAACGAGTGCTATAACTCATTTTAGTGAATCAATTGTCCTGCAGGCTAAGAACTGGCATCATACTGGAAATTGGTTAGATGCTGATAATAAGTGTTAGGACGTACTGCATAGGTGTGCAACAAATTGACAAATGTAGCTTAACAGCTAACTGGATAATCATGTTTGCACGATGCTCTCAAGCCATAACTCCACTTACTTCGATCTGTTGTTCAGTGAGCTGTACAACAAATGCAAAACTGCTCGACATCAGTCGATAAAGAAACGTCTAACATTAAGTCTTGCAGAAAAAGTACAAGCTTGGAAAATAAAGGTGAGAACTTGTGTAGAATTGCAAAACGTTGTGTAGAACTGCAAAAGCAAGAAATGAGAAATAAGATAACGAAACAGTAAAACATGTCAAGAAGCTGTACAGCTCATTTTTAGACCTGCGAGTTGGGTCGATCAAGTCGACTTGGGCCTTCAAAGTCGGTCTGTAGCAGCGTCACCGTCGAAATTTTTTGGCGCTGTCTGTTTCGTTACAAGTCATTTCAAGTCGACTTAAAAAGTCAACTTGATTAAAAATCTTGTATCTAGCAGTTCTCTCAAGCGTGGCTATTGATGATTTTTGGTGAATAAGGCAATTTGTAACATATTTCAGTAACCGTAAATCTATATAAAATAACGGTATATATGTACCTAAATTAGGGTAAACGGATTATCGAGTTTCAACGCTTCGCACAGCCCTAATTGTTCATGTAGATAACGTAGAGGCCTAAATGGTGTGAATCAGCCTAGTGTGAATGTCGTAATTTTCATGTTGTTGTTTCCCTTGCACTAGATTGCTGGAATTTTAAATGCCTAGGTTTAAGACACAGGGCTAATTATTAGTGTAAAAAGTTTTTTTCCATAAGCCCTAACATGCAGTTAGCCACAATACATTCGTTACAGACTGACTGACGGACGGACGACAACGATGCCAAAGACGCTGTACAGCATAGCTGTACTGCGTCAAAAACAGTCACATAACACACAGTTTCTAGACCTAACTGTCTGTGTGAACTTTTTCTAAGAAATGAAAATGACAAAAGACGCCGCCGAAGGAATAAAACACATTATGAATAGCCTACAGTATACGTACAGCGTTCACGTAAGTTCATCGCAACTTCTAAACGTCTCAAGTCGACGTGCCGCTGTCAAGTCAAGTCGAGTCGGATGTGCTCAAGTCGACCGCCGTCGACTTGGGGTCATTTTAGCGTCAAGTCTGGTCACGTTTCTGTACCTCAGCGACTGGCAGGTCTACTCATTTTGTAACAACTTGTGCAACAAATCTTAAGTGGTGGAGTTTGTGCTATAACGCGTTATTAGGTTTTCTTCATCATCTGTCCACAGCATGGCATTTGCGGGAGTAGTCATATACAAAGTGGTCAAAAAAGTTAATTTTTATATTTTGTTTATATCTTCGCCATTTTTTTCACTTCTACACTACCTTGTGAAATGTAACCCTCCCCCCAGAAACTTCAGAAAACAGTGTAATCAAAATGAATGTGTATTCAAATGCTTCTCTTGTAAGAATACTTTTTTTATTTATTTTAAAAAAATTTATGTTAAATTATGTTTAGTTGACAGAATCTAATACACGAACTCGTAATTATTTAAATAAATGTTTAGTGTGTGCCCTTATAGATACTGTCGCAGTTCATTGATGCTTTTATTGAATATTTTAAGAAACCACATTTTGCACACTGTACAGTGAAATATTCTATTTCACAAGGTAATGTAGCAACACAGGTGAGATTTGGTTCCATATTGCAAATTTTCTGCAGAATGTACCAATGAAATAATTTTAAAAATTGGTCAATATTTAGCGGCAATATGGACAATAGTAGGGTTCACTTTTTGGCCCACCCTGTATATGAGTGCACACATGTTGCAGGTTCTAACTTTTTTTACTTGAAATCTGTTAGCGAGTTTGGGGGAAGCCAGTAGCCGACAGGCCTGCAAAGAGCAACTAATCTCGGTAACTGATTGCCGGTGCTGTTAGCATAGGCGTCAATCATGGGCCCAAAATTTGTAATGAGGACTGCGTTACCATTCATAGGCCCCACCCAATGTTAAGACGGCTACAAGCTAGCAGTACAATTTCGTCAGCTTGAAAATTTGCAATTTGACAAACTTTCTTAGCTTGTGAGGTGTGCCTATGGATACGCCAAGTTCGAGCAATCACAATGCTGTATGCGTGAGGCCACTACGCGAGCAGAAAATTCACTTTTACTACGGCTCAACTCCTGGGAGCTTTGCCTTACTCCTACCAGTAGTTCTGTCCCTGGAACCCGATGGGATTGGATGGGAGGCTAGCGTCCCCAGATCCCATAAAGGCTCACTCCTCGATTGACGACAAATCGATGCCTCGAGCTCTGGCTGTTATTGTAGGCGTTGCGTTCTGCACTGGCCGCGAAATAATCAAAATCACTGTGTACTGACGGTTATAATAGTGGACCCACGCAGATATTCCTGCGTTATTCCACGAAGAACCTCATCGGTCTCCTACTGAGAAGAAGACTGAAAGGCTGCGCAAGCGAGCTGAAAAATTGGATTAATGTTGAAGTTTGACTTGCTAGTATCGACTACCTGTATGTGCAACGCGTCCCACATTTGACTGTCGAAATGATCGCAAGTACTCAAAGTAAGTCTTATGGCGTAGTCAGAGAATTCTGGACAACTGCAGAATACAGTCACATCGTTGATCGTACACAGGTGCTGTGGACAATTGAAACTAATAGGCATAGGCCTACTAAGAATCGGAGACGAAAAACGCGTAGGTCTATATGAATGATACTACTCTAGGCAATGATGACAACGCCGGTACTGGTACTTCTGTACGCATAAGAAGTTCACCGATGGAATAAAATATTCATAGCGTATACATTTCACACTTTGCAACGGCGTACTATCGTGCATTAAATGTTTGCAGAATTAACTGGCCGGTTTACGTACGCTGCACTCGCCACGTGGGTCCAGGGTCAACTAACTTTTTGTTCGACTGACTGGGAATAATTGAGACCAGTCTTGCGCGAATCGACCACTGGCAGAGCGTCAACAAACACGTTCATCATTCGATTTCGCCCACTGCGTTCCACGCCGCCTTGCTTCGGCTAGTGGCGTCGTCAGAAATACGAAAGTGGGTTCATGCTGCACGGTGACAATGTCATTTTCAAAAGTTGAACACTGTATTATTTTACGTTTTACATTACTTGATATAATTCAAGCTTATATTAGGTAGGCCTATGTCGCACGGTGTTCATAGGGGCTACGGTCTTATTTACAGAGAAATTGACTTTCTGGAAACTTTTATTCGAAGTTAATTAATTAAGTTAAGCAAATTCATACCTAACGCACAATGTCGACGGGAAACCTGCCGAATCTGAGGCGGCAATAGCTTATAAAGCAACATGACATTAATAAAAAAAATGCAGATTGCATATTGCCCAGACCTACTATCTTCATCTTAAATAAATGATCGATTTAGGCCCAGCTATTTAGGCCTATATATTTTCGTTCAATGTTTTTCACTTTATGAGAGGCCTGATCGACGCAGCTGGGGCCTTCTAAATACGCCAGTGATGTCGAGCAGGCCTCCCGCAGCCTATCGAGGGAGTCATTCCACCTGGAGGTGCCTGTGACGTAATAGTAGGCTATAAGAACAGAAGCTCAATAAGCGAAACACGCAGAAGAGAAGAGATTGTTCTTTGAATCGGTTTGTTGATTCGGTTCTCCTGGACACAGCACTTCTTTGTCACGTAAGAGTCACTTGCTGTTTTATGCATAGACAATTAGACATGTTGCAAATTATTTGCGATAGGCTGCATTATGAGAAATTACCCTAGTGTAAATTTAACACTTCAAACAGGTACAATTTTTACGCGCGATAGCAGAATGCTTCGCGCGTCTTAGCCATGGCCTGGGCGTCTGTCCGTCTGTCCGTCCGTCACACCCTGGCACTGTATCAAAACGGCGACACCTAGTATCACGAAATCTTCACTGTGTGCTGCGTCAAGATCTCTAGTTTTTCGTGACAAAGTTTCGTGCCCCTGTGTGCGGGGGTTTCCATTGAACGAGTGCGTCAAAGAGGGGTACCCCCGTAACAAGACGTTATTTTGCCGTTATTGGCTCGTATAGTGTGAAAACGGTTGCAGATAGGTACAGACATGCTGCTTATCACACCAAGCACTGGTGACAGGCTTTTTAGATTTAGCCTATCAACATCGATGACCTTGATCGACCTTGACCCCCCCCCCCAAAAAAAGAGGGGTTTGTGAATTTTTCGCAATTTTGAATGCAGCGCACATTTTAACACTGAATTACGACGAAATGGCTGGAGATAGACCAAGACAACCTGCGTATGGAATTTTCAGCATTAAACGTATAAATTTTAGCAGTCCAAGTCTCGGCCCCTCATAGGTTCAAGGACGCCGGCGCAGGCGGGCGTCAAATACGGCTACCCATTTATAAGTGGTTATTTTACCGCAATTATCTCGTGTAGCGTGAAAACGGTTGCAGATAGGTACAGACATGCTGCTTATCACAACAAGCAATAGTGACAAGCTTTTTGTTGGTGTCAATCTCGATGACCTTGAATGATTTTAAACCCCTACAATAAGGGTTTTAGTGAAGTTTTTGCGATTTCCGGCTGCGATACGTGCACATTTTAAGAGTGAATTGGGCCGAAATGGCTGGAGATGGACATGGACAACCTGCATATGACATTTTTATCATAGAACGTACATTTTTAGGATTCTAAGTTTCGATCTCTTAAATTCAAGGAGTTTTCCGCGCGAAGGCCTCAAATTTAAGTACTCTTTCAAGATGCATTTATATCTTATTGCTTTAGGTCTACACTGATTGCCAAAGTGGCAGGACCGCTGCTATCCTGCGTCATTTGCGCAAATTACTTGTAACGAATTTTTGTAATCCTGAGATTGGGACACGAAAAAAGCCAGAAATCGATCGGTATTTCGGGATTGTAATCCCTAATAATAAGCAAGACGTAAGCCTAGACCCTAAAATAGCCAAAGGTGTCACTTGACTACCTACTGCTGACATCATATGCGGCCGTCTGTCGAGTGGCGGTTCTAGCCCACAAAATCTGGGGCATGCATGGCGAGCGCGGTAGCGCGAGCCTATAACGGCGGTCTGGGGGCATAGCCCCCAGCGGGGTCCAGGGTCAGAGCCCCTGATCAGGAGGTCAGGGGCAAAGCCCCCTCAAGCTGAAGCATTTTTGGCTTTTGGACGTTCAATGGAAGCCGCAAATTTGCCCACTTTTCGAAACTTTAGAAACACAAAGACATCAGATATCTATGTTATCTTTGCAAAAGAATCATGGGTGGCCACGAAACTGGGGGGTGGAGCAAAACTGGGGGGTCTGTTCCCCCCCGGCCCGGGCCTAAAACCGCCACTGCGTCTGTCTATGTATTATGCAGTATTCGTATATAGGCCTCGCATTCGTATTCAATTTTAACTGAAAGTAGCTTTTACATTGCCGCGAGCCATATAAGTAACATTTACGCCAGATATGCGTTATTTTCTGGAGGTTTTCACGTCAGGTGACGTTGATCTTTAACCCTTTAAACAAGTTTAAAGTGAACTTAGAATTGGCACACCGGCCTAAGGAACTTTTGCGCCAATTTCGGGTTTTCTGTGCCTTTTTGTTTTCGACTTATAAGTTACCTCATGACAGACGGACGGACGTCAAACAGACGGACGGATGGGCAAGACTCGTAATGCGGCCTATTAGGACGGTCAAGCAAGCAATGATTGACAAATAAACGTAATAATTATAAAACGTGTTGGAACGTGTGGTGTTTGTAGAAGGATGAAGTCGGGCTGTGCTACTGTGGCCGTGTTGGTCGTTGCGACGGGCGTTCTGATGGCGGAAGCGGAACGCAGGCACGAAGGCACTGGCGGTCTGAGCGAACACGAGGCCAACTACGCCGCGCTACGTCATCTCGGACCCGACAACACGCTGGTGAACCTGCCCGGCGGCCAGCAGGCTAGGGACCAGTATCAGCTGGAGAAGATGCATCAGAGGTACATGGAGAAGGATGGAGTCAATCAGCTGCGCAGACGTCGCAGGGCTGCTGCTGCTGCAAGACGTGCACGCTTTGACTCCCTCGACAGCGACGACGCCAACCTCTAGGTATTTGTCATTCCAGATATTTACTAGAAAGCAGTCATAGCCCGCAGGTACCTCCGCCAAGGCAATGTTATTCGCCAGGTGGCGTCACCATATTCACTTTGCCAGCGGTTCCCTTATGCCCCTTTAACGCAATGGTAACGAAAATTTCAGAGTGATCCAGAATCCAGGATTCCTTTCGGATCACCCCCAAAATTGAATCACTGGTAGTTTGTGCCATTCCCGACATACCCTCAAAATTTCAGAAAGATCCGTCCATAACTTTTTGAGTTATTTTGCTCACACACAGACAGACGGACAGACAGACAGACAAACTAAGTCTGGCAAAAACATTACCTCCTTGGCGGAGGTAAATATTACGCCTAGTATAGGCCCTAAGAAGATCACAAAAACACTCTTTAATGCAAAATTCAAGAATCAAGACGAAGCAATTGAGCTTGAGCTTTTCTGTTGTCTGTCCGTCCACTTACATATTAACGTAGCCTATGTCACAGTTAACAAGAAATCCGAGATAGTGCTCATGGGACGCGTTACAGCCTATAGCAGTTCTTGTTCCGCTGTTCGCAAGTTGTCTTGGTCTATCTCCAGCTACCTCGTCAAAATTCACTCATTGTAGTGTGCGCTACAGCCGAAAATGGCAAAAAATAGTAAAAACCTCTTATTTTGAAGATTCAAGATCATCAATGTTGATACCCCTTAAAAGTTCATCAGCAGTTCGTTTCGGTAAGCCTACAAGATTACGTCTATCTGCAACCGTTATTATGCTTGACGAGCCAGCAGCAGCTAGGCCTCCTTGAACTTAGGGGGTCGAGACATGGCCCGTTAAAATCTATGTTTAATGCCGAAAATTTCACGTATAGTTTGTCCTGGTCTATCTTTAGCGATTTTGGCGCAATTCGCTTTTGAATTGTGTGTCGCAGCCTGAAATCGCAAAATCACTAAAACCTTTTATTTGGGGGTTCAAGGTCGTTCAACGTCATCGATAATCTCTCTCTACTTCAGGCGACGATATCATCGATGATAATACCTCCGAAAGCTCGTCGCCAGTGCTTGTTATGATAAGCAGCATGTCTGTGCTTATCCGCAACCGTTTTCATGCTAGACGAGCCAATAGCGGTAAAATAAGAACTTTTGGAGTGGAGTTTAGCTTTTGTCTGCAGAAGACTTAGCCTACAATTGTACTTCCTGTCACTATCAGCTTGTGTTCGCATTCTTCTACATTCGATGTCTTTTGAAAACACCATAAAAACGTCGCCGTTAGAATGTAGGCCTAGGTAATAAAACAAGCCAAAAAACGAACACTGAGTCTTCAGCCTAGCAGTGTCAATTTGTAGTTTACAAATCAACAGAATTTAATGTCGAGTAGTTTAGGCGTATTTGCTTTTGGCCTAATGGCATCTGAAGTTGGCCTAGTAGTTAACCACTAATTAGGCACTGATGCCATCACTAATATTTAATTTAGCTTACTACTAGGGCCTATATTGCTATATTGTTATTTTTGTCTCCGCCAATGGAACGAAGTGAACATTGGAGGAGCTTATGAGATTGGTCGTTCTGTCCGTGGTTAAATGTGTGTGTGTGTCTGTCGGTTTGTCTGTCTGTGTACACGAATTGGCGGAGATATGCACTCTCACGAGCGCCTTCTAGTTATTGTATGATTTCATTTCATTTTTAGCCGACCGTACTTAAGTAACGGTCGAGCTATTGGCATGGTTGTCGTCGTCTGTCCGTCCGTCACGGATGTATTGTGGCTAAACGGTGCGAGAGGGCCTAGATTGCTATTGATCACTAATAGGAAGTCGCATATTGGCTTTCAAATGACATGCAAATTATTGACCTTGGATGACCTTAAAGGGTCATAACGCACTATAATATGCTATTCATGCGGTATTGCGGGTGAACGTTAAGTCGTAGGGGATCGGCGATGGTACCATCGAACAGGGCACTGGCAACTTTCTATATGCTGTCAATGGTAACCATGTCCCTATCTGCAGCGGTTTGGCTGCAGTTTTCAGTGGAGTTTCAAACTATAAGTGGCCATATCTCGGAAACGGTAAGAGAGAGGACCAAGGTTACTATTAATCATTAAGTGACACACGCCTTTTCAGATTAAATGAAAATCATCGACCTTGGATGACTTTCAAGGTCAGTGACAAACAGTACGGTCGGCCCCACTCTAGCGACAGGTGGGTTTATTGTTTACTTTATCACTAACATTACTATTATTATTAGTAGTAGTAGTAGCAGTAACGCTGATTTATTATAGGCTAGCCTACGTCCTATTGTGGTATGATTGCAGACACATTGGAAATGAACCGGATGGGAACACGGAGATGACAGAATTACGGCATTGACAATCAGCTTCGGACTTCATGCAGTCGCATTTACACATCAGTCCAGTGTTGACGTTTGTTTTAAGTAGCAATTAAGCAATAATGAATCGATAAAGAAGGAGTGAATTAATTAAAGTGTTGTAACAACTCTTACCTCGCGTTTGTATGTGTGTGACATAACAGACAGTTTAGAACTGATTAATTAACTAAAAAAACAGAAACTCGGTCTTGAGTTGCTTTCAGGTTCAAGTTCTATAAACCTAACTGCAACAGTCATTAGGGGCCTATAACTTTCTGGGTAATATGATCCTTATGACAAAAACAACCTCACAGCGTCCGTGCTAAACCTTGAATCGGTGGCGGTTTTAGGCCCAGGCCGCCCCCTCCCAGTTTTGCTCCAGCCTCCTCCCCAGTTTCGTGGCCACCAGTGATTTTTGCAAAGATAACACAAATATCTGACTTCTTTACGTTTAAAAATTTTAGAAAAGCGGGCAAATTTACGGCTTCCACTGAACGACCAAAAACCAAAAATGCTTCAGCTTCAGGGGCCCCCTGACCCCCTGACCAAGGCTCTGCCCCTGACTCTCGCCATAGGCTCGCGCTACTGCGCTCGCCATGGGGCCGTGCCCCCCAGATTTTGCGGGCTAGAACCACCACTGCCTTGAATACAGGTTTACCTTCTGTAGTGGCGTCGTGGCATGGGAAAATTTTTGTCGAAAAATGCAAAATTTGGGCTGATAACTTCTCATTTCCGAGAAATTTATGGGCAAAATTTAAATGTCTAGCAACCATGATCTCCTCTGTCGAAAAGTTCCAACTTCCCGCTTCGCCTATTTTTATCTAAACTAACGACCCTGCAAACCTTCGAAATCGCTTAAATAGTTTTCGATAGGATATCAGTTAGCCTGTTACTACCAATCGCCTGAAGCACAGCAATTAATGGAACAATACTGTTTATTAATTTAAAACAATTTCATGTAGATACTACAGAAGACAGTACACTGTAGGCCTAAGTGAAAAATAAATAAACTGAACATGCGAAAATGTGTTCGGTTAGACCTATAAAGCAAATTATTGGGCAGCACAACAATTTAAGACGTTGAACGTTGCAAAAAATCCGATTCATGTAGTCCAAATTCCACTTACTTCGATTTGTTGTGGATTTGTCGTACAAGCTGTATAATAAATCAAAGCAGAGGAGATTGAACTTACTAGAGGATAAAATGCTCTGTAATTTCGTTAAAGTTTAAAGGACCAAAACTGTTTTACGCAGTGAATGTGCGTCCTCGTGAATAAAAAAAAATGACATTCCAAAGAAATAAAGACTACACGCAGCATTAATTGTGGCACCGAACAGAGAATGCTATAATAGTCGCAACAAACAATACAGACTATACGCCACATCAGCACGGCAGTTGGTCGAAAAATATGGGGTTACAAATTTCTCCACCCTCTATAACCACCCTTCCCTCATCCGCTTTCCCTTTCAATCCCACACTGTTCTGGGGCCCAAAACCGCTACCCGCTACTGGCCAGAAAACTTTTCAGTTTATTCGTTTCTGTTAAGTATGTCTGCACACGTGAAACAGAAATAGAACTAAACAAAAGTTTCGCATCCGTCTCATTTCTGTTGCACAAGGACGGACATACCGGTAGACATTTTGTATTGCAACATTTTGTATTTTTGTGGCAACAAAAATTAGAACGCAAGATGCCGAAAGTGAGAGACGATTTTCCGCTTCTCAGCCGACTATACGGGTTATACTGTCAGTCGTTAGCGGGGTCTGAGACGACACACGAAGCCTCAGCTGCTAGCGAATTTTGGTCATTTAAAACAATATTTTAGACAACTATATTCAAGTAAATGTTGCAAAGTCTTAAAAACTTAACTTGAAATAGAATATCGTTTTTAATTTTTATTGCAAAGTTGGGACATTCACTACTGAGTTGACTGCTGTTGGGCAATCGCTGTCGCACTTGTATAGGTCCCAGGAGTCGCTGCCGCCCACTTATAGATGTCTGTACTTTTAAGAGAAAAAAAACTAGAGGGTTCAGCAGTGCACCCAGCCCCTGACAAGCATCATCTATGCATCATATCAAGCTGAAGCTGTACTTAATTAATGACAATCTCATCAAAGCAAGCAGAACGTCCACAGACGACAATTATTAACTACAAACTATAAAGCCAATTACATGTACATTGTACATTGTACATGCAATATAAGCTTACTAACTATATGCTGTGTCGTGCAATAAAAAGCCCGATAATCTTGATTTCGTTTAATCAGGCAATTTTCCGTCATTAGTGCGGAATTTAGATGGCACAGACTGTAGATAGTTACAATACGATGACATAATTCTCTTCTTTATCATAACTACCAATACTTTTCTAATTAGAGGACAGTCTTATAACTTAGTACAGCTCAAACCACATTCGTCAAATACGAAGACTGTCTTTAAGGTTTAAAGGTAACGTATAACATCGTTTAATTATACTGTGCCAACACGAGGGCAAATTCTGACATTAGGCTATACGATTATTACATGGCTGTCCCAACAGGCCACATTACATGACTTGTCTGTCCGTCTGTCTATCCCATTATGTGCTCCTAAGTCCAAAAACAAAAAAGCGTTAAAACCAAAACTGGTGCGAATGTTACCCATGGCACAAGTAAGCGGTGTGCCATTCGAAAGGTCAATTTTCATGTCACGGTTAGGGTTGTGCAGCTCAAGACAGATAGCCGCATAATGTCGGCACTAGGCTGACGTCTTTTTCTAGTTTCAGTTATACCGTTTCAAAACTAGGCCAAATTTTGCCAGTAGTGACGTTTTTTTCATACAAAGAGTACAAAAATTACACGACAACAACCAAAGTGGGACATTTTACACAACAACTGATGCTAATACTGTAAGCCAGTCAGCAGTGCAGAAAAAGCCAGAAAACCTCCAAAATACACCAATAAAGCAAACTAATTGGAGCCACAATGCTCGCCACATTTAGCACTAAAACACAACTTACACAAAGTCAGCAGTTCTGCGATCGTTTAACGTAAAAAAACACAAAAACGACATAAAATACACATATAATGGAAGAGCAGCATTTATACAAACTTGGCAATGAAATAATTACAAGAACTTAACTTCTACGCGAACTGGTTTACTTAGTGTATGCATTATGTAACAACCACCAAAAAACTATATATACAGTTATATTATACATTAAATATAAAATACGATTCGTTGGACCACTGTATCTTTTTCTGTCTGCAAGGCACTTTTTTGCAACTGTCACATCAACAAATACTAATAATACATATTGTGATTTCTGCTGCTTTTTGTGCAACAGAAACTTTTCATTTATTACTGATAGTACTTCTACCAATGTTATTAATATGATGTGCATATGACAAAATGCTGTGCATTGAACAGTGCATACGTAAGTAAGTAAACAGAGAGACTCTAATGCAGTGCACACTCAAAGCAACTGCTAAGTGTTCAACGCTTGACAACAAAAAAAGACAAAAAAGGTAGTGCCAGCGATGATCAAGACGAGGGTCATGACCAGGTAGGTTTGAGAGAGCGTAGATATGTCATTAAACTTAGTATGCATTTTCACACAGTTTCAGACAGAACGCATAGGTCTCCGTAATGAAGCAACACTTTCCGAGATCCTTGTAGTCTTAGGACTTAACGCCATGCTAAAGTTAATTCGTCCTTCATCATCAAATGACACCCAATTATAGTAAAGTGGGAGGAAGTTGGATAAATGGACACATTCAGTTTCCCGAGTGAACAAGAAATTTGAGCTAATACTCACGAGACGCGCGAAAGCCTATAGCAGTTCCAGTGCAGTAGTTTAGCTGAAAATCGGGGTGTTCACGCTAAGTTAATATACAAATACCAAATTCTCTATTTGGATCGCATAACGATAGCTCCGTGGCACCACCTTGTGAATGAGATAGACTTGTGTCGCAGCCTGAAATCGCCAAAAAATCCATAAAACTCCCTATTTCGGCGTTCAAGATCATTCAAGGTCATCGAATTCGGCGCCAATCGAAAGCCAGTGTACGACTTCCTATTAGTGATTAATAGTAACATATGCCCTATCTCAGGGCCTATCTGGAACCGTTACTGAGATACAGCGACTTATTGGCCAAAAATCACAAATTTTGCCCACCCCCCTCTCATTTAGCACCGTCGTTCGGGGTGACCACTTTCGAATTTATGGAAAAGCTTTACGGTTCCTGAAACTAGTCTTCCAGGCAGCCGATGGTGAAGATTTGGTGATCCTATCTTGCACCGTTTTTGACTGATCCACCCGTGTGACAGACAGATGAACAGACGGACAGAATTGCGATGGCTAAGATGCACTGAAAGCAGTAGCTGCTTTCGCGCATAATAACCGAAGCTATGATACAATGACATCATGCAACAGTTAAATGACATGTGTTCAGATGTACAACGAGTGAACTCTGTGTAGCTGCGATAGACACTATGCATACGGCTGAATTTTCTGAATTAAACAACGAGAAATATACACTAGAACAAAAGCGTAAGCAAACGATATCGAACCTAAATCACTTGACTAGTAGCACAGCTTGCATTGTACATGCTGCGACAATTGTGACTACACAGAAGAAGAATAATATGCTAAATTATCATTTATGCTATAACAGTTGACAATCGAAAAACGCCCAAAGGCCGGTTTTTTTTTGTGCACAGGTTAACCTGCTGGTTAGCTAACACAGGCTTAGCTCTCCATCTAAAGGTTAACCCACCCCACGCTGGTGGTACTACGGTGTATAGAGGCGCATCCTATGGCTGGCCAATGGAGGAAGCCCTTTGTGAGGTGACTCTGAAGGGTTGTGCCGAATAATACAGAATAAGGCACCATGGACCAACAGTACCCAGTAGCTACTTCTATGAAGTAGCATAATAAGGTTGACCCCTCAGACAGCTTAAAATGCTGATTTGAAGTTATATCGTGGAACAGTCGCAGTTCAGAGAAGGTTGATCTCTCATCCAGCTAAGGGTGCTGATTTGAGATCATGCCTTGATGGGGTTCATTGGGATCTTACAGATACCCATGGGTGATTGCTTGGTTGGTGCCCACCTGGTCTGTGGTCTGGTCGTGTGCGCTGGGTACTTTCGCTGTTCCTGTCATGTCTCAGATTCGGCGGGGTGTTGGAGAGACTTTTGCGAGGATGATGAGTCAGACAGGGATTTCCAGTAGATACCAAATGCACTGCAGTTCGGGACTACGGTTTTCCTGTCAGGCTTGGAAATCCTGCATAGGCTCTCCTTTGCTCCGTTTGGCTCTAGGATTTGGCGGGGTGCTTCGGCTGCACTGCTCATGCGGCTTGTCTGCTGAACAGGTTGGGTCGCCTGCCAGGTGATTAACTGAAGGGACCATAAATCTTTTGATGAGCCCCACAGTGCTTGCTTGGTCAGGGTGATGTGACCTGACTAGCAGTGTAGTCATGTGAGCGGGGGTAGTTGCACTTTTTGCTATTCCTGCCACGACTTATAGCAGCTGGGCTTAACAGGATCTAACAGACACCTATGGGTCATTGCTTGGTTGGTGCCTGCCTGATCTGTGGACTGGTCATGTGCACTGGGTGGCCTTGCTGTTCCTGCTGTATCTCGGAGTTGGGTGGTGCATTGGAGAGGATATTGCGGGGATGGTGGGTCAGACGGGACTTCGGTAGATACCGAATGCACTGTGGTTCGGGACTACGGTTTTCCTGTCTGGCTTGGAAACCCTGCGATGGCTCTCGTTTGCCCCATTTGGCTCAGGGGCATGGCGAGGGTGGGTGGCTGCACTGCTCATATGGCTGGTCTGCTGTTGGGTTGGGCCACTTGCCAGGTGGTTTCCTGTGGGGCTGTGAAATCCTTTGGTGAGCCCCACAGTATAGAGAGTAGTCATGTGGGCGGGGGTAGTTGTGCTCTTCGCTATTCCCGCCATGACTTTCAGTACCCAGCATAATTGCTGGGAACTTTCTGGGGATGGCTGATGGGCCCGCACGGCGGCCTAAGCCTACGGGGTAGCACTGGCTGCCCTGCCCTGCATTGAAACTTGGAACTTGGATGGCTAACCCAAGAGTTAACCTGCTGACTGTGTAGTGATACAAAGTACATGTAAAAGTACATGTAACTTTCTGGAATTTCCAAGGTTAACCTTGAGGTTAACTTTCATAACCTGTGCATGAAAAACACTTGCCCTAAGTTCAGACTGAGTGCCTAAGACACTGTGGGTACAAATAAGCTTACTGTATAATTAATCACTTAATCTATCAACTAAACTTATTCTGCCTTGCAACTAAAGCTATTCAACTGCACATTTATATTGACAGAAGCTACATCTGTCAAAACAGTATAGTGTGGTGTAGTGGTTGGCATAATGGTCTCAATCACTGAATTCTGTAACCAGCCATCATGTCAACTCAGCCATCTACCCGCTGTGGGATGGTAAAATCAGCTTTAAGCTAAATAGCAGAGCTGTCACAACTGACGCATTAATTAACGCGTTAATGCATTAATAAATTAACGCGCGTTAAAAAAATTAACACGCTTTAAAAAAATTAACGCGCATACGTAAATTTATGTTAATTTACTAAATTTTGTGAAGCAAAAGTTGAAATATTCCGTTAAACTGCGGTTATTTGACAATCGAATGAATTCAAGTAACTAAACTGTAGTTTTCATTCCATCACTAC
>Ga0209367_1004561_pt1 | contig 19142 bp, 9 predicted proteins | sample WorMetLIZISLAND2_FD_187412 | JGI IMG/M metagenome (GOLD analysis project Ga0209367, IMG submission 187412) | Marine gutless worms symbiont microbial communities from Max Planck institute for Marine Microbiology, Germany - Olavius geniculatus... ...
CTCATCATCTATCTTAGCAGGATCTACGGTTCCACTCGGCGATATTACTACGTCGTCGTCGGCAAAGCTTACCGGTGTTTTCTTAGCGGTAACAGAAGTCGGCGGAGTTTCAGGACAATACGAAGCGATAACAGGTCCGGTTCCATAAGCGGAGTCGGTCGGCCAGACCGGTAAAAATAGTTGCGGAGTTTGGTAGGGGTTTCCACCACCTACACTCATCTGCGAATATTGTTGAATCGACGATGACATGACGGTAGCAGTGCTGCTCCGGTCGGCTGCTCCGGTCGGTTGTCGGTCGATTACCGGTCTGTCGATCTCCGTTTTGGTTGTAAAGTTGTTTTCCGCTTTGAGGCCCCACGGCTGGTCGCCAATGTAACATTCTACCGCGGTTTGATTCCGACCCTTCCCCTCGGTCTCCTCTTCACCGCGGCGGTTATCATCTCGTTGACCGGATGGGATCTGGACGGTATCCACAAAAGACAAACCCGGCTCAGTGGAAAGCCAATTTCCCATCGGCGGTATCGGGGTCCTATCGTGCTGAAGATTGCCGTCAAACTAATGCTAGATCGCAGAGAAACGATGCGGTAAGCTGTTGCTATCAACTATGTTGAAAAGCGGTTGCCGACGGTACACTCTCTTAATGCAGACAGAAACGGCAAACACTCACTCTTCTCGTCGGTCGGCGGTAAATATATATAGACTCTAGTAGAGAATTTAATACGGGGTCTTTATATTTTATGTTTTCACCCGTCTTTAAAAATGCAGGGGCGGTAAGTCTTTTATTAACTAGGGAGATTTTATAAACTACCACGGACTTTCTGGCCGGCGGTGCCTTTAAACCGTGCTTACGTCGACCGTCCGCGGTAGCTACTATTATCCAGAGGATGCTACGGTTAGTCACACGTTACCACGAATTTTCTGAACGGCGGTAAACGATTTAACGTTTAAATCGTACTTATATCGGCCGTCCGCGGTAACGTTCTTCAGTCTTCTTAAGCCTATCTTCTTATTAGTCCGATAAATCGTCGTAGCGAAAACGGTAGATGATCTTTGTCGTTTCTGTAGGTCTGCTGTTCCGGCGGTAAATAAAAAATCTGGGTGAAGAAGAGAACGTTGCAGGTCTTCGTTGACGTCGACGGAGATCTGCTGTACGGGTAAAAGATGAATCGTCGCGGTAAGATGATGGGGTAGATCGTCGTTGGTGATGACGGTAAGTTGTCGTTTCGATGAAGAATAAAGAATCGCCGCGGTAAGATGATGTAGTGCGTCGTCGTCGATTCTGACGGTAGACTGCCGTTCCGGCGAAGATGAAGTCGTTGACGAATCGTCGATGATGTTACCGGCGGTTGTCGGACTTAGTCTCTTCGACGTATCGCGGTACAGCTTCCCACCTCCACCCACTGTACCACCATCTACCTCTATTCCGGTGAACGCGAATATGCCGGCAGGTGTTGACGGTAGTAGATGTTGAAATTGGTGTTTTGTGGTTTTCTGTCGCGGTATACTATCGGCGGATGTCTTACCGGCGGATCCTCCCAGTCTACCTTTCCGGACGGTTCGTGATGATGTTAATTTTGGTCTCTGCGGTAGGTTTTGGCTGTGGGTTGAATTACCGCGAAGTCGGACCGTTTTGGTTGCCGCTTACCGTTTGGATGGGTTACCGTTTTACCGGCGGTGGAGTTTTACCGTTTGTCCGGCGGTTACCGGCGATTCTGGTCACCGTTCTCACCGGCGGTCGGTTAGCGGTAAGTTCCTACAGCAGCAGCGGAGGAGATGTGTTCTTTTCTGAGTCTGTTCGGAGACTGAGACCGGTAACGATATTTCGCGAATTTATAGGGGGTACGAACACACATTTAAATAGAGACTTGTAGCACATTTTTCGTGGCTGCCCGCACGCACTCGTCGCACGCACCTGCAACTGGCAAGGCGCCATCTCCAAAGGTATTTTTGATTAAAATAAAAGACTTAAAATTATTACTTTTGGTAAAAATAAGAGTTTAATAAAGAAAAGAAACCTTAATATGGACTTAGTTAATAAAAATAATGACGATTTTTGTGTTAAAGAGTTTAGTAATGGCGGCGTTTTCATATTGCCTAATTTCCGACAGTCACTTTACAACGTCCGATTATTAAAGATAGAAAATGGCTTAGGTTTTACAAAGAACAGTTTTTGATAGCTAAATGTGTATTTTTTCTTAGACAACGTGCGGTTTTCTTCCGAAAATGTGGAAATGGTACTTTGAGAGGATATTTTGAAGTGCCTTCGAAAGTGCGGAATTAAAGATGGCGATTTTATCTTGTCAAGGCTTGCTGCCTTGGCGACCAGCGAGATGGTTGTATCGAAAAGTTCACTTCGCATTAGAAATAGTATTCGAAAGCGGTCTTCACAACGGAAGCAGCGGCAGGAGATGGTAAGTACGAAAAATAGATAACCGAGGCGGTACGGCATTGGATGACTTTGAATTTGGAAAAATTTGGCTACATAAAGCAAATTGTTTATTGCTTGCTGTAAGCTATTACAGTTTTGGTCTATCAAGTTAATATCATCAGCAAAAAGCAAATTATCATTAAACCGTACATGAACTGACATTGGATCTTTAACGCCGTTGTCATCATTACGCTATCAAACAAAATGTTTATCGCCAGATAGTTTTGTACAGACTGTTGCTAGTTTATCTAATTAGTCCATAACTCTTGCTACCGCTTAACTCATACTTTGCGACTGAAAATTTTCACAACGGTTAGATATCGATGCCCCCATATGTTTGGAAGCTGCGTTAAAGCGCCTTCTTCGACTCCGATCACGCAGAGTGTTAAGTGAGTGTAGACATTGGTCAGCGGCTTAGTGGAAGGCGGAGTCACCGACCACACTGACGTCGTCGTGTCGTTGATGCGGTCATTTGGACGATGATTGCTGCATGCGTACACAGCACGGTACCTGAGTTCCAGAATTATTGCTGGTACGTTCTAGGTTTTGTCTTTAATTGCATTAAAAATATATGAAATTACATCTCTTCTTTTATCGGCACACCGTACGAAAGAAGAAAAAGAAAAAGATTTCGCATAGGAACTAGGCAGCGAAACTAAACTAGGTCCGTTGCGTGGGAGCTCATCCCTATGACGGCACTTTGAGCCGGCGAGGGCGGAGTCCAATTAAGCCAGCATACAGCCCAAGTCGGCCGGATTACCAGACTGGATCGGTATACTTGCAGTCCTGGCCACAGGGCCTACTGTTGCGCAGAACTCGCCGTTTCTTCCCTAGCGATGGCTTGACCACCGCCAGTACTCACTTTACTATCCCACAGAGGGTAGAAGGCTGAGTCGACTTAGTTGGCTGGCTCCGTACTGTAGACAGTCACCCATCTAAGTGCTAACCGGGCCCAACGTAGAGTAACATTGTTTTATCCGAAGCGCGTTACCAACTACTCCACGCCGTACGAAAAGCGTTCCAAGAGTTTCGCAACTTGACATGTTAGACTAACAGACTCTTTTATACAACACTAAAACGTATATTTTGTACGAGTTCAAAAGGCAAAAATTGCTAGATCTAAAAATGATGGACCGCGAGAAAAATAATTACTGAAAATTGCAACACGAGAAAAATAAAACAGTTTCACTGTTGCAATAGCTGGTCAGTATAATTATGCAGAGCAAGCGTTGCTTTAGTTGTCTCGGTTGGTCAAAGTGATGTCGTTTTCATTGCTATTTTGTTAATTGTCACCTTGATCGATTTGCAGATTTTTTTCACTGCCAGACTTGTTTGCAACAAAGCAGCATTTCCACCTGCTTTAAACTAATTAATAAACAGACAGACACATCAGCATAGCTGTAGCGCGTCAGTAACTAATTGTGTCATTAATCCTTTATCTCCTCAGCTTTAAAATATACGTTTCAATACATATATTTTTGCGACATAGGCCTATAGCCAAAAGTGAAAAAAAATTTTTCCGTGAGAATTCATGAAAAATAAGTAGTCGATTATTGCTATTTGCCCTAAATTTTCACGGCAGATATAATTTTCGCTTTATAGAAGGAATACTTTTCTTTGACGCCCTCGCTTGAGAGAAACCCTCTTACATGCACGGGCACAAAATTTTGTCACGACAAACTAGAGTGCTTGTATCAGCCCACAGTAAAGATCTTGCGATCTCGGCCTGCGTCGTTTTGACACAATATCACAATGTGACGGACTGACAGAAAAACAAATAAACGGACAGACGGACGGACGTCACGACGATGGCTGAGACGCGCTTCGCACTACGTGCTGTCGCACGTAAAAATCTTGTGGCACTCTGGCTTCGACCGATAATAACCTTTTCGGCCCTTATATGTCCTTTAAAGTTTAAAGTCGTCAAAAACAACAGAATCAGCACAGCCCTACACTGTTAAATATGTTGTATGTTTTTAGTAATAACGCATGGCTTTATAAAAGGGTGTAAAATTCGTAAATGAAATGTTCTCTTAAACGGCAAAAAGTATATTACTAATAGCAAAAAAACTTGTCTTACAGCAACTGTCATTTATACGGTACTTTTATTACATAAAACAAAAAACATCGTGTAAACAATGGTAAGTGCATGTTTGTTTAATTTAGCTCTATGTAATTGTTGTTAAAATTTAGATATTAATTTTAAATCGATGTGATTTTGCATTTTTCAGCATTGCTATTTGGTCCGACATTTTGCTGGTTTTGCATTTGTCGGGTTTCGTATATTTAGTCGGTTGTGACACCCTTGTAACGTACGACGTCATAAAAGGGTTTATGTTTTTTTAGCCAGGCTTAAATCATAAACTTGTACAAGGTTTAAACAAGATCAGAGCAAAAACTTTAACAGTTTACAAAGCTATGTAAGAGCGATATGAGCTAAAACTCAAAAACAGCAAGATTGGTTTTGAGGCGATATTATCGCGTGTTGAATTCCAGAGTGGCCCTTACAAGACTAGCCATTCTAATACTTAAAAATATTATTGTAGGCTTATATTCTAAACAAAATTTCGTTGTAGATACTTTTACTAGGTGCCAAGCTAAGCTAAGTGAAAGGGTAACAGAAACTTTCGTTTTCACGTACTATCCCTCCCGGGAGCGAAAGTTTCACCTATGGAAATTTCGCTTCCAGAAACTTTCGCTCACTGGTAATTTCGCTTATTGAAACTTTCGTTTCCCGGAGCAAAAGTGACATGGATAATAATAATTTAATTTTTTAACAGTAACGGCCTATATATTGTATAGCTATAATTTTCTGTTACTGGCTCGCTGCCAGCGTTGCAGCTGGTGACGTCACAGGCAATGAATAATCTGCTGCTGGCCTACTGACGTCATTGTCACTATGCGCACACACGCAGACAGAACGATAGACTAAAATTCAGACATGCCTGGACGTGTCTTTCTACCATTGGCATTGGCATTCACTGCAATATACGTGGTGTCAGCACGGACTGGTGTACTACATTGTTTGGGCTTGCGACTTTTGTTTTAATATTTTTATTTTAGGTATTTAGAATGGCTAGTCCTGTAAAAGCCAGTCTGGAATTGAACACGCGATAATATCGCCCCAAAATCATTTTTGCTGTTTTCGAGCTTTGATTCATATCGCCCTTACATAGCTTTGTAAACTGTTGATGTTTTTTGCTCTGATTTTGCTGTTTTTAGTCGAATTGTGTCCAAATTTTTGGTATTTGATTTTATGACAATAAATTTATTTACTGTTTTCAGAATACCTCCGGGCAAAAAAGTTGGTGCAACTAAAAAATTATGTGCGATGTAACAATGTTTGCTGCAGCTAGTTTTGTCTATGAATAATGACGGTTAGTTGCCATGGCAACAGTGGTTGTCACGGGACAAATTTAAATAACACCATCGAATAACGCGGGCTCGAATATAGGGGTAACTCTCAAAATTTGTTGCCATGGGGTCGGCAGGGGAAAAATTTAAATAACACCGTCGGAAAGCCCGGGCCCGAAAATAGGGGGTAGGTGCAAAGAACGCGCAATTATTTTTTGCAGGCGCCGAGTTATAGTCAATTTTGTATCAAAATTCGTTGCCATGGCAACGGGGGTCGGCAGGGAAAAATTTTTTGTGAAACCGTCAGATAGTCCGGTTTTAAAAATAGGGGGCAAGTGCAAACAGCGCGCAATTATCTTTTACGGGTACCGAGTTATCCCGCTTTGAAATCTCCATTCTTTGTAATGCAAAATTTTCAACTTTTGAATGGTTGCTATGGCAGGGTTCGTTAGGGGGTAAATTTAAATGACATCGTTAGATTGCCCGACCTTGAAAATAAAGGGTAGGTACACACACTGCGCAATTATCTTTTACGGACACCGAGCTATGCCGCGTTGAAGTCCCCATAGACTGTAATGCAAATGTTCAATTTTTGGTTCAAAAATTGGAACCTAAAAATCAGTGAAAATTTTTTTTCAAAAATTAATCGAAAACATATCAAAATGTTTCCGGCCTCAGGACGCTTCGTTTGAGCCATTAGCGGCGTCGGTTGGTCCAACGGGCTGGTCTGTAGAAGTGCGCTAGAAAAAAAAATAAACGCCTAACGGCGAATTTCGCGCATGCGCAGCTACGCCCCGTTTAAACCGATTGTAACCAAATTTTGCGTGTGATGTCGGGTGGGCGATGTAATTACTGGCGCCAAGTTTTATGCCAATCGGTTAAGAGGATTCGGAGTTACAGGACCGCACCCCCAAACGCCATTTCCTATACTTAACGTTCATCGCCCTTACAACAGTGTCAGCACAGGCTGCGCGGTAGTGCAGCACTGTTGTAAGGATGACCAGCCATTTCAATAAGAAACTTCAAAATTTGACCCCTCGTATTTTCCAAACCCCTTAATTTTTCCACACCAAAATTTGCACAGGTGATTATGTCCAGCATATCTCCTGAGGTGCGAAATTTGGTGAAAATCCGTTTACGGGGGGCTTCCCCATGAATAGGTAAAATATAACGTTTGCATGACTTTTTGTGCCTTTCTTTTCCTTCCTATTCCTTTCCTTCCCTTTTTGCCTGCCGTCCTCTACAGGAAAAACGACTGAACTGATTTAAACGCATGATGACTCATATGACGCGCTTTCGCGCAAGAAAGTGCTTTTTGGCGGTTACAAAATTTAAATTCAACATTTTTACCTATTTTTCAAAAAATATGAAAAATTACAATGGCGCCTATGGGGAAAATTAGGCAAAGCTCTTAACTGTCATAACTCCCGCTATGTATAAAATGAAGTCGTAATTTTTGGTATCAGGGTATGATTTTTGGGGTCGGCCAATTCAACGGTGTTATTTATATTTACCCTTGATCGATCCCCGTTTCCATGGCAACGAAATTTGGGACAAAATGGGCGATAACTCGGTCCCCTTAAAACATTGCACGCTGTTTGCACCTACCGCCCTATTAACGGGCCCGCGCTATCTGATGGTGTCATTTGAATTTTTTCTCTGCCAACCCCCATTGCCATGGCAACAAATTTTGGGACAAAATTGGTTATAACTCCGCCACCGTAAAAGATAATTGCGCAATGTTTGCACTTAACCGTTTATTTTCGGGCCTGGGCTATTCGATCGTGTCATTTAAGTTTCTTCCCTGGCGACCCCTGTTGCCATGCAACGAATTTTGGGACAAAATTCACTATAACTCGGTCTGTGTAAGAGATACCTGCAAGATTTTTACGTTTATTGTGGAATTTTCGGGGATGGGCCATCTTGCCCATTCGTTCAAAATTTACTACATTTTTTTGGTACATAAACTCGCCTACTGGCGAGTCCGTTAAGCCGCTTTTTACGTTTAATACGTCAAATGATGCGGTTCTGCGCAAGGAAGTGTTTTTTAATGTTACAAAATAAAAATTTAATTTTCGATTACTTTTTCGAAAAATTAGAAAAAAATTACAATGGCGCTTATTGGAAAAATTTTAAAATTATTCAAACTGTCATAACATTTGTTGTGTGAAAGATAAAGCCGTAATTTTTGGTTCTAGGAAATGGTTTTTAGGGTCGACCTAATTAACGGTGACAATTATATTTACCCGCAGTTGACCCCCGTTGCCCTGGCAACGAAATTTGGGAAAAATTGGCTACAACTCGGCTTGCGTAAGATACTTTTGCGAAATTTTTGCGACTATAGGGGCTTCTCGGGGATGGGCCATCGAATGAATCCAATTACATTTTTCCCGACCGATCCCCTTTGACATGGCAACGAAATTTTGGACAAAATTGGCTATAATCTGGTTTGCGTAAAAAATTTTTGCGAGATTTTTGCGCCTATAGGGGGTTTTCGGGGATAAGCCATCGATTGCTGCCAATTGCATTTTCCCCGACCGACCCTTGTTGCCCTGGCAACAACGTTTACGACAAAATGGGCTATACCTCGGCTTGTACAACAAATATCACCAAAATCCTTGCATCTAACTGAGATGAGGGTTGAGGGTCTAACAATTAGATGGCGTCAGTCTAAGTCTGCACCAGCTAATTTCAATTTCCAAGTATGACAAGTAGCAGCGTAGTAGAAGCAGCAGCAGTAGTAGACACATTTAACGTTCTGTGCCCGACCGGAGGTATACTGCTTTGCCTTAAAAAGGTGAAAGGTAAAGATACGGATTTTGATACCGCTTTTTACATGCGTCAGCCTCTTTCCCCGACTTTTAACAATAAAACAGCAAATATTGGCAAATATATATGTAAAAAAACTTACCAGCTTACAACTGTGTGTAAGGACGATGTGATCATATCAGTCTTCTGAAACAGCAAAAAATATTTTGGTAATCTTAGCAAAAATATTCGCATTTAATTTTTAAATTGTCTTAAATTGCGTCGATTTTTGCAAGTTTTTGCTTTTTCTAATTTTTTCAACGCAGATGTTTTATTTATATTTTGCCAAAGTATATTTAAGCTGCGTCGCCCAATTTCGCCAAAATTTTTTACCGTGATCGGAAATGTTTTTTGTAACACAGGTCTAAAAATACGGGAGGTCTTCCCAAATAAATTTCAAGGGTTTAGACATGCACAATTTGGCTTAATTTTAAACGACTTTTAAATTAAACTGCTAATATCTCTGCAAAAAAATAAGTATTCAAAGTAAAAAATAAACGTATTCAAAATAAAACAATTACTTTATCCACGCGATTCCTCAAAAGTTTGGCGAAAAAAGTCCGGTAAACTTTGATCAAGTAACTACACTATACGAAGGTCTGAAGATCAAATTATACCTACCTAAATCGACTACATAACAACGAATCTAAAACGAAAAAAAGATTGGTCACTTTTCAGCTATCAGAAAGTGATTGCGTTTTTGGCAAAGTTTAACTCATCGCAGGCTGAACGGTTGTTCAAGCTATGTCGGCGACTTCTCTTTTTTATCATGGGAAAGCCAAAAATTCGACCTGCACGAAATCAAAACCCACGAATTGATCACAAATTTGGCACGGTTAATTAGGTCGAATAAGTGACCCCTCGTGCAAAATTTCGTGCAAATCTGCACAAGGGGGCTTCTTTGGCACATAGCTGAAATATACGCAATAATTTCTCTAGCTGTACATATACCTTTTTTCAGAAACTCACCTACAGGTCAGACCCTTCGGCAAATTTTTGTGTGCGATAACTCAAACAAACGACGCGGTCTTGCGCAAAAATGTGCCTCTTGAAAAATAAAAAAAATTGAAATTAATATTTAACGTATTTATTCCACAAATTCCAAAAAACAATAGAGCCTATGGGGAAAATTAAACAATTTTTAAAACGGTCAAAATGGCTTTGTATAAAATAAAGTCGTAATTTTTGGCTCCATGGTATGGTCTTCGGGACGGCCAATATAATGGTGTCATTTAATTTTACTTCGGACCCTCCCTGGTTGCCATGGCAACGCAATTTGGGACAAAATAGTCTATAATTCGGCTTGCGTAAAAGATATTTGCAAGATTTTTGCGTCTAATGGGGGTTTTTTCGGAAATTGGCTTTTAAATGCGGCCAATCGCATTTTCCCACGACGTATGACCTTTGTTGCCATAGCAACGAAATTTAGGCAAAATTGGCTATAAATTCGTCTGTGTAAGCGATATGTGCGTGATTGCTGCGTTTACAGGGGGGTTTTGGAGATGGACCATTAAGTGCTGAAAAATCGCATTTTCCCCGACCGATCCCCGTTGCGAAGCTTCCCTGAAGCTGAAAGCTTCAGGTTTCTTGAACGTCCCACGGAGCGGCAAAACTTTAAGATGTCTAAGTCGATTCGACTCAGTCTGACATCGCAGTGCAGAAGGCTCAAACTTTTGGGGGAGCAAGAGCTATGGCCTGCTCTTTCATGCCAATGCCCATGTATGTGCGAAATATCTCCCAGATTCTTGCATCTAACAAGGGGTTTTGAGAGTGGAGCAAATAAATAGTTTTAGTAAATGTACCATGGTTGACATTCGTTGTCTTGCCAACAAAATTTGTAGATTTTTTGCCAAAAATTGGCTCGAACTCAGTTAACTACGAAATGAGCTCAAACTTTAGTTTGACTCGATTTTTATAGACGTTTGTGGTCGGCCATTTTATGCAACGGGCCAATAACTGTTATAATACGATTAGTTAAATTAACATTATGGTAGTGATTTCCGGGTCTATATTAAGCGGGTGATGCGTGCAATATTGGTTTGTTTATTTACATGGCCATTTCGTGAATATATAAAAAAATTTGTTCAGTATTGTTAGCAATGCAGGCCAGCGGCGACGTCCGACGAGTGTTGTTTGCTTTGCTTAGTCACGCCATTAGGTAGTAGGCTAAGTAACAGTTATAAGCGACTTGGCTACTGTAAGAGATATCTGAAGTGCAATATCTTTGTAACTGATCACCCGTAGAAAAACACTATTTTAATAATAAAACAGCAAATATAAGTGTACAAAAAACCACTTTATACACTTGTTAACGGCAACATTTGAGGACATGCACATCGAAAACAGCAAAAATTACTAAAGGTGATATTATTCAGCAGCACATTGACACACAGTCAGTGTCATGCAAACAATATCACCTTTTGTAATTTTTGCTGTCTTTGACGTGCAAGTTTTTAAATGTTGCCGTTAACAACTGAATAAACTAATGTTTTGTACATTTATAACATGTTAATGCTGTTGCACCTGTTAATGATAATGGTCTGATACTGATGTCTTTTAATAATACATTTCGTACGCTGTGTCAGATTAGTTTACATGTAACAAAGTACAGGTATGCAACAAGCTAGATGAAGAAAAACTACAACTACTGCTATTAATACTTCTGATGATAATGATGACGCTAACGCTGATAAATCTAATGCACTGAGTTAGTGTGACAAATGCCACTCGCCATGATAACAGCAACAACCGTCAACAAACACACGCTATCTAAGTCTTACTTTTCGGATGTTGCAGATCTGCACACATACACCGACATTGTTGTTGCTTATAGCAGGTATCACAAACTGAACCGTAGTTCAAGCCATGTGTTAACGGCGACTTCTCTTTCTCATGGGAAAGCCTAAAATTCGACCCCCACAAAATATACTGGTCCGCTTTGAACATTGAGCCACGAGACGTCGGCCGGATTTTAGACATGACCTCACTATTGCTGACAGTTTTCAGTCGGTGCCATCAACTGACCACAAGGCTCATTTCGGTTTATTATTTGCATAGCGCTTATACACTGTGTCCGGAAAAAAGCTCCTAGACAGCGTACAATATAAATGACGAATATAAACAAATGTCCAAAACATTATTACGCTTCACTTGTAATAAATTGATATTTGATATTTTTATTGTACGGCTATACTATAACTCTAACTGACTATATAACTAGAAGGTTACTTTTTCCGAACGGTGAATAACTACGCATATCAACCAATAACATATTGTGCTCCATTTTCCAGTCTTGCATTTTGCAGCCCATGTATGTTTTGTGCTCTATTTTCTAGTTTTGCATATTCAGTCGGTTCCTTTTGATGACGATGACAATGATAACGACGATAATGATGATGCTAACGCTGGTGATACTGATGCAATGAGGCGGTGTGGAAATGAAACTGCGCCATGATGAGAGCAGCAACCGTCAACTAACACACGCTCTCCACTTTTCGGATGTTGCAGATCTGCACACATACACCGGTATTGGAATACCTTACAGCAGGTATTATAAGGTAATGGCGTATAGCTGTTTTTCTTTATAGCATTTTAAAGCGAAAAATGTGACGTGCAGTGCGGAGCGATTGCAGAGCGCTTGTTAACCTCGTGTATTTACAACGAAATCACAGACTGCGCGGTAGCGCAGCACTGTTGTAAGGCTGACCAGCCATTTCAATGGGAGAAACCAAAACTTGACTCATCGTATATTTTAAACCTCTTAATTTTTTCACATACAATTTTGCACAGATGATTACGTACGGCATATCTCTCGACATGCAACATTTGGTAAAAAAAATTTTTACACGATACTTCCTCACGAATAGGTAAAATACAACGTCTGCGCGACTTTTTGTGCTTTTCCTTACCTTCCCTTTTTTGCTGTTCTCAACAGAAAAAAAACCACAAAATTGATTTAACTCTTGATAGCTTGTATAAGGCGGTTTTGCGCAAATGCCTTTTGGATATTACAAAATTTAAATTCAACATTTGAACCTATTTTTTCATTAAAATATGAAAAATTACAATGGCGCCTATGGGAAAAATTAGACAGTGCTTTAAACCATCAAAACTTCGGCTATGTATAGAATAATGTTGTAATTTTGGGTTTTATGGTATGGTTTTTAAGGCTGGCCAATTTAACGGTGTCATTTATGTTTACTTTTGATTTCCCCCCGTTGCCATAGCAACGAAATTTAAGACAAAATAAACCATAATGCAGTTCCCTTAAAAGATAATTGCGCGCTGTTTGCAACTACGCCCCTCTTTTCGCCCCGGGCTATCCGATGGTGTCATTTAAATTTCTCCCCTGTTGATTTCTGTTGCCATGGCAACGATTTTTGGAACGAAACTGACTATAACTCGGCCTCTGTAAAAAATAACTGTGCGCTGTTTGCACCTACCCCCGCTTTTCGGCTTCGGGCTATCCGACGGTGTCATTAAAATTTCTTTTTTGGCGAGCCCTGTTGCCCTGGCAACGAATTTCGAAAAAATGGACCATAACTCATTTTGTGTAAGAGATATCTGCAAGATATTTGCGTCATTAGAAAGGTTTTCAGGGATGGGCCATCGAATGCTGACAACCGAATTTTTCCCCGAACGGCATATCTCTCGACATGCAACATTTGGAACATAATGGGTTAGAACTCGGCTAACGTAAAAGGTATATCAAAGATCTTTGCGTCAGATAGGGTGTTTTCAAGGTCGGTTTATTTTGTTATGGGCAGTGCGCAATTATTCGAAAGCGCATATACGCACCATCGAAAAATCATACGTCAAATGTACAAAAAATCGTAATTATCTACCAACCATAAATATTTCTATATTTTCTAACATTGTCATAACTAACTAATCAGACGTTAAATTTAGCGAAAGTTGATAGTATCCATGATGACGCAGGCAGACAACGTTAATGATAGAGTTGCGTCAATTTAAATTATTATTGTAGTTTGTAAAAATGTGACTTTTGTCACAGTAGTGATAGTAGTAGTAGTAGTAGTAGTAGTAGTAGTAGTAGTAATAGTAAAAATACAAATAGGAAAGTAATAGTGTAGCCGTAGGGTTATGGTAGCAATAGGGGTAAGGTAAGTTATGGTAAGTAAGTAAGTAAGTAAGTAAATGATTTATAAAGCGCCAAAGTCTCAAATAAATCAGGGCGCATAAAAGCGCATAAAAAAGGTAGGGGTAAAGCATATAGTAAAGTAAAGGTTACTTATAGTCAAAGTAGAAATAGGAGTAGCAGTAGTTGTGGTCGTAATTGTATAGTGGTTATTTTACTGCCAAATTTTATTTAACTCCAAATTACTTTCAACGTCAATAAAACTGCAAATATTTATATAAAATACTGTTCAGTTTATATACAGTGTAAGGGTTTCGTCGTGCTTTGTAGATATAAAACCGCACAAATCACAATTTAAATTGTTATTGCTCATAGCAGGTATGGCAGGCTGAACGGTGGTTTAAGCCATGTGTTAACGGCGACTTCTCTTTCTTATGGAAAAGCCAAAAATTCGACCCCCACAGAATCAAAACCCCTGATCCGATTGAAATGAAATTTGGCACGGTTAATTAGCTCGGCTAGCTAACCCCTCATGCAAAATTTCATGTAAATCTGCACAAGGGTGGCTTCTCGGCAAACAGGTGAATTATACGCAAACATTCTTCTAGCTGTACATATACCTTTTTTCAGAAACTTACCTACAGGTTAGACCCTTCGGCAAATTTTTGCGGGCGATGGCTCAAACGACGCGGTATAGCACAAGGATGTGCGTTTTAAGAATTAAAAAAAAACTTGAAATTAATATTAAACGTATTTATTCAAAAAAATTAGAAAAAAATTAGAAAAAAATACGATAGAGCTATGCGGCTTCTATGTGTTTTTCTAAAGTTTGAACTCGTCAAAAGCAACAATATCTGCACAGCCCTACACTTTTAAATATTTTGTATGTTTGTAGTAAAAACGCATGGCTTTATAAAGAAGTGTAAAATTCGTAAATGAAATGTTCTCTTAAACGGCAAAAAATATATTACTAATGTAAGAAATTTTTGGTAACACGTTAGTCATTTTATAGTCTCCAGCTATCCAGTTAAAACACTTGCTAAACTCTGTATAGTGTCTCCTATATAAAGCCTGCGTCCTAATAGTTATTATTTTTTGACGCTTTGGGAGACACTGACTTGTTTATGCGAATTCGTGATCGTCAGCCGACCACCTTGGATGCCGCGCGTGCGATAGCATTACAAATGGAGGTCTGGTCCAAAAACATTTAGAGTCAGCCAACAAAGGCAAAGCCTCCACAAGAACCAAAGAAAACTAGGGAAATAAGAAGACCCTCTGCCTCTTTCCCTAGTCAAACGGAACCTAGAAATGCAGTGTCGCAGAAAGAAGTAGCAGAGGCAAAGAAAGTTACAGCAGAGAGTAAGAAGGCTGAGACGGAGACGAAGAAGGAACTGAAGGAAGCAAAGCGGGAATTGGTAGAGTTGAAAGCTAGGATGGCCTCTGGGGCACCCGTCCCTTATGCTGGTAACAACACGGAAAGAGGACCAAGGCCGTATCAGTGTTATCACTGCGGAAACATGGGACATATCGCAAGAAATTGTCCTGCCCTTCTCAGTGGACCAACATCGCCGTCCTTTCCCCTTGTGCCGCATGTAGAACAGCAAGCTCCACGATTAGCTATCAAAGCACCGTACGAAAGGCAGCCGTCTAATATCCGCTCTACCACTGAAAAACAGTCATGGACATGTATCGATGTGGGATATAAATAGCATAAGGAGACTGCGTTGCTTGATACGGGTAGCGGCATTACTGTTGCTGGTTCCGCGCTTGCTGAGGAGTTGAAATGGGAAGTCTTTCCGCCAGACATCACCCTGGTAAAGGCTGCAAACGGAGGAGATATGTTTCTCCATGGAGTCGCACATGTCACATTACGGGTGGGAACCCAAGACATCGACACTGAGATCCTGATATCTCCAAATATGACGGGCCTGATCCTTGGTAGTGACTGGATGGAAAAGAATGAGTGTGTGTTCGATTGTAAGAGGAAACAAGTTTGTGTCAATGATGAATGGATAGCGTTGAAGAGAGAACCGGTTGATCGCCGAATAGGTGGAACTTACGTGACTGCTACTACGCAATTCTCCGCTTCTAGCGTAGATAGAGTTGCCAAGACCAATACCCAATTCTTCGCCCATAATGCGGTTAGAATTGATAAGAGTACCCACACCAATTCACGACCGACAAACTTTGTTAATAATATCTCTCCGTCACAGGGAGACGCCTCTCTACGTCCCAGACGGATGACTGACACCTTTGATACTTTCACAGACACTACTACATTTTCGGATACATCTCCGCCATGGGTAAATATTTCTAATGACCGTGCGCATTTACAGAAAGAATGCCCCGGGTGGAACGCTGCCATTCCAAGTTGGAGTGACATTTCCGATAACATATCCTCGTCGCTGGTAGACGTCTCACAACGTCCCGGACGAATGACTGACACTTTCACTAACGTATCCCCGTCGTTGGTAGATGTCCCTGGTGCCCGTGTGCATTTGCAGGTGGAACGTCCCAAACGGATGACTGACACTTTTACTGATGTACCTCCGCCGCTGGTAGATGTCCCTGGTGGCCGTAAGCATTCACAGGATGAACGTCGCGCACGGAACATGAACATTCTGGGGTGGGATCGAGGATACGTTAAGAGAGAGAGGATTAGGAAACGACGAAGGACGAACAGTGTTCAGACTGAGTCCGGAACGGCACCGGCTGTTCATCCCATACCTAGTCTGAACCATACTACGCGATATACGAACCCAAGACCGCAAATGACTATCACTAATAGCAGGATGATTTTACCTGCCTCACATTCGACGATTGAGTTGAAAGGACGTGGTTCTGAGCTAGGGATTGACGAGTTTGTACGTTTGAATTTTTGACTATAGAGACACGTAGGACGACTGACTTTAACGTATACCGCACCCCTTTGTGTACACTCCCATAACACTTCCACCATGACCAACAGCTCTAAGGTGTTACGTATATTGACGTTTCCGTAGTAAGACTAGACCAGGTCCTCGGATAGTTGCCGTTGTTTATCTGCCTAGCAAACGTGAAAGCGAGCTTCGGGAAAAGAAGACTAGTCATGACGTTCACCAAAGACTAAGGTTGGCCTCTGCTCTATGTTAAAACAAAATATCTTGCCAAACTACCATAAGGCTTTGTTGGTCCCTGTCGGACAATAGCTACTGTGAATACTCGGTGATTGGTCGAACTGCAGCGACCAATACATCGACTAGGCACAATTCATACTCCAAGTAAGGGGCGGGATTTTTCCCTTATTACCTCTATTTTTCCTTACCAAAATTCTAACTTTTTGGCACTATGGTGTGGGTACGTTACGGTCGTCTTAAGTTAAGTTTGTTGATGTTAAGTGTGTTCTTTCTTTGTCTATCGAAGCAAGTTCTCAGTAAATTTCTGTCTGTCATTAGGTGCTCGGTATGGTCGTTGTTTATGATGAGGATGTATGACGATGTAGTATTAAGGAGTAAGTAGCGTATGATTAGTAAATGTGAGATGTGACCTAAGGAAGAGATGTTAATGTTTTCTTTTCGCTGCATATTTGGGTGAAAGTTTTTCTGCCACTCTGAAACGATGAGCGATGAGCTGGTAGTTTAAACTTAGTTTTCCTGACTAGAGTTCGATGTTGTCGTTAGTTAAGAAATGTAACCGTATTCTGTCTATCTCTGTTCTCTGTCTATCTCTGTCAAAGACATTTACCGTTTTCGCTGCATTTCTTTGCTTTGCATAACTATGTGCTAAGTCTTGTATGAAAGATGAAGCGTAAGGTGAAGTTGTGTGCGAGATATGGACTTGAACGTGCACGCTATATGAGGTTTTATTTTTCATTTTTTTTCAAAGACATTGGATATTCACGTTTTTTTCGCATGATCCAAGCAATGGTCTAAGAAGATTGACGGAGTAGTTTGTTGGAGAACTGGTGCAGAATCGAAGCCGTGCGTATGGAGTGCGATGATCGTTAACAAGGAGTACATGCGAGTAGGAGTGTGCAAGGAGATCGAGACCGCTGATGTCCCGGGGTCAAATTTGCATTCTGTATCTATATAGATTACGTGGCTAGTCTTTAAACACTAGGCACTAAACTATATATTGGCCTTTGTCTAACTAGTTTCTAAGAACAATTGTTAGGTCTGGCCAAAGCTACTTTTAACATTACGCTTAGGTCACAATGTTTTGTAAAACTAACCGTTCAGATCGACATATTTGGTCCGAACACTTTAAATAGGCTTTTCTTTTGTAGAATACAGCCTTGAACTAAGTAAAGGCGGTGAATTGTTTTAGAGTGAAGAGTTTGAAAGTTGACATAGCGGACCCTTGTCTTGTGTAAGGCGTTGTATCGATCTTTGCATTAAAAAAATGAAAAAAAACAAAAGTGCGGGTTCGGACTAACAGTCACCTTAAAAAAAAATTAAATAAGTACTCTAAAGTGACTATCTTGGTTTCACTACTGCTGGACCTATTTTTATAGCTTTCTTTAACATTACCACAGTTCGGGGACGAACTGTAAACCAGAAAGGGGAGAATGTAACAAATTTTTGGTAACACGCTAGTCATTTTATAGTCTCCAGCTATCTAGTTAAAACACTTGCTAAACTCTGTATAGTGTCTCCTATGTAAAGCCTGCGTCGTAATAGTTGTTATTATTTCATACCATAATTGCGTTTTCTATCAGCTTTCGCCTAGTCAAAAACTTACCAAATAAAAACCTTTAAAAATCACCGTAAAAACTCTGTCCACATAAAAACCATCAATACTGTAGCTAGTACGGACATATAGCAGTGAGATGCCATTATTTGCGTTTTTGTAGCTAGAACCTAATTTCGTCTAGCAAGCATTTTAGTATATCCGAAAAAGTTAGCCTTAAAAACCCCCTTTAACGTACAAATAACACAAAAACTTACCTCAAATGTGTTGCGATGCATAATGTTACGTATCGATAGAAACCTTGTCTTCCGATAAAGAGTTTGCAAGTATCCGCATATTTTTACAATATCTATATTTTAAGAAATTAAACTTTTAATACCAAAAATCTACAAAATGTTTACATTTTTGCTATAACTCGCGTATGAATACGTTATTTATCAATGACCGAGACATGAGCCTGGAGCTGCTGCACATACTTGGATCGCTGCCAGCCGCTTAGCTCTCTCGAGCACGAAAGATAGGCCCCGCCCCGTAAGAAATCCATCTGTAGGAAATAACGTTAAAATTTTCACCCACGCTTTCCTAAAACTCTACCAAAGTTTAATTAATAACTTTAAAACCATAGTTATGTCAATAAAACCGTATTTTAAGATTTTTCTTAAAGAACTATTTCTTTTAAAAGTGCCCAAGTAGCCTGTTTACCGTTTTCTCATTCAACGTTTCAAAACGTACTGCAAAAGAGGCTCATCTACCATACAAATGGTCTTGGATGATCTTTCCTATCAA
>Ga0209367_1004562_pt1 | contig 19141 bp, 16 predicted proteins | sample WorMetLIZISLAND2_FD_187412 | JGI IMG/M metagenome (GOLD analysis project Ga0209367, IMG submission 187412) | Marine gutless worms symbiont microbial communities from Max Planck institute for Marine Microbiology, Germany - Olavius geniculatus... ...
GCAGAAGTACGGAGCGACTAACTGCAACTGACCAGCACATGATGATGCTGGCCGTCATGATCCAGATACGCTCACACACCGATACGTACTTGTAGATCGCCTTCCTGCGTACACACAACAAAAGCCGGCGTATAGCTCTTAATAGAAAACCCATCGCAGAGCTTCACCAACGAAATGGGTGAGTGAGTGAGTAGTTTCTTAACGGCACATCAGCACAAAATAGGCCATTCAGTGCCATAAGTGGTTAAAATTAGTTAAAAGCAGTTAATATATGTACTAAAAGCAAAGTTAAAATACTTGTTAAGATCAAGGCTATTAAGCTAATGTAAAAAACATTATATACGATTGTAAAAGCCGATATCTTTAACATAAGCGATGATGTTGCGAGATGCAACATTTTCAAAAACGTCCTTGAGTGTGTCCACTCCAAAATATCTCTGACGTGCTGCACTGTAACGGGTGCAGTCTACCAAAAAGTGCTTAACTGTGAGCGGAGAATGGCAAGCTTCACATACTGGCTGACTCTCTCCCTTTAGGAGATAAGAGTTTGTAAGTCTTGTATGACCAATGGGATCACACCTGCCACTCAACACACGTGAACGCGCTCCGTCTTAACCCCAGCCAGACAGGCCGGTACTCGATTTACCTACCCAGGAGGGATGGAAGGCTGAGTTGACCTTGGTGTTGGTTATATACCCAGACGGTTTGCCTGTTCTCAGACAGTCACCCATCCAAGGAGTAACCACTTGACCGAGTCGGACCCACGACTTCTCGATCGTAAGTGCGACAGCGTACTACAGACTGGGCCAAAAAAACCGGACCTGTTTGAGCGTTGATAACTCAGCAACGGTTAGCAGTAGAAAAACGTGTGATACGTCAAAAGTTTCAGAATGCTGTAAAGAATAAATGACAAATTTGCATAATAAAACATTTAAATATTCTTTGCCTAATTTGCATAAATCTTTATTACCCCTGAAATTAGGCATTTGCCTGCACTCGCATGTGCCCGAGTACATTGAACTAAAAACTCAATGAGAAAAAGTCCAGATTTAAATTCTCTGAATTATTCAGTGTGGGGGCATTGCAACAGATAGCATGGTCAAAAAATTTCAGTAACTGACCAGCTGAAACGTGTGATAATCGAATGGTTGGCTCAGCTGATCTTGAACACATTGACTCCAGCAATCGATCAGCTGCCTAAAAGGACTGATGACGGTTATGAATGCAAAAGCTGGGCAACTGCCTATGTCGAACGTGTGTGTTAATGGTTGTTGATATTTCACTGTATGCTGAATGAAAATCAACTTAAATTTATGTGTTACTGCCAATTTAGCATGATTTTAGGGGTGGGACAGATTTGTGTAAATCAGGCAAAGAATATTTAAATGCTGAGACATCAAGTTGTACACTTCTTCTGTACACAATTTCGAAACTTTTGGCATATTACATGCCTTTCCATCAATAAACATTGCTAAATTAAAAAGCTCAAATATCCTTGTTAAATCCATGTGTTACAGTCAAATTTGGCAGAATTTTGGGGTGACGAATATTTATGTAAATTAGGCAAAGAATATTTAACTGCTTCACTGTGCAAATTTGTCATTTATTCTTTACAGCATTCTGAAACTTTTGACATATCACACGTCTTTTTAACACTAATCACCGCTGAGTTATCAATGCTCAAACAGGTCTGGTTTTTTGGCCCACCCTGTATTATGCCACCATGTCAACAAGCTATAGCCTACACTGGCCGTTAATGTGCTAGACGTCCGGGCGATATGCAAAATGCACCATAGAGGTTTTTAGCACCAGAGAAACGTAAGCGGTGAATTAGGCCAGCAAGCAACATGTGCTCGAGTACACGAGATATGTGTCATTTTCTTGAAGACTTTGAAAATCAAAACTTTGAACTTTGAACTAAAAATCAAGCTTAGCACTTGAATCACTCTTGGCCCTCTAGCACTCTTGCGTTTGTTTACGCTTTAAGAGCTCGTACGAGAGACACGCAGACGGACTGCATGAGAGACGGACAGACAGGACTCGTAATGCGGCCTACAGGACGACCTCACGACAACACTGAGTCGTCGCCTTACGAATTCACTGCAGACTCTATGCCATATCAGCTACATGTAATGTATATTTTAAAGACAAAATTTAAAAACAATTCAACACCATCCACGAAAAAAAATCATTCGTTACTGTCAAATTAAAACAAAACTAATGCCAACCTCTAGTGTTATTGAAAAACTAAAAAATGCCGAATGCCGAATTCGAAGAATAGAGCCAAACTAGAAATATGGGGCAGAGCCCAATGTAAGGCCGCCCGGCGCCGTAAGTCCGATTGTGGGACAGTTGAGGGATTGAAATTTCTTTCGCATCAGTCACGTGGCCCTAACGCAACTGCATTATGATATACATGTAATGTTAAACTTGGGTGGGTCGGAATGAGACAACAGAACTTTATTGTTTGTAAACCCAAGTTCACCATTTTTGCTGCGTTCGACGTATAATCGATCGTATAGTTGTAAACGCCGTTTTTCGTTTATCGATATCTCTATCTCTTCTCGAGATATATGCGATCAAAGTCTAAAGTTCTCCGAAAACGCGCGAACTGTCGATGTTGGGTAGGTCGAAATGAGCAAACACAACTTCGTGGTTCATCAATTTTTTCAACGCGGAAGGGAGAGTAGTTTATAACGCCGTTAACCGCTTGTCGATATCAGAATCCATTCCAGAGATATTTACAGTCAAAGTTAAAAGTTGTACTAAATCGCGCCGAATTTTGGACGTTTTTGCCTTCCCAGATTTTAAAGGGGCGGTGCCCCCCCAAATTTTGTACACGCGTTAACGCCCCATCCTGCGGCACATCAGGTGGTAAAGTTTCATTAGGCTAATCCCCTTAGCGCCAAAGATCTAGTGACTCATACACTAAATTTTAGGCCAATTTTTAACTCCTCACTGAAAAAAAACTTGTTGGGGGAGCCCCCATACCCGGTGAAGTATACGCTAGCAACACTTAGTCATTCTGTAGTGCGTGTGAAAATTTCAGAGCGCAGCACCCCCTAAGAGCCAAAATATGGTATTCCGAAAAATTTGATTTTCGGGGTATAATTGCACTTCTAAATCTCCGAAATTAGTGGACACAATTCACCAAACTTTTTTGCCCAACGCCGGAGGAAACGCTGTCGGTCAAATATTTTTCCGATTTTGGATATCTCTATCCGTTCCGGAGATATTCGCGCTCAAATTGAAAAGGGGTCCGAAATCGGGCCAAAATTAGCATCTTTTTTCGTCCCCAAATTTTTTTGGAGGCAGCCCCCCAAACTTTCCCACCATGGTCAGCCACCTTGCCGTGGTGGTGGGGCTTTGCACCGATGACCCGAAAGATTTCTAAAATCTGGAGGTGAGGAGCTAACTAAGAGCTGACCAAACCCGTGAGAGCAGATTGCTACACGTTACCAGTGCTTTTGTGCTGGTTTCGGCTTCACAGCCGACTACGGCTTCATAGCCGTCCATTTACGGCTTTACATCTACGGCTTTATAGCCGCTACCTGTAACCTTGTGGTTACTTCGGGGACGCGCATTGGGCCGAGCTGATACAATCTCAGCGCTGGGCAGGTGTAAGAACCTGTCCACATCGGAGGTAAGGTAAGGTAAGGGCCCCCCAAACTTCTGGACCGGCGTTATAAAATAGAACATGCTTCCGAGCATGACGCAAAATTTCGCGGCGATCGGCAAAGGGACCTCGGAGATTACGCGTTGAAATTTTTTTTTAAATAAAGAACTGTTGTAAAACATAAGACCTTCCGGGAACTACCGTTCCGGGCGGCCTAAAAAGCGCTAAACTTTGAAACGAAATCTTTCCCTTTAAAATTCAAAAATTGGCTCATTTGGTATTGTAAAATGCCGGTCGGCGATCTTTTTGACATGCACAGGGCATAAAACATGCAGCGCGCGCTATACAGCTAACAGTGAACAACTCACTCACAGCGCAATGATGAGAATGGCGTCGGTGTTCGCGAGCTCACAGAAGTTCGCCATCGCGAGCAGGAAGTTGAGAATCGAGTGCGGCACCATTAGAATCACGATCATCGGAACGATGCTGAGTACGCAACATTCAAAAGCAATCTCAGATCAATCGATCAGTCAAGCCGATTCAAGCGTAAAAAGTTTCTCTGCTCTGGACTGCTTTCAGTTGCCGTCCGTCTCTGAAATTCTTATCGGACCCCTCAAGAATATAGGTATAAAACTGGTCGCATCTGCACGGTCGCACGTAGGTCTACAAAACGGTAGACTGACCCAAACTGGGCTGCATGAAATCTCAGTTCTGCTCAGTTGCAACTTGCATCTAAAAGTGTACTAAACAACAGAATTGACCCGAACTAAAGCGAAATGTGTCAGCTAGTTCAGTTTATATCTGTCGCCTTAAAATAACACTTGACGTCCAACCTGGCGTTCCGTTGGGTCGTCACTGCATATAACGTCGGACGCAGACTTGATCGCTACATACACGAGTTGCTTACTTACTTCTAACTAATTACTGGCCTAAGTGAAAGACCGCTTTTTGCCAAAAGCGGGGTGAAGAAACTGCATTAATGTGCCTTGAATTGCTTATGCATGACTTCCCAACATCTCTCCCACTTTTGGCTTCCTTCTCATCCGTCTTTTTCTCATCCGTCCCTTTCTGTCCCACTTTCTAAGTTTTTGACCCCCGACATCTAGCTGCAAAATCTGGGGATCGTGTAAACTCCCCAGCGGGTCTGGGCAGAGCACAGCTGCCAAATGCACCAAAGCACTTAACATGACGTAGTGGTAGTATAAAAAAAATACACAATAAATCTTATAGACTGAAAAAAACTGTAACAAAAACAGACATAACTTTACGGCGTCTTAGTACAGTACTGGGCTACGACTCTTGTTTTGAAATTTGTTTTTCTTAACTCATTATACACGCACACTACTGGAGATGGGCCATTTTGTAGGCTTATAAAAACAAGTACAGAAAAACCTGTTGCTGGCGAAGAGAGATGCACCCAAGAGAACAAGCTGGAAATAGACCTCAGACGGACGCGGAATGGACGCGGTCTGCGACAAACAACAACAACAAATCTGAGCTAATGTTCATGAGACGCGCTAGAGCCTATAGCAGTTCCTGTTCGCAGGTAATCTTGGTCTATCTCCATCCATTTCGTCGCAATTCACTCCTTTGCAGCCAAAAATTGCCAAAAATTCACTAAAAACCAATATTATTAAGGTTCAAAGTCGTTCAAGGTCATCGATGTTGACATTCCTAAGAAGCTCGTTGCCAGTGCTTGTTATGATAAGCAGCATGTCTTTGCCTATCTGTAACCATTTTCACGTTAGACGAGCCAACAACAGATAAATAACCACTTTCTTTGATACCCGCTTGCGCAACCCTCCTTGAACCTAGAGTGTTCGGACTTGGACTGCTAAAATCTACATTCAATGCTAAAAATTTCGCACGCAGGTTGTTTTAGTCTATCTCCAGCCATTTTGGCGCAATTCACTCTTGAAATGCGTGTCGCAGCCCGAAATCGCGAAAAATTAACTAAAACCCCCTATATTGGGGGTTCAAGGTCATTCACAGTCATTGATGTTGACATTCGTAAAAAGCTCGTCGGCACTGCTTGTTATGATAAGCAGCATGTCTGTGCCTATCTGCAACAATTTTAGCGTTAAACGAGCCAATAGCGGTAAAATAAAGTCTTTTTAAGGGGGTGCTCCTCTTTCGCCCCCTTGTTTGTGGGGACCCCTTTCACTCAACGACATGAAATATTGTCACGAAATACTACAGACTCTAGGCTATCATACGGTGAAAACCCGAACTCTCTATTTCACCTGGGATTGAACTGGTACCGGGTCGTGTCGGACGGACAGACGGACGGACAGAATTACCGTAGCTAATACGCGTTATAGCTATGCTAGCTCTCGCACGTAAAACCATCATAGTTACGTCAACCATACACTAGAGTTCATTCAGTCTAAATTCCTTCGTCAACGGGGCTCTCGAGTAAAAATTTGGGCAATAGCAAAGTACAGCATCGCAAACTCAGACGGATAAAACACGTCTTGAGGAGACATTATTCACTGCTACGCGACACAATGGAGAACAAAATGATGAGATGATGAAAGCGCCTGCAAATGCTCGGCGACATCACAAGCAAAGACTAGGTCGCTTTAAAAAGAAGAGCAGAATACAGGAGCAGCTGGCAAAGGAATGTGTCATAAACCTGCTGCCACACGTCAGAAGACAAAAAGGGGACATCAACCTGCGATCATATCTACAAACAAAGCTGCAACTTCAAACTGTATTTCGTGAGACACCTCTCTTTTTCTGTGTAGAGACCGGACCCATGTGCCATGCATCGCTATGCAAAGCTACATGACTGTCTGCCAAGCGGCATCTCATTCAGTCCAAAGGCTATCGTAGGGCACATCAGTGTGACAGAGACAGACGAACGGAAGGACAGACCACGCTATAGTAATAACCGTCGCAATAGTCGGCATCGCTAATGCTTTAAGTGATGCCGGCAGACAGGTTATAATATTGTACACAATAAGTCAACGTAGAACATTATAAGATATTTCTTGCAATGCAATAATGCAAAAAAAGAACACACAGCAGTAGGCCTACTTGTTCCATTTCTGTCAGTGCAGGTTTAGCTTGTTTTTTGTATCTTGTGTTTTGTGTTTCTGTAAAGGTTAAACTTACAGTTCCGTTATTATGTGCTTGTGTGCATTCCGCCTGGAAAGACCGTCCCCGAAATGACCTATACTGTGTCGGGTGGGACGTTAAACCCTACTCGCTCACTCACTCATTTCAGTCATTTCAGTTCCGTTTAAAATCATTTCAGGTCTTGTACTTTATGTGCCAGATTAAGCAAGTACTCTTTATTATCAAGTGACAAATGCACATTATCGCAGTTACCACGTACATTCGCATGTGGACAGTTAAGGCGAGCATTATGCATAGGCCTACTGAACAGTTAAGAACTAGAAAGAAACGTCTATGTAACTCACAATGCAAATGACAACCAAAAGTCATGATCCGTGGGTCGAGGTACAAAATTTCGAGTTTAAAAAACAATAATACAAGACTAAAACAATGCTGACACTTTTGCATATTTCTAAAAAAGCTTATGATCGCTTGAACTGGCAGCTTGCCTCCATGGCACGCAGTTTTCCAGCGCAAATTCTGAATCGTATTATTATAATGGAAACTCTCACATTGGGTTCCTTGAAGGTGCTGTCATAGAAGACGCATTGACACCAGAACGCCAGCTGCCAGATCAGAAACAGCTTCGACACGAACCTGACAAACGGTAAAAAAAAACTGTGTGTAGCTCCTCATGAAAACCCATCGCACAGCTACGGAGCGTCACCTGCCATGTGGGATCACACAGTGTTTTTGCCACCCGCTTTAACCCAAGCCAGACAGGTCAGTACTCGATTTAGCTTCCGCGGAGAGATGGGAAGCTGAGTTTATCTTGATGTTGGTTATACAGCCTACCAAAACCGTGACCCATCCAGGAGCGACCCGACTGCAGTCAAACCCACAACCTCCCGATCGTAAGTTCGACATCCTACCGTTACGCTACCAAGCCGTCTTGCATAACACAATAAGCCGCATTACAAGTCTTGCCTGTCTGTCTGTTCGTTTGTCCTGTATCGGCTACTATCCAGAGAACACATACGTGTAACCAGTATATGCCAATTTGCAGCTCAAAAGTTCATCGGACGCAAAACAGCTTCCAAAAATGAAGCATAAGACTCGGCTTAAACCAAGGCTACTTCTGACGTTATTTGACCAGCCTGTTTAAAAAAACGCCGAGACTGCAACAAGAGGAGATATAAGGCAGATCAAGCAACAACCACAAAAGTAGTTAATTAGCCAATAACGCTGGGATTTTAACTTCAATGATTGATCTGCTACGCTGTACTTGTCCTGTAGACATGCAGTATGTAGGTCAGACTTACGGCATAGCGGTGCCCGGGTATCCGTTCCACACAGACCACATGTTGAAGTGACCCTGAAACGACAGACCACCACGCGTACTGGGGGTTAGTACTCAGTAAGCGCCGCGTTTGCGGTGTGATGAAAGGGTATTAATCAATCAATTAACTGCAAATTTACGACAGCGTATATCAATGAAACAATTTCACAAAATGTCAGTAGGCCTACATGATGCAGGCCTACTTTTATTGTGCTACCGCTACCCTGCATGTGCGCAATGTCTGTGACGACGACGACGACGATGACGATGATAATGATGACGGCCAAAAGCGACCGCCGCAGATGTTTTCAAATGGGCAAAGAGAGAACGCGACGCCACAGACGTCGAGTGGGATGAGGAATGGGGAGAGGAATCCACCCTCCCAGCTGACTAGGGGTTCCGTCAGAGCGTCAGAGCCAGAAAAAAATTTGGCGTATTTTTAGCCTCGCATAACACTCACGCACTGACTATTTGACCGGCAGCCGGTCGAATAGCCTGTAGGCTATCTGACCGGCCAAAACGAAAAATCGCAGTCGCCCCTAGCGAATAAAATTAAATATAGTGTACGCACTACTGACTAGAATTCGCGTGAACATTATGGTGTAGGTTTAGGGCTTAGGATTAGGGTTAGCGTTTTTAGAAGTTTATGTGACAATAATAAACACCAAAAGTTAGCGTACAAGATGAAAATAACATAAAAAGCAAGCAAAAATGCGTTTTTTTCTATCGTTTCCCCTCCGACTGGGTTTAAGACTTTAAGTCAATGGACTAAAACATTACTGTTAAAACATTAGTACATGATGACTATGACCAAGCAAGAACGTTTAGCAGTTAAGTGCTTTTTCGAATGACACGAATTTCGTTAGAAGTAATTAGTAATTACATCAAATTAATGAGTCGCTGCCACCTGACGACGTTGACTATGCCAGTGTAGTATTTTTACGCGCGATAGCAGAATGCTTCGCGCGTCTTAGCCATGGCGTGGGCATCTGTCTGTCCGTCCGTCCGTCACTCTGTAGCCGTATCAAGGCTCCAGTATAGGACCCGCAGCATATGTCATTCTGCAAGTAGTCACTCCAGGCAACTTAATCTTAAGTTCGCTGACGATACTTATTTGATTATATCCGCATCAAACGTAGAGTCCATCCAGCAGAAATGAACAACACCCAGACGTGGCCAGCAGCGAATAACTCAACGTTGAACTGTGAAAAATCCTGTAAAATTCTGTTCGTCAATCCAAAGCGTAGACGTCATGCCGATGCTCCAAATCTAGCCAGAGTTGACAGTCTAAAGATACTTGGAGTCACGCTTTCAAGAAATCTATTCTGCTTCAGAACGTATCGGAAACATTCCGAAGTCCTGTTGCTCTGCGTTTGTTAAGAGCCCACGGGATGTGAGATGCAGCAATACAGACAATTTTCAGGTGGGCCAGTCATTATTGCTAAACTCACCTATGCAACCAGTGCTTGGAGAAAATTTACCAAAGCTTCTGACCGGCAACGAACTGATGCTCTACTTCGCCGATCTAAGCGACACGGATACTACGCAGTGCGTCTGCCGATGTTTGAAGAACTGTGTGAGAACACTGACAATAACCTATTTAGTAAAACCTGCACGAATTCTAACCATGTTCTGCGCTCTATGCTTCCGCCCCCTCCGCGGCATCGCAACATTACAGTCTTAGGCCTCGATTACAATAGTCTCTCTCTCTTCCTGATCATGACAATCACTTATTGAACTGTAATTTCATAACTCGGATGCTACATAAACAGTACTATTGAGTTTTAAACTGTTCTGTTTCTATCGTTTAAGTAGTTTGCTCTCGGTATGTTCAGTTGCGGTCTGTCAACTTATACATCAAAACGGTGCAAGCTAGGATGACGAAACACCACTGGCTGCATCGAAAACTCGTTTTTTTTTGTGACAAAATTTTGTGCCCCTCGGTGCGGAGGTTTCCCTCAAACGAGGGCGTCAAAGAGGGGTACCCCTGAAAAGACGTTATTTTGCTGCTATTGGCTCGATCGAGTGGAAGGACATGCATATTCGCTGTCGTTGACTTTAGCGTGCAAACGGTTGCAGATAGGTACAGACGTGGTGCTTATCATAACAAACATTGATGACATGCTTTTTAGATTTATCAACATCGATGACCTTGAACGACCTTCAAAGAAAGTTTTTCGTCAATTTTTCGCAATTTTAGGCTGCAGTGCACATTTCAGAAGTGAATTGTGACGAAATGCCTGAAAATAAACCAAGACAACCTGCATAAGAAAGTTTCAGCATTAAACGCAGATTTTAGCAGTCCAAGTGCCGACCTTCTAAGTTCAAAGAGGCTTGCGCAGTAAGCACAACAGCATCGAAGAAAGGCACTCCTCAAAAATGTGGTTATTTTACTGATATTGCCTCGTCTAGCACGAAAACAGTTGCAGATAGGCACAGACATCCTGCTTATCATAACACGCACTAGTGACAAGCATCTTAGGGGTGTCAACATCGATAACCTTGAATGACCTTGAACCGCCAAATAGTGGGGTTTTAGTGAATTTTTCGTGATTTTGGGCTGCTACGCACATTTTAAGAGTGAATTGCGCGGAAATGGCTGGAAATAGGCTTGGACAACCTGCGTATGAAATTTTTAGCATAGAACGTACATTTCTTAAATTCAAAGTCTTCCGGACGGAGGCCTCAAATTTAAGTATTCTTTCAAGACGCATTATTATTTATTGCTGTACATTGATTGCCAAGGTGGCAGGACTGCTGCTATCGCGCGTCACGTGAGCTTTGCTCAAATTACTTGTTATTAAGACTAGAACTGAGCGAAAACAAGAAGCCCAGCTGCTGCTAGAGTGCGGCCGACCGTACTGGTTGTCACTGACCTTGAAGGTCATCCAAGGTCAATGATTTTCATTTCATCTGAAAGAGCGTATGGCACTTCCTATAAGTGATTAATAGTTACCTTGGCCGTATCTCTCTCACCGTTTCCGAGATATTATTATGATCCAATTTAAATGTGGGGAATTTAATTATGAATAGATTTCACCGCCCCAATCTGACCTTTGATCCCGCCAAAGCTTTCTCCCATTGTTATTGTCAGTTCTTTGTTGTGTTTAATTTAACCTTTTGAAACTTCTTTTGTCAAGCCTATATTTTAGATCTAGCTCCGAGATGGACTAAATTCCATTCAGTCCATCTCGGAATATCAACAACTCGTGAGACAGTTATTAAATCGATTCCGAAAACGTTTGTTCAAATTCCATTAACCATTACTTGTAGCGAAATAACATAAAATACAATATACATAATTTCTGCTCACCCAAATATCTGAAAGAACTGCGACGAAAACTATTCTATCTACACATCGGTCCGCAAGTAAACACGAACGGCCACTAACTGCTGGTCGCCGCTGCAGTACTGGTCTTTTATACAAGAATGTCACAGCTGTTTCAACACAACGCTCGGCGGCTGCGTCTTTCTAATTTAGCCTTGGGCGCGGCCGCCAGCTATCCAGGAATTCTTGGGATATCTGGCGCCTACACCCTCCCTGCTCTTCTTTTTTTTAAAATTTTGGGTGCAAATTACAAAATTTTTAAAGTGCAAAAACCAAAATAGAAATCCTAAGTACTAAAAAGTCGCAAAAATTAACCATCAACTCCGAGCGTTGTGACGAATGACAAATATACAAACACAATAATGTACTATTAAACTAATTAAACATTGACCGTTCGTGATTACGATGGATAAACAGTGTCAATAATAAGGTTGTATGAAATGTGATGAAATTTTAAACATAAACTATAAACACGATGAGCGAGATAATTAATGCCATGCCTATCGTCAACAAGGTACAATTAAAGTATTACTGATTAATGCAACGAATGTGTAAAACAGTCAGATTCCAAGGTGTAAAAATCATCACATGATCGCAGACAACAAAGAACATGAAACAAAAACAATCTATATATAATATCTGCGCAAATGTAATCAAACACGCAGAAACATCAAACATCAAATATGTACAATAAACAAATACAGAGAGGTATTATGTTTAAACAATCAAACTGTAAATAGAAATACGGACAATTTAAGTTAATTACGAGCCTAATTATAAATTCAGCTACCAGTTTGATTAATTAGTTCGTGAGTAATGAATATGAGTATGACAACACATCTGAATGAACAATATCTGATGAACAATAAACATCAAACAAATTAATATGCATGAAACAAATCTAAACGAATTAATTATTAAGTGGCTAAGTGAATGATCGATGATGCGACATAAGACTGTGCCAGAGATTAAAAACCGTTACATAGTAATGACTATTCGCTTGGTGGCGCCACAGGGCAATCAACGATATGGGAGAAAATCGGCATGAAATGTTCGTTAAAATTTAATCAAAATTTTATTACAAACTGAACTAAATTGTACTGTTCATTAAGTTCTACTAATCTAGTGCATCAACAGTCCATGTGTAAGCATAAAAACAAATAAATCTATGTGCAGGTCGCGTCATGCATTGATTAACGCGCAAACGCGTCAAACAGTGACATTCATCGTTGCAAACGATAAAACATGACGTTTTCGGAATCGATTTAATAACTGTCTCACGAGTTGTCGATATTCCGAGATGGACTGAATGGAATTTAGTCCATCTCGGAGCTAGATCTAAAATATAGGCTCGACAAAAGAAGTTTCAGCTATCCAGGAATTCTTGGGATATCTGGCGCCTACAATATGGCCAGTTTTCCGTTGAAAACGCACATTTTTCTTACCCCCTTCATTCAACCCCCAATTTAAAAATGTTCCCCTTGAAGTGGATGGCTGATATTTTGCACGCCCGAGTTTAACACCCATGTCTAATTATTCTTGTAAACAAGCTAATAGCTTAGAATGAGCTGTCGCTGACAACAATAAAAATGAATGAATGAATGAATAAATAAACAACATTGCAACAAACAACATTGTCTATAAAACACATACGACGATCGACGACGCGAGCGTTGAACGAACTCCGATGTTTGCCAATGACAATTAATCAGACCCGTCAGACTGAGAGGGCTGATCAGTCGTTGCAGTGAGACAAGGCAAACCGATAAATAAAAAAAATGCGACGCAAAATTCGCATTTTATTTCGCACTTTACACTTAAACAGATTTCGCGCCTTCGCATTTCACAGTTAGCACTTCAGCTGCAAGCATCATGATAGGCAGTACGAGAGCCAGTGCAGAATAATTTCATAATTTCGGTTTGTCAGCACTGTGTGCTTATTGTGTCTTGTGACTGGATATGATAACAGAGATGATAGATGTCGGTAAGTAAGTAAGTAAGTAAGTAGTCTGCATTTGTAACGCGCCATATGTCAAAACATAAGTTCGAATCGTAGGCGTCATGATAGCTGCAACACCAGTGCATCGACCAGGGTGCGTCGTGCGATTGCCCATAAAAAGCGACAGTCAAGCGTGGCACATTAGCCACACCGCTGCGTCGGTCGGTCACTTCGCTCCGAAAACTATCGTCTACGGACAGAATAAAAATAAACAAGCACAGCAACGTGTCACATTGCCACGGCAATGAGCCAAAAGTCCGCCGACCCCCGTCCCATCGCACCAATCGGTCGGTTCTTGCGCTGAGATAGACAGAGGACAGATACACACACAGACACACACACACACACATACGCTTTCTCTTAAGATTTGCTCAGTTTTAAAGAGCTGTATCAGCGACAGATCAAAAAAAATTCCCTACGCCCTACCTTTTAGCCACAGTACATCCGTTACAGAGAGACACACAAACAGACGGACGGACGACGGACGGACGACAACCGTAGCAAAGGGCCGGACCTTTAAGCTTACACACGAAACTTTATTCACCATAAACATGGTAGAAACAAATAAAGGCTAAATGCAAATAATAAAAAAGGTCGCCCAAAAATAGAACAACTTTCTATTTGCTATACTAAGAGTTCCACGCAAGTGTAGTAATTTTTTTACATTAAACACGACAGACTTGTTTTCTGCCTTTTCCAAGAGCGGGGGAGTGGCACGTGCTCTCCACCTCTCTCAGCGGGCATCCACGATGGTGACTTTCTTTTAATATACGGTCATTAGCTAACAAACTTATTACGATATTTGATTTGTTTGTCTGTTTCTATTGTTTTTAGCCATAAACACTCATTTGTTCTGTCTGTAACGATAGTTTTTAATGTAAGTTTCGTTAAAATTGTTTTTAGCTTTTGGACAAACTATGAGATGTTTCCGTTTGCATGTTTTTTTAGATTTAGATTTATTATGTATCTTGTCCTTCCGTTGTTAAAGTTGCGCTTGTCAACTTTACATTAAACGAATATATGATGATATATGATGGTGACTATGATGTATACTCACACGCACGATGGCGACGATGGCATGAATGCAGGTCAAGGCGTGGAACACCAGCATAGCGGCGTATCGAGCCGCTTCCTCTGGCTTCTCCAGTCTCTTCACTGGACCCTGTACATACCGCATGCAATCCCAGCATGCACCAGCGCTTGTACTGCACAGCGATGCAGTCGAGTCATTTTAGTTCGAGTCTGCGTCTTGATAAAATATGCGATAATTTGAAATTTTTTTCCAACTAGAAATACGTTCTGTGGAACGGGTGTCGTAGCATTTCGCCTAATCTCATTTCGCCTAATCGCTCCCCCAGTTGGGTCTACTGCAGAGCCCCAACCGAAATCGAACTAGGGTTAGGGTTAGGGTAAGTATACGATGCGAAATGAGATTAGGCGAAATGCTACCCAACCGTGGAACGAGGTATCTGTCCCATTGCCACGCTATATAGCCTATCAGCTGCGTATAAGGGGGGAGGGCGCAATTATCTTTCACGGGGCCGAGTTGTAATCAATTTTGTCCCAAAATTCGTTGCCATGGCAACAGGGGTCGGCAGGGAAAAAATTAAAATGACACTATCGGATAGCGCGGGCCCCAAAATAGGAGGATGTAGGTGCAAACAGCGCGCAATTATCTTTTACGGTAGATATAGGCCTATCGCTTTGAAATCTCTATTGGCTGTAATGCAAAATTTTGCAACTTTTGAATGTTCGCTATGGCAACAGCGGTCGTTAGGGGGTAAATTTAAATAACACCGTAAGATTGCCCGACCCCGAAAATAGGGGGTAGGTAAACACAGCGCGCAATTATCTTTTACGGGGACCGAGTTATACCGCTTTGAAGTCCCCATAGGCCGTAATGCAAAATTTTTAAAAATTGAGATAAAATAGGGGAAAGAGTTATCAGATTTTTATCCCAAACAAACTCGATCTTACTTTTCGGGCCCCGAATCATTGTGCAAAATTTCATTAAAATCCAATCAAAATTGCGGACGTACGAGTGTTTACAGACGGACAGACAGAATGACAGAATGACATAAGTGATTTTATAATCTGTTTCATGCTATGCTATAGCAATGGGACAGATAATAAGTGAAAAAACACAGAAAATGACAGAAATTTTGTTTACTTACTTCCAAGTTCTTACAAATACGAGTCCGAGTCCAAGTCCAAGTCACGAAAAATTAGGACTTAAGTCATAGATGTAAAAACGTTTTGTACGGTTTTTATTCTTGTCACGTTAATTACGTATTTTAACGTTTTTTATTTTGCTAAACGTTTTTTTTTATTTTAAGAAACGTGCATTGAAAATCCCATCAAAAGCTTCGTGAAGCACTTTTGAGATTGACTTGACTTGGTTCATCCTGCATCCTGGATGCACAGGGCCACACGTTGACGCCACGTCCGTCTGTCTTGAGCTGATGCTTCAACATCCTCCGAGGTGAGTCCCATTCTTTGAAGGTCCTTCTTTGCTACACCTTTCCAACTTGTCCTTGGCCTGCCAGGTTTTCTCTTGAATCCGACAACTTCCCACTGTAGTGCTTGCTTCGGGATGCGTGCTTCATCCATTCTTATCGCACGACCGAGCCATCGCATTCTTCTTTCTCGGATCACCTTCTCGATCAGTGTTTTTCCTGTTCTGTTTCGTACTTCTTCATTCGTGACTTTATCCCTCCAGGTGATGCCAAGAATGCCTCTTAGCCACCTGTGGTGGGCTGCTTCCATTTTTTTGTTCAGCGTGACAGAAAGAGGCCATAACTCCGCGCCATAGAGGAGAATCGACAATACAGTACAGTCTCAGCTTTGTCTCCAGGCTCATATGCTTATTCCTCCAGACTTTCTTCATTTTGCCAAATATGGCTGCTGCTTTACCAATGCGCACTCTTACGTCTTTCTCACAGCTGCCATTGCGCGCTACGTAGCTGCCCAGGTAACAGAACTCATCAACCACTTCTACTGTAGAGCCCTGGACATGAACGTCTGTTGACCCACTCCATGAACTAGATACCATCACCTTGCACTTGTCTGGATTTATGTATAGTCCTACTCTACTAGCTTCCTCTTCCAATGCTGTCGTGAGTAGCTGCATATTGTGGAGAGAGTCTTCAAGTAGTGCGATGTCATCCGCAAAGTCTAAATCAGATGCCTTCGTTCCATCCACCCACCCTATGCCTGCATCGCTATGTTCCACAACTTTGTGCATTATCCAGTCGATGGCAATTGCAAACAACAGTGGTGACAGGATGCATCCTTGGCGTACACCTGTTGTCACTTGAAACCATCCGCTTGTGTATCACCATTTATCCGCACTGCACTGCAGCAGTCCTTATGCAGGCTCTGTATCACATCTACCAGCTTCTTTGGCAGCCCATACCATTCAAGGATTTTCCACAATGCCGGCCTACTGATGCTGTCGAATGCTTTACGGAAATCAACAAAGTTTACTATTACCGGTATATGGCCTTCTGACACTTTCTCTATGATCTGACGCAGAGAGAATATCTGATCTATACAGGATCGTCCTGGTCTGAAACCTGCTTGTTGCTGTCGTAACAGGTAATCAACTGTGTTCTGCATACGGTTCGGCAATACTCTTGCCAATACTTTGCCTGGGATGGACAAAAGCGTTATCACTCGCCAATTTCCACAGTCGGTAAGGTCACCTTTCTTTGGCAGCGGGATGATAACACCCCTCCTCCAGTCTTCTGGTACAACTTCTTGCTGCCAGGTTGCATACCCTTGTCAGATGGGGGATTACAAAGTCAGCAGTTTTCAGCAATTCTGCTTGGATTTGGTCCACGCCAGCTGACTTGCCATTTTTTAGCTGGCGCACTGCAGTACTTACTTCCTCTTCGGTTATATCCTCTAACCGTATAGGTAGCTGACTTGGATTATAATCTCCATGCACGTCAACTGCTGACGATGGTTCTGGGCAGTTCAGAACATTCTGGAAATGCTCTTGCCATCTTTTCAGTTGTTCCTCGTGAGTTTTGGCAAATCTCCCATCCTTCAGTTTGACTTGCTGACTTTGTACTATTTTACCTGTGAGTTCTTTTACAATCCTGTATAAAGTCTTATGATCGTTTCTCTCTGCTGCCTCTTCGGCTTCATTGGCTTTGAGATCGTACCATGCCTGCTTGTCTTTTGCACAGCTTCTTTTAATATCTTTGTCTTTAGCTTTATATTGTTCAACTAAACTGTCTCTTTGCTCAACGTTCAGCTGATGGTTGAGTTTCTGTTACTTTAGCTGTTTGCGTTCATCAATGGCCTTCGAAGTGCTTGTTGAGATCCACTGCTCTTTCCTTGATCCTCTTTTATACCCGATAACAGTTTCAGCAACTGTTGTCACTGTATCTTTGAAGTTATTCCACGTTTTTTCTACGTCGTCAGAGGCATCGAGGGCAGCAAAGCGATTTGACACTTCTAACTCGAAAGCGTCCAGCGTCTAGATATACAGATGTGATCGATCTGATCACTTTTGAGATTACAGAAACGAATTTATAGGTTATAGCAATGTAGGTTAAAGCAAGGGCAATAAAATAAGTACGGTAGATTTTCATGACAACCGGGAAATACTTTTTCTAAAATCATATTTCCGTGTAAATGTGTTTTATTTTTTTACTTTTATTTTTTTAACAGTTTCACAAAAGAAATATCTGGATATAGAATGGACGCTCTGGCACTGCTGTATTTCGCGAAAATTTACTGGCTATATGTACGCACGATAAGCGTCTGTGAATATGGATATATCCATGGATATCCACGGAAAATCTGTAGATATGGATATGGATATGGATGGCAAATTTCATATCCACGGCAAGCCTGGGCATTAGGCAAGAAGTTGAACACATTATGGCCAACGTTTTTTATTCAACGTTTTTTAACGTTTTTAACGTTTTTTTATTTTTCATGGAACGTTTTTTGCATCTATGACTCAAGTCCGACTCGAGTCCTTTACCGAACTCCAATAATACATCACTGGTACATTTGAACGTAAATTTCTTTCCCAGCCATGAGGCCCATAGAACGGCGCTGATCTCCGTTTCGTTAGCCAAGCTCAGCCAGACACCAGCTTACACTGCGAAACCACGGATGCGAAGCCTGTTTACAGCGCAGCTTTCGTTGATGCTCACTGTCCCTATCCACGGAAGGATGGCCAGGCTGATCGACCCGAGTGCCTGGTTGGGTACATGCTGAGACGTCCTATACCCGTCTAGCATCGGTCTCCCATTCAAGTACTGGCTGGGCGTACGTGGCGTCGTAACATTCGTTGATCAAAACCAACGTGTCAACTCTCCACTTTACGCATATGAACCTATATACATTCAAAATCTGTAGGCCCTTAACGAGCACAAAATTTCTCTACAGCTGCGAAGGCGTGTTGTGTATTATTACTGTATTGCACTTAGATCGTTTCATAGCATACGAATCTATTCAAATGGACGCAGAAAACGAGTTTTAACGTAAAATAGCAGCTAAAGGTCACTCAAGGTCACACAGTTTAGAGCAACGGGAAAAACACCGACAAAGCATTTAATTCGTGTCGCTGTATAGGCTAAGTTTAGTGACGTTCGTTTTAAACAGATCTAAAAATTTCGAACATAATTATGGCCACCACAATTACAACAAGAAATCTGAGCTAATGCTCACGAGACGCGCGAAAGCCTATAGCAGTTCCGGTTCAGTATATTAGCTGAAAATTGGGGTGTTCACGCTAAGTTAATATACAAATACCAAATTTTCTATCTGGATCGCATA
>Ga0209367_1004563_pt1 | contig 19141 bp, 5 predicted proteins | sample WorMetLIZISLAND2_FD_187412 | JGI IMG/M metagenome (GOLD analysis project Ga0209367, IMG submission 187412) | Marine gutless worms symbiont microbial communities from Max Planck institute for Marine Microbiology, Germany - Olavius geniculatus... ...
GCCCCCAATGGACGGATTTGCACGAAATTTTGTGTCGATCGGTTGAGGGATTTCGGATCTGCGCGGGGTCGAATTTTGCCATTCTCCCTTTACTTAGCCGGTCGCCATTAACACAGGGCTGTGCTACCGCACGCCTGTGATAAAGATCGACCGAAAAACACTAAATCGGAGTCGTTATATTAACTCCTCCACAAGGCGTCGATCAGCATATATCAGCATATAGCAAAGGCACCTGCATGCCTGTCTGTCTGTCACACTCTGTGATTTTACAGAAACGTACAAGCTAGGATTATGATATCAGCGTATCAAGTAACTGTAAAAAGTCACATTCCAGTGTTGTGATCACCCTGTTTTGATCATAAAACCTTAACAGTTACTTAGTTAAAATGTCACAAAAATACGGCACTTTGACATAAAAATATGCAAAATTTTCTGGGAAGGGGGCACTTAGAGTCCACGAAAATACGCCATTTTAACCCTAAAATCTTAAAAAATTTTCTGCGGACGGGGCACTGCCTTTCCCCAGGCCCCTTCCCCTGTGCGTTTACACCATGCAAATGCTCTAAGAAAACACAGAGGGGAGGTTTGGGGGAAACTTAAGGGGAAAGTTGAATATTATTATTGTTCTGCATTTCTGATGCATTTATGATATCTTGCAAGCAGAAGTGTTCTGTGATGCTTAGAACGCACCAAATTTGTTTTCACCGGGGCTCTGCCCCCAGAACCCGCTTGGGGAGCTTACGACGCTCCCCCAGACCTCTAGTCATAGGGAGGGGGATACCCTCTCTCCATTCCCCACCCTGTCGACGACTGCGGCACCTCACTTTGAGTTAGGGGGAACTTGCTCCAAGGATTTAGAGGGATAGACATCTCTGAGCAACGCTCTTTATCGCATGCAAGTCAATCTCCATGGCAGTCCTTGTATTCCAGGTTATTTCTATACTGTTTTGGTCATAGAAAAAAACGAAATTTAGCACAAAGGGTCCACGAAAATACGCCATTTTGACCCTAAAATCTCAAAAAAATTTTCTGGAAAGGGGGCACTTCCCTGTGGGGAAGGGGACACTCCCTCCCCACACCCCACCCCACATGGCGCCTTCGGTGCCTCGACTCGACTCGCGCTCTCGGCGCTCGACCTTGCCCCTCAACTTTAACTCCTGGATCCGCCTATGGTACACGCTGCGTCTTGCGTTTGACAGTAAACAGTTCAGAATTGACAGAACATGACAATCATTCATCGTTCAAAACGCGACGGAATAACGACTGGTCAGGGTCATCAAATTTTTGAAAAGGAGCCGTAAATAACCTCTCAGGATTCTGTATTTTGGAGCCATGGAGGCGACTCTCAGTCTCACAGACCCATCGCCTCTTCCTGTTACGACTCCAAAGACAGTTGCAGCTGAGGTCAAGGCGTATGTAGGAGGACTCTAATTTTTTGCTACATCTGTTTAAAAGTAAGTAACAATAAACAATAAACAACGCTTTTTATCGCATGCAAGTCAATCTCCATGGCACTTTGTGCATTCCGGGTGTATTTTTAAAATGTTTTGGTCACATAGAAAAGCAAAATTTAGCACAAATGAGTCCACGAAAATACGCCATTTCGATTCTAAAATATCAAAAATTTTCTGAGAAGGGGGCATTGCTTCCTCCCCAGACTCCTCCCCATGTGGGGAGGGGGACACCCCCTCCCCACACCCTAGGCAGGTCAGAATGGTTTCACGCCGTTGTACTGTATGTCGCTTGCAAATGAATCAAACTGCAGTTACTAATTTGCTGCTGCATTGCAAGCTTACAGGACTGTACTTTGGCCTAGTTGGCTCAGGACTGTCAACTGCATACTACTTCTTTACTATATATTTACAATATATTTTATACTGTGTATGGTACACATGTATTTTATGTGCATATGTCAGAATGGGTTCACACCGCTGCACGTCGCCTGCAAGAAGAATCGAATTGCAGTGATTGAACTTCTGCTGCGCTACGGCGCCAACGTGCACTGCACCACCGAGGTATCGTTAATCAGCAAATTCTGGAGTGGGATAAGCGACTGTTAAACGGACTTATACACTTCAGGTGTTCCATTACTTATTCCACGCTGGCACTCGTGCGGCCTATGTCTATCATGTTGTCTACAGTGGGATAACGCGTTGATGACCCACGGGTACAGATTCAAGCGTGACCAAATAACGACAGTGTAGGGGCCACACGACCGACTGTCCGCCAACGGAAAATAAGTGTTCGTTAAATTACTGTCTGAAGTGTATAAGTTCGTTTAACAGTCACTTATTCCACTCCAAACCGTAGTTTAATATACCTGTAAGCAGCGCCAATGGTCGGATGATCACATGATTGCTTGTAGTCCGGACTGACGCCGCTGCACGTCGCTGCGTTCATGGGTCACGTGACGGTCGTGACGTCACTGCTTGACAACGCGGCGGCGTCCTTGGAGACAAAAACATCTAGGGACGAGACTGCATTGCACGTGGCCGCCAGAGCGCGCCAAACTGACGTCATCAACGTCCTGTTACGTCACGGAGCCAATGTGGACGCCACGGCGAAGGTAACGTAACGTAGCTTATTTGTTCACTGTAATAGCTTATGTAGACACGAGCGCCTGCGCCATATAAACTTTGGAGCAAATGCTACATCATGAAAGCAAGTACAAAATAATAATAAAAATAATTCTGGGCTGGATAAGCATGCACTTTAGAGCAAAGTATAGAGAACGTTGATATAATTAGCCTGCTAACTCAACCGTTTTGGAAACATTGCGGCCAAAATAGACTGCTGGGCACCTGCTGGAAATTTGCAGCTGCGCACGGGAAAATTGCAGTTTTCTGCTGCTTAGACTTTTGTGATCCACGACGACACTGTTACGGTTTATCTTATTTATTTATTTATTTATCTATTTATTCACTGAATTGATTGATTAGATGATTGATTCATGTCTATAACGCAGGACATGACAGTCAGACGACTGGGCATATTATATCGTCTGCATGTATTACTAGTGCCATTACTGTAGTATTCCTACAACAACAGCAAGTGATTGGTTGACAGGACGGTCAGACGGCGCTGCATATATCGTCGCGGCTCGGTGATGTTGAAACAGCTGAATTGTTGTTGAATTTCTCGGCTGATGTCAACGCGTTGATGCGTGACGGATACTCGCCACTTCACATTGCTGTTAAACATCAACACAATCACATAGTCGACCTACTGCTACACCACTCAGCCAGATTAGATACCACGTCCCAGGTAGGTTTTATTATTTCCCATTCCGTTGAGGGTAGGAGGCTGAGTTGACTCGAGCACATCGCTGGTGTAGTGTTGGGGTATGAAAGCTGGCTGGCTAACCCGTATGATCGCGACGACGTCGTCGTCGCTGCAGCAAGAGTTGTCATTGGTTGGTTTTACTGATTGGCAGCGACGACGACCGAGCGACCGCCCCTCTTTTTAGGGTATAAAATAGGGTGTCTTGCTAGGGTGCGATGGTGTGTGTGGTGCAGTGCGACATTATGTACGGAAGTGATATTAAACAGTCGAAATTTCTACAACGTCTTATGTTGGGTCGATCCCGAGTTTAAAATAATAAACAACTAAACAGTAATTAAGCTAATTAATCCAGGAACACAGCACTATCAAACAAACAAAACAGCACATCACAGCTGTTTTCAACTTTTTCACATAAGCTTAGAACATTATTTTTATTCCGTCGATCTTACGACGCGTGACTATCTAGATTATCTGTGTTTCATCTTATTGTTTTATTTTGCAGTTTTTATTTCTTAATTTTTTGTGTGCGTTTTAACGTGTTTTGATTCCAATCTATTTGTTTTTCTATCGCTAGCACAAATGCCTTATTAATATCGTACTTGCACATTTTGACAAAGGCAAAGATAATGGTAAAAGAGACAGGTCTGGTTCTTGCTATAGCGCTGCTTATATGATTCTGACTCGCAGGCCCGTCGAGAGCCACAGCGGGGCCCGGGGAAACATTATCGCGAAGCCCCCAAACATTTTCACGGGGCCTCTCTGGGGAAAAATTTTTTTGAATTTTTTCTTCAAAATGGTACATTCTGGCGTACTTTATATCTCTGGCCGACGACGGGGCCCCCCAAAACGTCGCGGGGCCTCTCTGGGGAAAAAATTTTTTGAATTTTTTCTTCAAAATGGTACATTCTGGCGTACTTTATATCTCTGGCCGACGACGGGGCCCCCCAAAACGTCGCGGGGCCCGGGGTAGCTAACCCCTTTACCCCACCCTCTCGACGGGCCTGTTGACGCGTCGTGGCCAGAATGGCTTGACAATCTTGCAGCACGTTTGCCGTTTACAGCAAACTTACGGATTTTAATGGTTTGTTATACAGGGTGGGCCAAAAAAATTGCGCAAAATTTTATATACCAATAACTTCATCAAATATTAACCGATTTTCAACATTTTTATTGATGGAATTAGGAGAACATTTGTAGTAACACTATTACTAAAGATCCCACCACACCTCATAGGTGTCGTTACACTACATTGTGAAATGTCAGACATCGCACTCAAGTCGGCGCGACAGTGTCCAATTGCGTGATCAACGTTGCTCAAGCTTGAGATGTGGCTTCCAAACAGCCCAAACTAAAATCCCGTCGATTATGTTGTTTGTGAGGCTTTTTCATAGATGGTTCGTCAATGTTGACAAGTCACGACAATTCTGGAGCACTGAGTGGGGCAAATTGTCGCAGCGTTTGGTTAATTGCGCCATTTGTCAGTGGCGACGATGGCTTGAGTGCGTCGCCCAGCAGCAAGGCGGACAAACTGAACATTTGATGTGAAAACTGCGAGATGTTACAGCTACTTTGGACAATAAATGAAACAATAAACAGGTTGTTTTGTTGTTAATAATTTTCTAAAATGTGTTGTTACAGATATCGCCTTGTTTCCAATTGCTGCTTTAAAGGCACTGATATTTCAATAAGTAGTGTAGCAACGCACTTGAGGTGTGGTGGAATCTGTACTACAAACTTTCTCCTGATTCCGACAGTGAACAAATTTTGAAAATCGGTTAACATTTGATAAAGTTATTGGCGCATAAAAATTTTGTGCCATTTTTGGGTTCACCCTGTATTTTTTGACCAAAGTATTACTGCCTGCTAATATTGACAGAAAGGATTCTCGGCTCTGCATATAGCTGCTAAGTACGGCAGCGTCGAAGCAGCCAAGTTACTGCTGGCGGACAGTAGGGTAGACGTTGACATCGCTGGGAGGAACGGACTAACGCCAGTTCACGTTGCTACACATTACGATCAGCTGGATATGATTCTGCTGCTGATGCAACACTCAGCCAATCAGCACGTTGTTGCCAAGGTAACAACAACAACATCATCATCATCATCATCATTACTATCGTCATCCCAGCGCCAAACTCTGTATATAGAAAAAATTTTCCTACAAGAAACAATTTTCCGATAGGCAAACATCTAGCTGGGGTGGTCGTTTGCTGTCATTTTTTGTTTTTTTTAACTATTTGTTATCAATTTTTTTTTCGTTTTTTGTTTAAAATGTTTATCGGAATATTTTTAGTTCCATAGTAACTGATGTCAGTGCGTTGCTTAGCTATCAGCTTGTTAATATTGAAGTCATTTGTGTTTCAATAAATATGTTAATTTTGAAGCTGTTTTAAACTCTTAAGAGGCCGCACTACTGATCTGTTTGTCTGTCTGTTTGTCTGTCGGTCTGTCGCGTACGGGCCCTTAACTCAAGGATATAATTATGGGCGTTGAAAGTGGTGTGAATGTTTCTCAGGGCAGGAGTAATCGGCGCGCCAATATTTAGCTCAGAAGGGGTCAAATTTCAAGGTTATCAGTAGTCAAAAACCTGCATAAAATGACGCATATATCGCATATTATGTTTACGGCGGGCGGGTCAGCGCCCACTGAACACTAAGCACAGTAGGCTTATATTGGCCGCGTACGGACGGCCGCATACATGTCGACACAAAGCTTGCTGATGTCTCAGCTTGTTATGTTGTTAGAACGGCTTTACAGCTCTGCACATTGCGGCCAAAATGAATCGAGTTGACATCGCCAAGATACTGCTGCGCTACGGTGCGAACCCCACAACCCAGTCCAAGGTACCAGTCTAGCTATACACGATAATTATATAAAAATTATGGTATTTATGGCGACGATAATGATTATTTTGCAGGTTGTTTGTTTTTTGCGAAGTCTAATGATTAATTAATAAAGCTGTCGAATTAACGCGTTAATTTAACGCAACGCACTAAAAAATAACGCGCGTTAAAAAAAATTATCGCACGTTAAAAAATCAACGCAAATACGTAAATTTACGGAAATTTGTAAATCAGGTGTTCTAATGTTTCATTAACTGCGGTTTGTTGACGAACCTAAAATATTCAAGCAATTGAAAATTGTTTTGTTGCCGTTCTATCACTACTGTCACGGTTCGTCATTCCAGTCATTTTCTTGATGTACAGGGTGCGGCAAAAAAGTAGCCCCTAAAATTTTTCGCTGTTTTCTGAGCAACCGTTTGGAATTTTGATTTGAAATAATACAGCTTTATTTACTGAAACCTTTTACATCTAACTGCAGAGTAAAATATAATTTTGTTGAAAAACTACGAAGTTATAGATTTTTTAGCATGACCGCCTACCGATTTTTCAGCATAAAAATGTTCAAGCTGCAACAACAATTCAAGAACGTCTTTGAAACAACACAGTTAACTAATGATCAAATGCCAGAATTCCATTGTCACTGCGAATGTTCGAAGTGTCCACCGCCAGCTCCAAGCTCCAACACAAGCCTTCAGTCGCTTAATTTGATAAGTCTTTCACAGCCTTGTCGATCTGTCCTGATGGCAGGTTGCCCCAGATAACCTGAAGTGATTCCTTGAGTTCCGCGATTGTTTTCGGCTTTGTTTTAAGCTTGCAGTAAGCCTTCAACATTGCACCCCACACGGGATAGTCTATTAGGTTTACATTTGGCGAATTTGGAGGCCACTGGTTCTTTGTGATGAAATCTGGACAGTTGGCCCGCAGCCCGTTCCTTGCGCTGCGCGGCGTTGCGCGCTCTGTGTCCTGACGCGCCCGGCGCGCCGTCCTGCTGGAAGATGAACCCGGTGGGCAGCCGGCGATTCCTTTAAAAGAACGATAATTTAGTGATAATTTATAAACAAAATAAATTACTGTTTATCAAGATGTTACTGTGACGTTATCGGCAGTAACGTGGTAACCGGTTTTTAAAAATTAAATAGCATTTTAACTTGAACATTTTTAATGCTAGAAAGATTGGTAGGCGGTCACGTTTAAAAGTTCATAACTTCGTCGTTTTTCAACAGAATCACATTTTCCTTGAAAGTTAAATGCAAAAAGTTTAGATAAATAAATGTGTAAAAGTTTAAAATAAAATTCCTAACGGTTATTAAGAAAACAGCGAAAAACTTTAGTGGCTATTTTTGCCGCACCCTGTAGTCCACTACAATATCAGCAATATATGATACGTTAGTCAACGCGTTAACGCATGCGTTATAAAAATTAACGCATCGACAGCACTACTAATTAATCGTTATTTCTGAAAAGTTATCTATCAAATCTTTTAATAGGAACAGTTCAATAGTCGGAAGGAGCATTAATTCGAACAGCACCATGCTTAAGGATGGGGTTAGGGCTGTGTTAGTGTTACTGACAGGGTTAGGAATAGAGATAAATTATATCGTTGGCTTTGGCGCACTTTGACTGTAATGACGGCCGCCAGATACGGCGGACCGAGTTGTAGCCAATTTCGGTCTAGTGCACCTTTAAACTAGTGACTGGCGTCACCCTTTTTAATCGTTGCCAGCTCGACTTTTGTTGTGTTCAGAGTGGTTACAGTGCAGTTCATTTGGCAGCGCAAGAGGGGCACGTCGAACTGTTAAAGCTATTGCTGCATCCAATGTCTGGAGGCAACATTGAAGCGACAGTCAACAACGCCGCTTTGAATGGACTGACGCCACTGCATCTTGCAGCACAGGAAAACCATCTGCACATTGCAGAGGTTCTACTGGAGCACGCGTGCATTGTGGACCCAACAACTAAGGTAGTAGTAGTAGTAGTAGTAGCAGCAGCAGTAGCAGTAGCAGTAGCAGTAGCAGTAGCAGCAGCAGCAGCAGTAGCAGTAGCAGCAGTAGTAGTAGTAGTAGTAGAAGCAGCAGCAGTAGTAGTAGTAGCAGCAGTAGCAGTAGCAGCAGCAGCAGTAGTAGTAGTAGCAGTAGCAGTAGTAGTAGCAATAGTAGCAGTAGCAGCAGTAGCAGTAGTAGTTGCAGTTGCAGTAGTAGCAGCAGTAGCAGCAGCAGCAGCAGTAGTAGTAGCAACAGTAGTAGCAGTAGTAGTAGTAGTAGTATCAGTAGTGGTTGTTGTAGTAGTTGTAGCAGTAGTTGTAGTTGTTGCATGTAGTAGTAACACTGCATCTAGCCGCAAAGGAAAAGGGAAACCTCTACGTATGGTAGAGGTTTTACTTGAGCACGTGTGCATTGTGCACCCACGGTCCACGGAATATGGTATCGGGTAGTACTTTGTTGTAGTAGTATACTACTACACTGTGTCCGGTAAAAAAAACTAATCCCCTAGCATCGTGCAATAGATATGTCAAATCTGAATAAATCTGAATGAAGTTTCGTTCACCTTATTATCAAGCAAGTGCAAATTTCATTAAAAATATTATTTCTTAACAAAGTTACTGAATGCTAAATATTGATAACAAAATATCTCCGTTACCAATATGGCGTTACATAAGTAAACCCCTGTGTACATTTGCGTAACTTTAACAAACAACATCTGATTCTGACAAAATTTTACGCCAACAGTGCACCATCTATTGGCAATCAATGTACCAAATTTCAGTTAAATTTATTTACGCAAACAATAGTTGCAGCGGCCTTTGTGAGATCAGCTTAAGACGTGAAGTGTCTAGTACTATTAAGCAACTGTTTGTTTAATTCTGAGAGTGTAGTGTTTACGGCTTGCTTGAAAATTCAGCGATAAACTTTTTAGCACCATGCCGTTTTTTTTTGTCCCAAAAATTTAACTAAAAACGATCGTCTACAGAAAATATCATTTTGTTATTGTTTACGTTGATTGCGTCAACAAACGTCACTTTCGATCGAGCGACTGCAGTAGGCTATGCAACGCCATGTTGGTAACAAAGATAATTTGTTATCGATATTCAACATTTAATAACTTTTATAGGAAATAATATTTTTAATAAAATTTGGCAACCGCTTTCGGAATTTATTGAAAATTAAGTGTACAAAACGTTATCTAGATTCATTCAGATTTGACATTTTTCTTGCACAGTGTGTAAAGGATTAATTTTTTTTACCGGATACAGTGTGTAGTAGTAGTATAGTGGATCCACAGATTAATGGGGTGTTTACACGATCCAGCAAGCGTCCAGCAAACTTCCAGTAACCGTAATGCTGGACGTTTGCTGGATCGTGTAAACATCCTATAAGGTACTTAACATTAACACACCTAGAACCAAAGAAATGCTTCTTGGTCGAATAGATTCGTTGTCCATTCCTTTCCTCTCAACTGCATCTGGCCAAATTTAACGCGTTACTTACTTTAAGCTACTTAAGCATGCATGCACGCATGTGTTTCTCTGGATGGTTTGGCCTTCATTTGGATTTTATCCTGGACGACACACATCAGTACTCTTATATCCAAAGCAAGCAAACGTCAGTGCTTTCTTGAATAACTTAGGATAGCAGGCATCCCACCACACTAATTAGTACATTTTTACACGGCAGCAATCTGCCCAATTCTTGAGTACGCCTCCCCAGTCTGTATCATTCGCGCGCAAACTGAGCAGTTGGAATCAATCCAAAAAGAGCAGTACATATCATTTTCAACTTTCCTCGTGGCACGTTATATCCTAACTTTATATTTGTCGCTAACTCAAACTCACGTAAAGATAGGCAAGATAAACTTTCCAGATTTTTTCAGATTTAGCTGTAACTACAGCTAGGCTTACAACGACAACTACAGTACAACTAATGCTGTACTATGGTATATAGGCGGGCTATACGCCGTTACATACTGCTTGTCATTTCGGTCAGCTGGACATGGTCAAACTGCTGTTACGTCATGAGGCAGATGTCTACTCAGCCACCCAGGTACTTTACTTACTGACATTAGCACTGATAAACACCGCCGGCGACTTTTCGTACAAGTATCACGGTATCTGACTTTTAATGTGTTTCTCTGGGCGGTTTGGCGGAGCGGCAAAGTTCGGCACACACTAGCGGTTCGAACGGCCTGCTTGACCCCTAAGGCTAGTCTCTACCATCGGACTTTACTCGTCGTGTCCGACCAAAGATGTTACTCTATGCCGGGTGACAATCTATACAGGCAGCTAGACGATCTCTGCATGCGACTAGCCTTTCTTCTTGTAAACTTAGCTCTCTATCCTCAGCGGGACGGAAAGCGTGTAGTAGCTTACAGACTAAAGGCGATGGTAGACCTGTGTCTGCAGACCGAGGGCCAAGCGTTCGCTGACGCGGGCAATGGATGACCGCATAGTGCTCTGCGGTATCATTAACTCATGCCAATCGGCTGCCACTTCCGAGATTGTAACATATGCTTCTGGTGATGAGTGCAACAGAGCGATTGAAATATCCCACCACACCTAAAATGTGCTGCTACACTACCTTGTGAAATTGGATTTTTAGAGATCATGGGAGTGAAAGAATTCTAGAAATCGGTCAACATTTGGCAGAGTGGTTGGTGTTTTGTTTTTTACTTACGGTAGTAGTACACTGTGAAGCATAAAAACACACCATAGTTTTTTTGCCATATCCAATTTTAATAATTTTTAGTACACGTATTTCTGACACAACTGCACTACATGGGAAAAACAGAACAGACAAAATGTGCATTAAAATTAACAAAAAAGTATAAAATTTTATTTTTCTGGATATGTGGCCACCAACAGCCAATCAATTACAAGGTTTGACTGTTGTGCAGCAGCACGTCTATTAAATTGGCATAACATTCAAAAATATTGATGAATTCAAGAAGCGACTGGTGATGTCTGGATTGGTCTGGGGCAGAACGTTATCAGCGCTGCTGTCAACGAATGGAGAAAGTGTCTTTGAGCCGAGCCCATGTTTGTGGGCCAACATTTCAAACATTTTTGTAGGCAGTTAAAAATGGACAATTAGACAAACTATTAGCTAAAATGATGAAATTATGTACAAAATGTGTGTTTTGTGTGTTGTTTTGATTAAATGGTTAAAAATGCAATATTTTGTTCGCTTTCTTTTTCCAGGTAGTGCAGAAACAGACAATGGGTGAGGTGGGAAACTATACAGTCATTTGATGGCCAGTTTTATTGCGAATATTCTTACCGAAACTTATTGCAATTGGATCACTTTTCTCCAAGTTATGATGAAAAAAAACTTTGGTGTGTTTTTATGCCTCACAGTGTAGTAGTAGTAGTAGTAGTAGTAGTAGTAGTAGTAGTAGTATAGTAGGCCTAATAGTAGCGGCGTGTGTGCTATATAGGCGAGTTATACGCCTCTCCACGTGGCAGCGCAGGAAGGTCATTTGCCGGTTGTTAGCGTGCTTCTTGACTACGACGCATCTCCGGACACTTTGACTGCTGTAAGTCACTGCTTCTGCTCTGTCCATTCATTATTTCGTCGTGGACATCATACGACAATGACATTCTCTAAATTAAATGTCTTTGTTAATTGCTATGTTGCTATAATAACTGTACTACGGTAAACTGTATTTATCAGAGCCGGATCTAGGGGGTCCCGGGGGGCCCCGGGCCCCAGGCCTCCCACCAAGAGGGGGTCTCCCACCAAACCCCTCAATTTTTAAAACCCCGTAATTAGATAGCCAATCATGGCTTGCATAGCTTTTGCTACCACCTTTGTATCGTTAAGTAGATTTCTTTAGCTAGTGAATTTCTTCGCGCTAGTAACCAGCTTGTTTGTGGACTCGTGTTATTCAGATGTCTCTAGTTATGTACCCTAATAGCTGGGCACTGGCCTCCCACCAGCTGGCCCCAGGCCTCCCACCAGCTAAATCCGGCCCTGGTATTTATAATGACTTTCGCCGAAAAACGAGGTTATGTCTGTGCGTTTGTCTGCTTGTCTGTCTGTCCGTCTGTCCGCCCGTTTTTCTGTGTGTCTGTTTGTTTGTTTGTCTGTCGACTAAATAACTCAAAAGTTTGTGAACGGATTTCGGTAAAATTTTGTCGATGGGTCGGGCATGGTTCGAGCAGAAACGCTCGCGTTGTTTTATTTTCTGGTGATTGCGGTGAATTCCACTGATGCGTCGAGTTGCCGACTTATATTTGGCTGAAGGTAGCACCTACGTAGGCCTACTAAATGCATTGTACACTGCATTTTAGCAACAAAAATGCCCAATTTTTAACAATAGCATTTACGATAAAATTACTTGTTACTGTATACCAAATTGATGCCAAACTGACGCAAAAATTCAGCGTTAAGTCTACTGCCAAAACGTGTCAAGCTGCTGAACCGAAATTTTTACTGCCAAGTTTCTTTAAAATGCCATATTTGACTTATTTGGCATTTTAAGATACCAGTTGGCCATTCTTCTGGTGCACCTTACAAAATTCACCTGTAAAAACAATGTGAGGGACTTTCGATTTTGGCAGCGATCCGAATTCGATTGTGGATTCTGGATCGATCGACCAATAGACTGATGGTCTGCCTGGCTGAATGAATGACTGATTGACTACTGTCCGCGGTAGCGATGACAGTAATGTTTCCAGCATCGTCACTAAGTTTTTTTGTTTGTTTAGTTAACACTATAATTCGTGAACCGGTGCTCTTAGTTTCATGAAATTTTGCACGAACATGTACCTCGACAGCCGCAAGTATCCTATTGAGTTTCAAGATTATAGCTAGGTCACTAGATCACGGTCACAGGGTCGGATTTTCGGATCATTCTTTACTATTGCGATTTGTTATACCATAACACAAAATACCTGGACGCGATTGGTCCAAATCACGTCACGTGACGTTCACAAATACGCCATAGTCACCTCCTCAGCAACAACGCAGTGACACAGTGTCCTTCATGGAGGCATTAATTTATTGACAATAGTGCCTTCCCAAAGGGCACTATATCATTGACGTCGTCATCACGCCGACGCCGGTCACGCCTTATTAACAATCCAGACGTCTATGACCACGCCAACGCCGAATTCACGTATTGTGGCTAAACGGTACGTCATACGTTATCAGCAGTCAACCATGTTTACTTTATTCGAAGAGGGCATAAAATGCCACAAATTTTGCGTACAGACTTTGATAACAAAACAAATAGAGACTGGCGTCTCAATCATTATAGAAAATTTTCCCCTCAGTTCGCAACATGTTACCCTCGATCGATCTTCGATATCGGGCAACATAATTAGGCCTATTACGAACTTCGGGTCAAAAATTTAATTTTCAATAATGACCTTGACACCAGTCACTATTTGTATAGTAAGGCATTGCTGCTACTTGCTGCTGCTAGGCAGGCCCAGCTAAGCCAATGCATGATAATGGCCAACGCGCTGACGTCATTGCTATAAATATCGCAGCATGCTACGGCGGCTACCGCGGACAGTTTTAGCCTTGCGCAAGTCTTGACAGGCTAGTTGATAGATTGATCGACTGTTTGACACAGGATGGCGAGACGGCACTGTCAATAGCCCGCCAGGTCGGCTTCGAATCGGTAGTTCAGTATCTGACGCCGCTAACACGTGCTGACGGTCTGACGGTGGCGGCCCCTGGTGAACGTGAATACAACGCACAGTGTCCGGAGACGATGTCAGAACGCATCGACTCCGACGACGAATTTGGCGCTGGTCGCTGCGGTTTACTTTCAGTTTAGCTGTTTCTAATCGTGTTTATGCACTCACTACTTACTAGAATATGGACGTAGCGTTGTTGTATTGTCTGATAGTAAAAGCAATTGCTTCCTAAATTTTAGCTTGACGAAATTCTTTGTCGTAAGGACAAAACTGAGGGCAGAAATTCCCCATTTAGAGAGATTTAGGGTCAAAAAAGTTAAATTTTGAGAACCTGTGATCTTCTCTGTCGGAAATTTGCAACTGTCTATCGGAAAAGTGCGACTTCCTGTCACCCACGACGTCGCTGGAATATGGTACAAGAACAGCCGAAAATTAAATATCAAAATAACATGCAGTTCGGAGGCACAGTGCAAACGAAAATATACGTAGACATGTAAGCCTACTGTAGATACATACAAATTAACTGTTCTTATGCGGTTGTGCTAATAGGCCGCGTTATGGTTCTTAACAGTCGTCCGTCTGTTCGTTTCATTTGGACTTGATGCTCGAAAACAGAAGCGTAGAAATACCCAAATTGGTTTGCTTGTCTAGCAAGACCCACAATAGGGCCTATTTTCTAACTAGATCCTAAAACGTTTGTTTGTGTGAAAATAATTATATGTTTTTTTGTAGTGAATAAACGTCCGTTAGCATCCAGTTTAAATTCGTTTTGTAATTTGTTGCAACTGTCATAATTCTGTTTTTTGAGTTGTTTTATTGTATGCACGTTCGAGGCGTGTTCAGTAAACTGCTTATAGTCCTTACTTATTTACTTGCTTGCTTATTTACTTTCTTACTTGAATGTGTGACTGTCTGTGCGTGCGTACTATAGGTGACAGTCGTTTGTCGACACCTCTCCTCGTTCGACACAAGCAAGGTACGTTCCCATGAGCTACACGACGTTATCAAAATGCCGTCTTTATTTATTGTGTGACAGGATACTGTTTCAACATTATGGGATATTGTGTTTAACTTCATGATGCTGTCTTACTCCTTGTATGCCTACATTCTGTTAAAGTACGGATATCGCTGGACTGCATATATCTGTTCTATAACCTGTAAATAGTTAAAAAAAAGTGAAAGGAAATTAATCTAGGAGCTACTGGGCGTCATCTGCCATATGGTAGCACACAGTGTTATCTGCCGTCTGACACATTTTCCACAAACGTAGAAAGTCAGTAAAAAACTACATCGGTCAACATTTTAACGAAGTTATGACAAATTCGTCTGTGCGATTTTTTTACTTACAGTGCAGATGAATGAATTGCTCTAACGAAAATGTTTCAGACGCTGATCAGTCGTCACGTGACAGTCGACAGTACAGGCAGGTGAGTCTTTCAAAACGGCGTTGTTAGCACGTACACGTAGTTAAAGAAGTAACAAAGTAAGAAAGCCTTTATTTCTCGGCTATCAAACGCCATTCATTGGCAGTAAACAAGTTACAACATAGCCAATTGCAAAACTGCAAGTTGATGAAATGAAAAGAAAAAGGAAAAAAATGCAAAAAGCTACTTTACTCATGTTCTAGCAGCGCAATAGCCTGGAGTTATTTAAGCATAATTATTTTAGTAATTTTAAATTGAATATTAAAAGTATTTGAAACTTACCACGTTCCCCAGGCTCGTTGGTTGACTCAAAAAAGGATACCCCTCCCTCCAATTCATATTTCCTCGACGCCTTCAGCGTTTAGATTCTCGGCGCTCCAGCATCCCGGTGTCATGAACTCATGACTGATAATAGTAAAGTACCACCGGTTATTTTTCTACAACTCCTTGTTCAACCAATTTACGACAAATTAAAGTAAGATTTCGATTTGTGAAAGCGACGAACGTGGTGAAGGCTGTTTGACGTCGCCGTTACATACATGTACGCTCTCCACGCCATGTTAGCAAAATAATCAGTTAAAATACAAATAAAATCAGCATCGTACAGTTACTTCCATGTCACACACACAGCACTAAGTCCGAGTCCAGTCAAGTCACGAGGATTCCAGTCCGAGTCCAAATTCGAGTCCAAAAAAGGCGAGTGCTAAGTCACCATGCACCTTTGGCCTGATGTACGAAATTACCCGGGGATTTTCGTAACATTTTAGGTTTTTTTAGGTTCAACAATTTTTGATTTCCAAAGCATGTGTTTGCTAGGAATTGATTTTCGCATGTTTTGCCTAAGTCACCTCAGTAGCTGCTTTAAGTTTTGCATAGGCCTAAGGTATTTTTAAGTTTTCCTAAGAATTTATGTCAATCACTTTTTTAATTTCTCGGTGACTGTTTGACCGGCAGCCTGTCTAATAGCCTGTACGTTATCTGACCGGTCGAAATAAAAAAATCGCAGTCGCCACCTAGCGAATGGCATTAAATAAAGTGCACGCGCTAGTGAGTAGAATTCGCATGATTATTGTGGTGTAAGGTTTGGGGCTTAGGATTAGGATTAGACTTAGGGTTAAGGTTAGTGTTATGTTTAGGGTTGGAGTTAGGGTTGGGGTTAGAATTAGGGTTTGGAACACCAAAAATTAGCGTAGGATTTGGGCGGTAAATTTGAGGTTCCTACAGGCAAGCACTGCTGAAAACTTACCAACCGGCTATCTGTGATATGGTCTTCTTGCTAGGCTTGAGTTGCTGGTTGACCGACTGGCTGATCCATGGTACGGCTGAGGTCGTCAGTTGCTCGGCTGCCGCCGTCCATGGGTCTTAGCTGCTACCTATGAGCATCATGGTGCTTATACGTACCGGCTAATGGGGCTGTACAAAACGATGACCGGTCAAACGTCCGTCCTCATCTGTAATATCTTTACAGGCCCGGATATTTGATCGGTCACCGGGCACGTTTGACCGGTGACAAAATTTGACCGGTCATATTGCCTATAGGCTATTTGACCGGCTGCCGGTCAAATATCCTGTGCCTTTCTATTTTTAAGATATTTTCTACGTCAAGATTTTTTTTAGATTTTTGCTAGAAAAGATATATTTTGTAAATTCGGCCCAAGCAGAAGCAATAATGACGGTGTTTTTCTGCAGGATGAAGTCCAGTCGTTTACATTGTCTCGCGGTGCCGATTATCTCGTCGAAGAACTGCGTTACATGCGTGACGCCGGAGCAGCCACGCCTTCGTCCTTCGACCCCTGGGACGCGTCCTTTACACCCGGCGCTGAGAGTATGTAGTACGGTAGGCCTACTCGTAGTAGCAATAGTAGTCGTAGTGGTGGTATGATTGCTGTCGTTTGAATACTATTTATATCATATTTTAGTCGGTGGTTGCAGTCTGTCAGCTCATTATCAAAGTATTTGCATTGATCATTTTACTGATCTGTTGATTATTTTTATTTTCATTAGTTGATTATTATCAGTTAATTACTTTTACTAGAAACGCCCCGCCCTATGGACGGAAGTTTTCCGCCATGAAATACTATACCGTGCGCTGACAGACAGACAGACAAACAAGACTTTCTGCGCATTATAGTAAGATTGGTTGATTGTTCAAAGGCATGCTGATGACTCCGGACTTGCTGCGACTGGAGTCGCGGCCGTTAGCTGATGACGCAATGGCGCCGGGCACACCGCGCGATGCAGACAACTACTTCAACAACATTTCCGCACCAGTTGAGAACCAGCTGCAACAGAAGCAACATCCTTTGAGTGAAACCGTGAGAGCTCGCTATGCGGACAAGAACGCTCGCCATGCTGTCGTGAGTAGTAGTATGAGGAGTAGCTGTGGCCAGTGTTCGACAGTATCCCACGATGAACTGCTTAGGACAAAACACCTCGTGCTACAAAACCCCACTTTACGACAAACCCCCTACAAACCTACAAACCTTGCATTCCCACTACAGACGTACTACGCGCCTATACGGGCGGATAGTCATACGTGCGTACTGTGTAGTTATCCTGTTCATAGCTTATTTTCACACGTGCGTAGTAGGTCCGTAGTCTAAATGCCGCCCGTCGAGAGCCACAGCGGGGCCCAGGGAAACATTCTCGCGGGGGACCCAAACATTTTCACGGAGCCCCTCTAGGGAGAAAATTTTTGAATTTTTTTCAAATTGGTACATTCTGGTGTACTTTATATATCTCACCGACGGCGGGGCCTCCCAAACGTTGCGGGGCCCAGGGTAGCTTACCCATCCTGCCCTACCCTCCCGACTGGCCTGTTGAAGCCAAGACCACAAAATCTGGTCTTAAGGCCAAGGCCAAGCCAAGGTCAAAGAGTAACATCACTGCGCCTACGTGCACGAGTGTAGTTTTATGTTAGGCTACTTGACATGAGACCGATGACGCCGTGTGCAGTCAGAAGACGTGAACGACGAAATAGAAGAAGGTGGCGACGACGTGGTCGTACCGAGACAGAGACAGTCTCGAGACACTGGCAGCTTGACTAATTACGGTCCACAGTCCACCGGTGTCTCCTCAGTCTACAGTGAGATGAGCGTCAGAACCAGCAGTTACATCATGTCAGACCATGTCTTCAGGACGCCTCTACACGGCGGGTCTGTACTAATAGTAGCCGTATAGCAGCAGCAGTACTCGTACTAGTCGTAGTCGTAGTAGCAATAGCAAATAGTGGAAGCAGCAGCCATTGTCTCATGTCTGAAGTTTTCTGAACGTGTTTTTAAGGCGCGGTCACACCGGGTGAACGCATGAAGAACGCACGAGGAGTACACTGAAAAATGGTTTGTGTGCCGTTGTTCGTCGTCGTTCGTTACTCGTTCGCCGAGCGCGCTGCACCAACGATTTTCATTCGTGACCATGCGCTTGGTGCGTCGAGTTTTTTTGCGCATGCGCAAAATTGTGCGCGGAGTTCGACGTATAAATGCATACGCTAGAAGGACGCCGGACATGCGCGGAGAGCGATGGACCAACGCCCGATACTCACGGAGCACGCGCTCGGAATTCGTTATATGCGCGTCGGCTGAGATGTAACGGACACCCAGCGAACAACTAGCGCAAATCTAGCGTGATTCTAACGCATGTCCAGCGAACGTTGCGCGAATGTGCGCGTGATGCGCAAGTTCAGAACGAGATTCCAGCGCGCCCAGCGTGGTTTTTGTGTATGCAGCGTGTAGCCACATCGACATCAGCAAAACCTCATAGATCGAGCTGGCACTTCGGTCACCAAATCTATGTCATATCAGGAGAAGGAGCAGGAGAAGCTGTGAACGGATGTACTGGGTCCAACCGTGAATTAGTAGGCAACGAAAGTTTGGCCTGTATGACCACTACTTGTCGAACACCGTAATAAAGACCAGAAAGCCTTCAAGAACTTAATGCGTATGCCCCCCCCCCCC
>Ga0209367_1004565_pt1 | contig 19139 bp, 16 predicted proteins | sample WorMetLIZISLAND2_FD_187412 | JGI IMG/M metagenome (GOLD analysis project Ga0209367, IMG submission 187412) | Marine gutless worms symbiont microbial communities from Max Planck institute for Marine Microbiology, Germany - Olavius geniculatus... ...
TTTTTTGCCCAATTTTCGACTTTGGGTGGATTTTTCAGGGGTTAGATATTAACTTTGAATTTTCTACCCCTAAAAAGGCACACCCTTGCGTGAGACCGCGTCGTTTGAGCCATCGTGCGTGAAAATCCGCCAACCGATCTGACCTGTAGGTCGGTCAACAAAAAAATTGCCGAGAAGCCCCCAATGGACGGATTTGCACGAAATTTTGCATGGGGGGTCGTCTCGCAGACGTAATCACCTGTTTCAAATTTTGTGTCGATCGGTTGAGGGGTTTCGGATCTGCTTGGGGTCGAATTTTGCCATTCTCCCTTTACTTAGCCGGTCGCCATTAACACAGGGCTGTGCTACCGCACGCCTGTGATGTCTCCATCTGCAGCGGTTTGGCCGCAATTTTCAATGGAAAGATTCTAACTATAAGTGGCCGTATCTCGGAAACGGTGAGATAGGGCCAAAGTTACTATTAATCACTAATAGGAAATCGCATATGCCCTTTCAGATGAGATGAAAGTGACTGACCTTGGATGACCTTGAAGGTCACTGGCAACCAGTACGGTCGGCTATTCTAGCGATACCTAGGCTATGCTTCTTGTTTAATTTTTGCCATTTTTGACGTTTTTATTTCCTTTGTTTTTCACTTAAAAGGATTAGTGAAAATTCCAAAAGCGCTTTCAAAGCCACAGAAACAAATTAGCAGGCTCTAGCAGTAATAGTTATACTTGGTCTCATGACAACACGGTTGCATTAGAATTGAATAAGTAATTGTTTGTATAGCTTATTTTTACACATATTTTTCATGTTCGTGTTCTTAGGAAGATTGCGTTTGTCAATGTTTTCTTTCATTAAACGAATGGTTCTCTCTTTCAGTGGCTTCTATCCCCAATCCCTCAAATCTGGAATGAAAATTGGGCAAAATTTTCGACCGCTTTTGGGTTCAGGTTCTCCCCAAATTCAAGCTCAAGTCCTTCACTTTCAGACTCGAGTTATCTCTCCCTTTGGGCTTCTTTCCCTCTCTAGTGGGATTTTTTGTTAAATGTGTTGAATAAAAAATAAGGGAAGTAAAAATTAGGGAAGAGTTTTGTTAAGGATGTTTATTGCCCAGTAAAAGTCTTGTTAAAGGTGTATGTTGCCCACCATGCAGGTTCTGGCTATACTTAGCATTAGGTTCTAGACAAGAGGTTGAACAAATTAGGGCTAACGTTCTCTGTGAACGTCTCTTTTATTTCTGCCACGTTTTTGACATTTTTTTTACTTTTTTTCTGGAACGTTTTTACGCGCGAAAGCAGATACTCCTTTCAGGGCGTCTTAGCCATCGCAATGCTGTCTGTCCGTCTGTCCGTAACACGGATTGATCAGTCAAAGGTGGCGCCACGGAACTACCGGTATGCGATCCAGATAGAGAATTCGGTATTTGTATATTAACTTAGCGTGAACATTCCAATTTTCAGCTAAACTACTGAACCGGAACTGCTATAGGCTTTCGCGCCGAGCGTCTCGTGAGCATTAGCTCAAATTTCTGATTACATCTACGGTGCAGGTGACCGGTCGGCGCGTGCGGCCGGCTGTACGGATGTGGACGTGGGACGTATGGAGGCGGAGGCACACGAGCTGACGTGCGACGCGACGGGTCGGGAGGTCCACCGATGTCGTCTGTGTGGTCGCGTCTTCACCGTCCTGTCGGCGTTCCGCTCGCACGTGGCGTCGGCGCACTGCAGCCGCGCCAAGAACCAATGCGCCGTTTGCGGCAAGCACTTTTCACGCTCCTGGCTGCTCAAGGGTCACATGCGAACCCATACAGGTAGCTACAGATGTTGTCCCTCGACTTTGTTGTTGTCCTTTTTCTCGCAGAAAAAGGCGTGTTTCTTTTGTTTTTAGAACAACAAAATTGAAGACATTTTCGTGTTGCAATACCGACCTTCGAGGTCATCCAAGGTCGATGATTTTCAACTTATCTGAAAGGGCATATGCGATTTCCTATTATTGATCAATAGCAACCTTGGCCCATCTCTCACCGTTTCCAAGTTACGGCCATTTGTAGCTTGAAACGTTCCATTGAAAATTGTGGCCAAACCGCTGCAGATGGAGACATAGTTACTATTGACAGCCTATAGGAAGCTGCCAACGCCCTATCCGATGCCCTGTCCATCGCCGACCCCTAACGACTTACCGTTTAGCTACAGTACCGCACGATTTGCACATTATGGTGCGTTATCGTTATGACCCTTCATGGTCATCCAGAGTCAATGATTTTCATGTCATTTAAAAGCCAATATGCGACTTTTCAATGCAATGAATTTTTTTCGAACTTTTCCCCTGCAGTGTTTTTAATGTCCTTGTAAAATTTGTTAATTAATAGCCTAATATACAGATTTGCTTGCGATAATTAATTTTTGTACATTTAAAGTGCAGTAATATTTTGAAGAACTTTGTAGTTTGATTGTACGCCTATTTAGGACGTTTTGTCATAGACAACTGTAGATATGACATTTTGCTATATGCCGCTATTCTGCCATCAAAAAGTTTTTTTGAAAAAAACTTGTTTCTTTTGTTCTGGAACAACAAAACAGACCACGACGTTTTTTCAGTAAACAATACTAACGAGCTTTTCGGAAGTACCTATATTGATGACCTTGAAATCCAGAAAATGGGTTTTTAGTGATTTTTTTCACGATTTCAGGTTACGATGCACGTTTTAACCGTAGATTGCGCCGAAGTTAATGGAGGTAGACCAGAGCAATCTGCGTATAAAATTTGCAGCAAAAAACTTTGATTTTAACAATCCAAGTTTTGATCTCTGAGCTTCAAGGAGTCCTCCGTAGGTAGGCGTCCGCACCGATGCTGTCGCGCGTCACGTGAGCTTTGCTCAAATTACTCGTTAATGATCATTTATATGATTTAGTGCGACACTTTGATTTAAACGGCCAAAGCACGTGTTGAAAGTCGACAGTAATGGCCACCAAAAAACAAAAAAAAAACAGAGAAAAAAGTTTTAAAATAACAAAAAACAGGACAAAATGATGTTTTTGACGCGCATAGCCATGCTGTAGAGCGTCTATGGCACGATGTGTCGTCTGTCTGTCATGGATGTATTGTGGCTAAACGGTGCCAAATAGGGCCTAGGTTGCTAATGATCACTAATGGGAAGTCACATATTGGCTTTCAAATGACATGAAAATCATTGACCTTGGATAATCTTGAAGGTCAGTACTGCAACAGGAACTGTATAGGCTGTACTAGCGCGTTTTTCCTAGCGACAGCTGGGCTTTCTTGTTTGCACGTAGGCGAGCGTCCGTACCGCTGTCCGCAGCCGGGCTGCGACCGTGCGTTCGCCGACAAGTCCAACCTGCGTTCACACCTACTGATCCACAACGCCGACGGCAAGCACTACATCTGCACGCGCTGTAACCGCGCCTTCGCTCAGAAGCGCTACCTGCACAAGCACCGGCTCGAGGTCTGCAAGATCTAAACCAGTCCAGTTCACTCCGTGTCCATTTCAGCCAATTGGGCTTGATCTCTGCATGGTGGCGAAACCATACTTTATATCCGTCGAAACGCCTTCTTTTGATTTACTATATTATTTGAGTAGCTAAAAATGTGTTTACGTAGCATCAGTTCATGACAGTGCCTCAGCTTCAATAAATGTTGGTTGTATAATACGTTGATTATATGGCAGCCTGTGCTTTTATCGTCGACAAACGATCTCTTTTTGCATGTTAGTATTGCTTATTTGTGACTTTTGCGTTCGAGTTCAGCAGTTTTTTTTATTGTGTGGCTACAAAGTGCTTCTTTTCTTACTTTTCTACGTTGACAATTTATTGTTTTTTTTGCCTTGTGTGAATACGTGCTTATTGCCTTGTATGCATGCGAAAAACCGGAGCCATACTTGAATTGTTCTATATTAGCATGATTTTTATGAATGATCTGACTTCACTGATAAATGCAGGAATTCCGCCGGAAAGTCCGCGGAAGTGCAGCAGTATTATTAAATTTATTTTATTGCATTAATTTTTTTCGTTATAACTAATACCAGTCTTGGAATGTGTACGTATATTAAAAGGTTTTATTGCGAATTAATATTTCTATAATTTGATAAATACAATATTATAGGTAAAGTAATTGCTAAAGCTGTCAAATGCAAGTGAAAGTTACTGTGTGTCAAAGGTAGTTTTTGTACTCTAGATCCTCGTGTTAGTATAATGAAAACTTTCTTCAGTAGTAAATGCTTAGATGCACATCAAATCAGTAAGTTATTATGGTTGCATTGTAACAAGTATCTTAAATTCAAGATATGTTAGTACCAGAGTTCAAAATGGCTTCGTAATGCAGGAAAGTTTTCACCGGTACAATATTTGGACAAATTCTTCTGGCCACAATGCAGCAAAGGTGTCATACAGCCGTCGGGATGTAGTGAAGTGTGAAAATGCTTAATGTGTCACTCAGAAGTTTACTACTGTTGACAAAAGCAGTTGCAAAATGGAGAAGAGGGAAAAGGAAAAAGGAAACAGGAGGGGAGGAAGAAAAGGGAAGGAAAAAAGAGGGAAAGCAGAGAGAGGGAAGGAATGTTCAGTTGTTGTGCTCTACCCAGGATCATCATTAATGCTTCAACAGCTCTAAGTTTTATAGAAAACAGCTCTTTGGGGCGCTTGAGCAATAATTGTTGCAGAACAAATGCCACATCAGACTTATAAATTGGATGGAAATTAACAGTGAATCTGTGTCCCCTTCTCTGCAGCTGATTATTAACCCGTCCTTCACAGTAACTGATGTCACACGAATTATCACATCCAATGTTCCACTTTTTGGACTACTAGAACAACCGGAGATGCAAACAACTTTATTACATGCACCCAACTTATTAGACATAGATGTACTTTATTAGATAAACAGTTCACATCATCACACACACATGCCACACGCAATCAATCAGACATTCTAAAAATTCACAAAAACAACACGGCTTTAGCTGGACTGGCCGGGTGTCCAAACATCAAGTAGTACTATCTACAAAAGACAAACTATGTAACAAACCCGGATAATTCAAACGAAAGCAGCGGTAACTCAGTGAATTATGTCACTGTGAACAAAATGCACAACTATTATACAGACTACAAAATTGCAGTTAAACTTGTAAAGGAACTGCCAGCTCTAAAATGACGAAGCCTTAGATACAGGTTACACTCTTTATATGGCAGTAGTAAGTGAAAGGCAACGTGATCACTAAAAGCCAAGTTGCCACCATGTTTGATGATCTCACCACACCATTTATGTGTAAAATCTACCCTCGAGAGTCAGCACAACAATTATCATATTATAATTTATTCGCAAAAATGGTACAAAACCAAGCCGAAGAACTGAAAATAATTATCTTCGGCATATTACAAGCCGGGAACTTTAATTACTGCTACACATGAAATGGTTAACATAATCAGAGTATGTACAGTGAGTTGTCAAATCAACTGCATGATGGCACCCCGACAAGTCGACTTTAGAGTGTGCACACCAGCCTTTGCAAAGTTGCAAAATGAAATGAGTGGGTGAGTAGGGTTTAACATCCCATCCGACACAGTATAGGTCATTTTGGGGATGGCCTTTCCAGGCAAAATGCACACAATCACATAGTAATGGAACAGTAAATTTAAACTTTACAGAAACACAAAACACAAAAAACGAGCTGAATCTAAAATTGTAACATCATTATATGTGTGCATACGTAATTAGCAATAATGGTAGTTATAATAATCTTGCCTGTTATCCTCCAGATGGACGAATGAAAAGTAACAGACAACATGTCATAGGGTTTGCTGCAAAGCCATCTTAACACTGCTACACGCAGTATCGACAGCTAGGAAAAAAGCCACTGTGCTGGCATACAACTAACAGCAACTAATCATGAACCACATGACTGAGTTTGACCACTAGCAGAACAACTAAAATCATATATCAAATGAATTGAAAGCAAACACTGTGATGCAAACTACATGTAATTAATAATTATGTCATTACTCATGACAGTGATGCATCGGTCACAAACTAACAAAAATAATTAGTACTGTACTGTACAAACATCCATCAGTTAATGACGTCGCAACCGCTCTTCTATACAATTGCCACATGACAACAGTTTATCTGTAATGTATATCGACGTACTACAAGTATGTTACGATGATGATGATGATGATGATGATGGAGCTGTGCCATCAGTGACAAAGCCACTAGCCGACCTAACCCGAGAGCACGTCAGAAACACTCACAATGTCATTCAAGCATACTGTGATGACAGAGTTCGTTGGCAGCATATGCTACAACTGTTAGGAGTAGTGCTGTCCATTGATGCACGGCGGCAAGCATGCCAGTGCCGTAGATTTAAATATATGCCACATCAGTCAAACTGCAAATAAAGCAATGTTGGTAGAATGCAGACAAGTAACACTGTTGTCACTCACTGTCAACGTTCAGGTCACTTCCGTAGCCAAACTCAGAGGCTGAAAGAACTCTTAATGCTGAATTTCTATCCATGCAGCAGAGCTGGCTGGAACAGCTTCCCAGAGTCAGTCCGGTCATCGCCGTCGCTGCAAGTTTTCCGCAGCAGACTGAAGACCGAACTGTTTGCCAGATCTTACAGCTGTTACGAGTCTGAATAAGAACGTCTCATTGCATTGACTACTGCGTGACTTTACTGCTATTGTTAATTCGTTACGTGTCCTTGCAGTCTTAGGACTTACGCCACGTTAAAAAAAACTCGTTCATCAAACACAGTGTCATATGTATATGTGCCATGTAGCACAGTGCAGGATAAATCAATGTGCTATGCTGCAACTGCCAGTTTGTTGCACTGCAGACAGATTAACAGTACTAGGCATTCACCCAGCACGAGTCTGGGCAAGTGCGGTGGTCTGAGGCAACGGACGGGTGCAGAAGACGACATAGTGCAAAAAGTGCACTGCAGTATATTTCACTCCAAACTAGCAGTGCCAAGAAGTCGTTTGGATCAGCAGACAATCACTCCAGACTTCACGTCTTCAACTGAACGTTCGGATCACCAGAGGGCGGCAAGTTATTGGGTTTTGTGCTGTTTGGTGGAGCCGACAAAGCGCCACTTGTGTGCCTCGGCCTAGCATCAACAACTCCGCTGCCAGCAGAACCAGTAGCTTGCTGAGCGGCTGCAACGTTGCCACCACCATCCGGTCGGTCCCTGTACCGGCCGCGTCGACTCTGCGTATGCCGCTGGTTTGAGTAACCTCGCTTTGGTTCTCGCCTAGAGCCGATGGCCTGCTTGTCAGCCCTTGCTGACTGCTGGTGCTGTGACTCGATGTCCTTGAGAATGTCACTACTCTCGGACGCTGTTTCCCACTCCTCGTGTGTTCCCACAGCACCGCCGCCACCACCATCAGCCGACTGTTTACCCGCAGACATCCGTCTGGGTCTCTGCGACGTGGAATTAGATGGACGTGGCATAATGCCAGCCTGAGATTCACTTGCTGTCGACTTTGATAAGTCTCTGAGTTCATCAGGCCTGCAGAACAACACAGACAAAAGTACAAAACCATAACAAACGTACTGATAATCATGTCACGAAAGGCGAGCCTAAAGATCTAAGATTCATTAATCACGATTAATGGTGTTCTATGCTTTTATTTAACTGTGCACAAAATATACAACAACAACAGTTATTATAAAAAAATGTTCCTGATACGGGAATGGTTAACTTATCCATACTGGTTTTGGTACGTTCCATGCCAGTGAAGTACAAAGTCAAAAACTAAGCCAAATGTTAAAAATCCGGCCTGATCAAATTTAGGCATTATCCCTCCCCTAGTTTAAGAATCACAGAGTCATGTGCCATCCCCCATCGTAAACAGCTGAGATAGATTATAAAAATGGAAGGATGTTTAACTTTGAAGATCTTGGGACCTTTTCCTTAGAGTGTTGTGTAGCACTCATTGATCTCCGTCCAGATACATAATTTCAATGAAATCGGCCAAATCACAAAAACCTCCTCTGCTTGGATGGATTGTACAGACATATCTACACTGTGTCCCAAAATTAGCGGGCCCCCTGCTTCAAACATGACTAATTCAGTTTGTAGTTCATGGATTTCAACGAACTATCGTACACTGCACTATCTTAACATTACTTACGGTCACACCCATTATGACGTACACACTTTACTGTGTTCTATCAATGTAATGTCATTATGTGTCTTTGAGTTCTTTGAGTTTCATTCTGAGAAAAGTGTACCTCAGATCTCTGGCAGACAATTGGCCAGTGTTAGTCTCAGATGTATCGGCTGATGAATTGGCAGCTGCTGAGCGTGGTGGGCCTCGCCGGGCTTGACGCCGCCTGCGTGACCCTGGCACACCACAATACCACTCGCTATATATACACTGTGTTCAGAAAAAAACACCCACTCACGTTTTCTGTTATGGCTATGTGAAAAATGCTTAGATTTGCACAAAATTTTCAGGGAATGTTTACTAGGAAACAAGTATTTCGAAAATAGAAAAGTTAGATATCCTTTGCTAACGGTGACATCATGCTGATGTCATATTTTCATGTTTGTAAAGTTATGTGTTTTACCACCAGTTTAAAAATGTGTGTAAAACAGTAAAAATCATTTTAATAACTCTAGACAGGGCTATGTATATGGCGTCCTTACAAGCTGACCTGGGTTTTGGGTTGGCTGAGAGTTTGCATTTTCCCATAGTATTTGAAAGTCGTCCTTACAAAGGTAAAGGTAAGTCCACGTACTTGCTATAGCGCTTCTTACATGCTTCTTCAAGACCAGAAGCGCTTTACAATCTTGGAAGTGGCAGCTGATTGGCATGAGCTAATGATACCGCAGCGCACTATGTGGCCATCCATTGCCCGCGTGAACGAACAATTGGACCCGCAGTTTGCAGCAAGCAGACATACCACCGCCCCAATCAGCCACACTAGGCCTTCACCCCTTAGCCCGTAAGCTACTACTCATTTCCCATCCCACGAAGGGTAGGAGGCTGAGTTGGCCTGAGCACATAGTAGGTTAGCAACTTGCTCAAGGTTGCTTGAGCCAAAGCCTATACACATTGTACATATTTAGCCATATAGCTACCGATTTCCTCGAAATAAGCAAAGCGATGAAAATTTTATGGAAATCTGAACATTTTCCATGGAGATATAAAAAAGGAAACGTGAGTGGGTGTTTTTTTCTGAACACAGTGTAGTATAACACACATCAACAAACAATGGTCCTACATTCCCGGGGTAATCAGCAGAACTTTGGCTGTATTAACAAATTTGATTATGCACTGAGGAATTTACATCTAAGCCAGAACAAAAAGAAGGCAAAGGCAAACTATGTGTCAGTATTTTTTGCTTACTTGTATGGCAATACACCACACTGCTAGTGTGAATACATTATGAGCCAAAGCTTATACACATTGGACATATTTAGCCATATAGCTACCGATTTCCTCGAAATAAGCAAAGAGGATAATCTTTCGGTTTCAAATTGGTCGACCGACAAGCACAATTTCAACTTCTGATCTGTTCCTGAGATGTAATTTAACAAAGATTCATCCACTGAATTAGATAAATTTGACACCTCTGAGCTCGACTCGGCTGAGAAATAGAAAATAACTTCATTCTACATAGTATACAGCATCACATTTATACACTGCTCGATAAAAAAGCCAAATCATCACTATACAAATACTCATACATGACAATCTGCACAAATCACTCACATATTTTGAGTATGCACATCCAAAACTTTAGCTAGTAAGTCAAAAACAAGCCAAACCAGACAGCTACTGGGTCTCAAAGACACGTCAAAGTAAACAAAAATAATCAAACTCTGACCGCTTACCTGGTTTTCGCTGAGATGTGTCGGCTACCTCCAGATTGGATGCCATTGCATTTTTCTCTGCATCGGCTCCATCCTTTGCCAATGTGGAATGCGGCTGCTGCTGCTGTCGTCTATTTCCATTATTTCCTCGGGCATCAGACTGGCGCATCTGACCTCGGTTTCTTGAGTCGTAGAACTCCGTTCTGCGACGATTGCTCTGTGCCAGCACATCGCCCCATCTGCCTGCATCTCTAGCTGCCGAACCACTCCCACTGTTAGAAGGTTTGATTCCACAATCATCAGGCAGGAAATGTCCAGCACCGCGACCATTTCGTCGATCTTCGGCCTCGACTTTCGGCATCTGCTGACCTCCAATCAATGCCTCGCGAGACGATCCAGTCTTCGACTGCTGAGCATCCGATCTCTTCTGCTCTGAACCATCTGTCTTGACAGTATTACTAAGAGCGGAAGCCACACGTGCACTGAGGTCATTATCCGTTGATCCGGACTGGTTCATAGTTTCCACTTCTCTGTACAAAGCAGATCCGTACACATCGTGGTGGCCACCGCGGCCTCTGCCCCGAGCAGAACCACGCAAGCGACCTCTTCCTCCGCGAACAAATTCTCGACTGCTTATGTTCACCCGTGCTTTTTCCGTCTCTCTGATATCTCTTGGCCTTCTGCTTGATGTGTCCTTTCGTCTCTGCTCTGGAGACTGAGTGTTTTTGTTCGTCATGTCGTCCTCCGTGCATTCACCTTTCTTACTACTGCCTCCGGCAGAAGTTCTTTCTGAATTTCTGTCAGGACCACCAGTTGATGAACTTAGTCCCTGAGCTCCACCTTCAGACATCCACGTTGTTTCCCTGCCCTGATGAAAAAAGCACAATGACATCTTTGAATTACGAACCCACGTTGAAACAGTGACAGAAAGCCACATCGACTCACCAACAAAACGTCAACTTGATGTATAAGTTGCAATTTCAAATTTAAGGAATTTATGCAGCTTATTGTCAAAAAACACATTCTTTTTAACGCCACATGTAGCTAACACAAGTTATGCCCATTGGTTCTACTCTTCACAAAACAAGGAATCAACAAAAAACATAATGAGGCTCTGCAAGACACAAGACACTGGCAGGTAGCCACACTTTACATTGCTAACACTAAATCTCACAAACCTAGCAACCACCATACCATGCTGCAAAAGAGTGAGTGTGTGAGTGAGTAGAGTTTAACGTCCCGCTCGACACAGTATAGGTCATTTTGGAGACGGCCTTTGCAGGCAAAATTGCATATACACATAATAAAGAAACAAAAACTTTGAAAGTTTAACTTTTATGAAAAACAAAACACAAAAAACGATGGAAACCTAAAATTGTAAGAACTGCCGATTATAATTGTGCACATGTATCGAAAACGGCAGTTCTAATAATCTTCCATTTCCTCCAGACAGTCATCAATCTCATAATGCTGTCTATTAGAGAATAAGGGGAGTCGTGCCGCCAAAAAGCCTTATTACAACTGTAGCAAATTCCAACACGATAACAAGCCAAATAAGTGCAGCCATCACTAACCTCATGATGCTACACAATATTCAATGTATTCATTCAGATAGGCTATATCATTATCTACAAACTTTAGTCGAAGAATAAACACAGGCACTCACATAGCCTGTAACCATTACCCGGTACTGCATATTTTTATCAACACCTTATCAATAACGTTCATAATAATTCTAAAACAAAAGCTGTCCGTCAACCACATATGCAAGTCACAACGCAACAGACAATGAAATATGAACTGTCATTTAACATCACTATAGACAATACAATTAAAATACCTGATACTGCCTGCCAGAGGACGCATTATTAAACTTCCTGCCATATTTCAGACCAGGTTCCTTAGGCCCTGATTTGTCCTGATCATAGGCAGATGACAAGCAGTTTGATGAGTCGGAACAAGCAGGATTCTGCTGAGAACCAGAAGACATCGCTGATGACTGATGACTTTTATCACCAGATGACACTGTACAAATATACATAAAACAAGCCGTACACATCACTGCGTCGCAGTCACATATTTTCCTTTTCAGGTGCTGCAATAACATCTTAGTTTTGCAGTAATCTTAGAATACAATAACAACATTCTGGTCTTCGTAATGCAAATCTACTGAATCTAGACATTTTGCAGCTTCAAATGGTAAACATGGACTAAGGCTTTTTTGGCGTTGATGTGCTATGTCCAGTCAAATGTCACCCATTTTGCTACGCAAGTAAGAGAGATGTGGCTTACAGTCAATAAAAATGTGACAAGCAACTAGGAAGTAAGGTTGCAGTGTCTCAGAAGCCATCTGTGGAGCTTTAGCTGCAAAAGGAAATTCTATCGTGCGCTCAGGAATTTATGTCTAAGCCCATTCTTTGGCTAACTTAGCAATTGCAGCATGCTTCTAGCTTGTTTATTCACATAATGCAGCAAACAAATTTAATGTTGCATTTTGGCTGACTGCACTTAAGTAACGGTCGAGCTTATGGTACGGTTGTTGTCTGTCTGTCGTCTGTAACAGATGTATTGTGGCCAAGCATTAGGTCATAGGGAAAAACTTTTTACACGAATAATTAGCCCTGTGTCTTAAACCTAAGCGTGCAAAATTTCAGCAATGTAGTGCAAGAGGAACATTAAAAAAATTTAGGGTTGAATGGAGGGGGTAGGAAAAATGTGCGTTTTCAACGGAAAACTGGCCATGGATCTCAAAAACTGTGAGAGATAGAGTTAAAGTTACTATTAATTACTAATAGAAAGTAGCATATACCCTTTCAGACGAAATGAAAATGGTCGATCTTGGACGACCTTGAAGGTCACTGACAACCAGTATGGTCAGCTATGCTAGCGACAGCTGGGCTTCTTGTTAGGTTTCCTAAATGACCTATAATGTGTCAGGCCGAATGTTAGACACTACTCAGTCACTCACTGACTGACTCTTTTGGGGATTTTTACCATACCGTAGTCTATCTACCAGCAAAGTTTCAATTACAAAGCTGCTGGGAGTTGTTGAGATGTCCGCCTGATGAAAGAAAGCACTTTTTCAAATCACTCAGAAGCCCAGCCAATGAGCTCAATTTTACTGCACAGAGCCTCAGATACACTGATACAGAAGCACGTGACCCTATTTGTCTCACAAATTTTATTACGCGCGATAGCACAATGCTCCACACGTCTTAGCCATCGCCTGAATGTCCGTCCGTCCGTCTGTCTGTCCGTCACACTGCGGTATTGCGTCAAAACGACGCAAGCTAGGATCACGAGGTCTTCACTGTGGGCTGCCCCAAGGACTCTAGTTTATCGTGATAAAATTTCGTGTCTTTGGGTGAAGGGGTTCCCCTTGAATGAAGACGTCAAAAAGGGGTACCCCCTAAAAAGACATTATTTTGCCATTATTGGCTCGTATAGTGTAAAAACGGTTGCAGATAGGTACAGACATGCTTGTTATCATAACAAGCACTAGTGACAGACTTTTTAGACTTATCAACATCGATGACCTTGAACCCCCCAAAAAGGGTTTTTAGTGAATTTTTCGCAATTTTTGGATGCAGCGCACATTTCAACACTGAATTGCAACAAAATGGCTGGAGATAGACCAAGACAACCTGCATATAAAATTTTCAGCATCAAACATAGATTTTAGCAGTCCAAGTAACGATCCCCTAGGTTCAAGGAGGTCGGTGCAGGCAGGCTTCAAAGACGGCTACCCCCCTAAAAAGTGGTTATTTTTCTTAAATTATTTTGTGTAGCGTGAAAACGGTTGCAGATAGGCACAGACATGCTGCTTATCATAACAAGCAATAGTGACAAGCTTTTTATTGGTGTCAACGTTGATGACCTTGAATGACCTTGAACCCTCAAAATATGGGTTTTTATTGAATTTTTTTTTTGCGATTTCCAACTGCGACACACATTTTAGAAGTGAACTGCACCAAAATGGTTGGAGATGGACCTGGACAACCTGCATATGACATTTATAGCACAGAACGTACATTTTTAAGAATCTAAGTTTCGATCTCTTACATTCAAGGAGTCTTCCATACGGGGGCCTCATATTTGAGTACTCTTTCAAGATGCATTAATATTTTATTGCTGTAGGCCTACACTGATTGCCATAGTTGCAGGACCACTGCTATTGCGCGTCATGTGAGCTTTGCTCAAATGTCTTGATTACCAGAGTGCACCACTGACCAGCCGCAGCAGATGAGACTGTTTCACTTGGTTTCACAATATCTATGTTTGGTGCAGGACGGTTTTCTCTATGCTGCCTTCGTCCCTCGACATCTTGACCTGTGTTCTTGTAACGTTCACCTCCATATGAAACAGGATTCCTACAAAAAGTGTGGCTGCAATGTGTGCAAACTGGAAAATGCCACACTGCAACGTCAACATAAAGTTCCAAAATTTCATTGTTTCACGCAATTTTCACATTAAATGACTGCAGCACGTACAAATATTTTGTGCAACCTAAGTGTAATAAAAATCATTCACATGTCACTCATTCACGCAGATCTTCTGGAAATTAATCAATTATTACAATGACAAACTAATCCCAGTTTTAACCCATTACTGAACTCTGACCTACATCATAGTGTAAATAATGCAGACTGCACGACAGAAATTTGACTTCCAGAGTTTTGTTTTGACAGAGTTCTGCTCGTTTCTCAAGACATCTGCTGACAATTTTGGCAACAGCAAGACAGCAAAAAGTAAAGAAAGCTGCTGCTGTAATTTCTTTGGTCACTAAACTAAATATTTTAGTTAATGGCATTTTTACCTAGTTGCAATTAATTCACTAACATGATGTGCTAATACATCAATTTGACAGTTCTACTAACTAAGAAGATACAATCGTAAACTGCGAGTAAGACAGAACAAAATGTCAAAGTCACCTTTCAGTTCTACGCGTGCCAGACCTTCTGCCGCCCGAGATCTTTCTCTGCTCAATAGATCCTGACTCAACCAAGGCGCACGGCGGCTCATTTTCAGCCGAGTTGCTGTCATTTCTAGTGCGACCGGATTCTGAGGCCGAGTTTGTATTGCTTGATGCTGCTCTGGAGCTGACGTCATCATCAGAATGTGGACATGACATTGATGACTCCGTAGCATGTTCTGTCGGACCACTGACCTGCCTGCAACCCATGGTGACGTTTGTAATAGTGCACAGAAAGCGGGATAGGAAATGAGTGCAATTTTTAAGCCAAAATTAGTGGGTGACTGATCTCAATTCACTTTCCCTTTTCTTTCTTTCCCTCTGTTCTTTCTTTTCTCTCCTGTCCCTTCCGCCCCCTTCCATTTCCTGCTTTTGGCACAAAGTCCCAGGAAATTTTTTTTAGAAATCTGGCACTGATACAGGTAATTACATTGGGTATTAAGGCTTCTGACGATGATGGCAAAATACTTTATATAATCGACTAACCCGCGATTAATGCATTTGGGCAAAATGTAAAAAAACTGCTCTGAAATGAGTAGTAGCTTATGGACTATGGGTATAGCGTTACTGTGGCAGATTGGAGCAGTGGTATGTCTGATGCACCACGGGTCTAACTGTCCACTGGTGCAGGCAATGGGAGGGCACATGTGACACTGTGGTGGTATCATTAGCTCATGGCAATCAGCTGCCATTAACAAGACTATAAAGCACTTCTGGACGAATATGAATCATGAAAGCAGCACCAGACCAAGCACCAGACTAGTTACCAGTATAGAAACAAAATGGCTGCTGCATGACAGGAGATGGAACAAAATCCAACTTCATTCAAGTAATACATTGACTGTTACCTCGAGTCATGTTCTGGCTGAACGAGTTCAGAAGTGACCGGACCATAGTAAGACTGTGCGTTCGTTGCATACTGATCGTAGTTACCATCTACAATCAGTGTGGTAATATAAAACATTAATACAGAAACAAGCAGTCATCGACAACAGAACTTCACCGTGAGCCCAGCTCAGTGAAATATAACGTGACTACTGTTACAAAACCCGGAAAAGTTTTCAATGAGCAGTTGGACAAAGAAAACAAAGATAAAACAATACATAATAATAATATCGAACAAGCAAGTTTCCTTCATCAGTGTGGCGCTCAACGCAGCTTCAGTCAGTGGCAAAAAAAATCGAGTATGGAAATTACTTGCTGTGCAAAGTTTCAACTTCAAATCTACTGTCCGTATTTAATCAGCTATTGCGATATTATTAGATGGAAATAGCATGGCTCATTATCAAGCAGCTGACCATCCCGTAAGGCACCCACCCATTCAACTCAATTAGACTCTGCACAGTCTCAGGTATGCTGAAAAATACCTTAAGCTAGTAGCTGAAGAATGTTTTGCATTATCTCCAATGCTAGTTGAGCCAACCAAGGGTATCATCGCATTATCGGCCCACTCAACAAAACAGCTCCTCACCATGAGCATTCTGATATTCAGCTTGGACATTCTTTGCCGCATCTGGCGTCATACCTGGCCATCTTGGACCAACCGGTCGTGACGATCCTGTAAAACGAGGCAGACAAACCTCTCAACAATCTACAGATATACTGAACTAGTCTTCAAGTCATGTAACACTAATGAGCAATACAACTAAAAGCAACCAATAAAATGGTTCTTGCAGTTTTGCAGTAATTTCCATCACTGCACTAATTTCCACCATTTGGAAATACCCTTCCTCTGAAAATTCACAATTTCGCAATTATGACGTTTTTGTTGCCAACTCATAGACATTTTCCTACAACCTAGCTTCTAAGCCATCTTAATCCCCACCCCACTTTTAGTACTTCAGATATGGCAGGTTTCCCGTTCACACTGAACAACATACAAATTTACTCACTTCTTACTACATACAATGGATCAAAAACACTGATTTATAAAGACAGGTCTCTCTGCGCACCAGTGCATAACATAACCCTGTCATCAAAGTAAAGCTTGTTCCATTACCTGCTTGTGACATGTGCCACATATAGGATCGAGGGTCCATCAGATAGCGCACGGAAGTAGTAACAAGCGGGGGGCCCCACGGAGGTGCAGGCCGACCGTTGTATGACCAGTAGCCAGACACTGCAGGCCGTGGTCCGGGGCCAGGCATGCGAGGCTGTGACTGAGACAGTGGGGGTCGCGGGGACACAGACCCCGTGGACGACGGATGAGGACTGGAGTCGTCTGATCTCGACATCTGATCAATGTCGGCTTTTACTCGCTGTGACAACCTTAGTCCAGTGATCTGACAACAGCAACCAGTACAATAATTCAATCAATCCAAAATTATTTATTGGCCTATGTTGGTAATTTTCAACTGGAATTCAGCAGAACCCAAGGTTCTGTGAGCATCTGCAAAGGGTTTCACCACTGTTCAGTAAAAAAAAAAAAAAATAGGCCTAACCTAAATTGTGAAATCACATTAGACAATGCCCTAGAATTAGACCTACGGAACACTGAATTCTTTATTGGGAATGAGCGTTTCTAGCCATCTATTTTTGCATACGGTGTTAAAATTTTTTGTTGTTGGCATTTTTCGCTAATTTGCATTGTGCAATAAAGTATTGATAGAGTTAGGATTAAGAAATCGTGTGTCCATTTATTTAATTAATTTTATTTCTTGGAACACTCTAACAGAGAAGATTGAAAGACTCACACTGTAGGGTCCAAACCTTTCAAAGTTGCTCTAAAGTGTCTATGTAATACATAAAAAGTTATAATTCTTTTGTGTTAGCAGCGGAGGAGGGGAGGCTAATGCAGCATTGACGACATCATGCATCTTTCTCAGTTAAATACAGTAGCAGATATAATGAAACAGCTAAGCTACATAATGTATCTAATACAGTAAAATTTTATATCGTAGTCAGCTATCTTTTGCCTGCTTTATTATCAGCTTCTGATGGCTTTGCCTCCAAGCCAGAATTGATCTAAAAGTAGACTGGAAACTACTGCCATCAAATTATCATTTCACCAGAGTTCAACAAAACTAGTGTAATATCCCATGTTTTAATAGATGGAATATGGCATTCAAAAATGAAATCAAATAAAATGACAATTCAACATGTAAAGCCCAAATTCCATTATGCCGACTTTGTGACTTTCACCGAAACTTTCCGGCTGGGAAAGTTGCGGACACAATATATGAAAGTTCGCAACACAAATCATGTCGCCGATTTTCATGTAACGAACTTTTGTGATTTGTGTCTGTGACAAAGTCCGCGGACTTTGACTTTGTCGCCGACTTTCCACGTGTATTGTAATAGACTAAATTTTATTAGAACGACACAAACGAGTTTGTCGCGGACTTTGTCGCAAAAATCTGACATGTCGAGATGGTTTTTGTCCGCGACTTTCATGACTTGTGTTGGCAACTTTCACCAAAAGTTGATGATTTCATGATTTGTCACCGTTTGAGTTCGCAACGTTCATGATATGTGACTGCAACTTTCCCCACAGGAAAGTTTCAGCAAAAGTCGACGTAATGGAATTTGGCCTTAACAAGACTCACAGAGCTGTAGTCAACTGGATCGCCTTCTCTTATGTCACCAGCTTTGTCATCAGCACTCACTTCCTGCATAAGAACGAAGCAGAACACAAATGCTTCACCACTGACGTACATTATCAACCAGATGCACGTTAACAGCATCATAAAAAATGGGAAAAAACCAAGAAACAAAACCAGAGTTTATGAGCAGCAGTAAATATGAAAAAGGCAAGACTGAAGATCACTGCACACATCAGATCAATTAAAGCAGTGATTTTAATCAATACATCAATAAATAAATTAATCGACGAGTTGCATCAATAGCAGAGCTCCTTCCAAATTCAACAGTAAACTGTTCAGCTAGACGATGATGTCCGAGTATCAATTCCTGGACAGCCAGGTTGTTTTCAGCTCTTCTGATTCACACTTGACTTTGTGAAAATGGCGCTGTATAAAATTGTTTTGAGATCAGATTTAGAATAGGTCTCAGACCTTGCCATCCGTTCGCTGTTTCACCAGTCTACCAGATGACTGTTCGTCCTTGATACGTCTCTCGTCATCCTCACGTCGCTGTCGTGCCCTCTCAATGGCAGCCATCATAGATTCAGACTGCTGCTTGCGACGTTGCTGCCACTCATCATCATCATCATGCTCCAACACACTGCTGCTGCCGCTGCCGACCACGTCTGGGCGTATGCCATATACCGCTGGCGGCCGCTGCACAAGATGTAATCACACGTCCATAAATACAAGTTAAAAGTTGTGTATAGCTTTTATGGAAAACCCACTGCAGAGCCGAGGAACATCACCTGCCATATGGTAT
>Ga0209367_1004567_pt1 | contig 19137 bp, 11 predicted proteins | sample WorMetLIZISLAND2_FD_187412 | JGI IMG/M metagenome (GOLD analysis project Ga0209367, IMG submission 187412) | Marine gutless worms symbiont microbial communities from Max Planck institute for Marine Microbiology, Germany - Olavius geniculatus... ...
CCATTGCACTAACCAACGGTCAAAATGGCCAAAAATTTAACTTGTTGAAATCGGCCGGTTAACTAACCGTCGATCATAGTTATTGTATTTAACGCAACTTTTGTACAATTTTGCAAGCAGTTAATTGAAGAATGTGATATTATAAAACGATTTTACCATAAAGCAAGGTCTTCAAAATGCTCGAGGAAACGTTTGCTGCCACAAATTTTACTACAAAATCCATTCATGAATGGGCAAAATGGCTGTCCGCAATTGCTTGGCTGGCTCGTGGGCTGGCTGACGAGCGCTTTCGCTCATTAATATTCATGACGCCTGCCTGCACTAGGCGGAAATGATTAGCGCTCTGCGCATCGTTGCTAAGCAACTATAGTTTACCATTCAGTTAGCTAACGGCCAGTCAAGCTTTTGTTCAGAAACGCGCACAAACTTAACTAGCAAGTTACAATTAACAGACGGTTTACTAACTGATCAGTTAACTAAAAGATCCAGAAACCGGCCCTAACCTCTCAAAAAGTGTGAAATTATTTTTCTGTCACAACTTCATCACATTTCCACCAACTTTGTTAATTTTTGACGTGAAGATGGCAAAGAGACTAAAATTATGTTAAATGCACTAGTTTTCCACTTCACATAATTTCAGCAAAAGATAAACAGATATACAGATAAAAAGATAACAGATGTCAATATGAAGACACTGAACATGAACATTCATTCACAGCTTTTACTGACTGACACTTTGACAGAACACATCTGTTATGTTGTTATACATGGTGTTTCATAAAAAAGGACCCCTTTTTGTTTTTCTCATAATTCACTCAAATGATGATCAATTTACATGAAATTTTTACCAGACGTAGCTGAAGAAATACTAATTCAAAATATTTCAACAGAATGTGGCAGTTGATTAAATATTTTCTGCTAATCTTGACGTAACGTTGACATCATAATGTGTCACGTGTACAAGCTTGATAGTCTCAAGTGGTGCTATCAGTTCCCAGCTTCAATGGTGAACTTAATCTGGTTTGCTAAAGAAAAATATTTATCATGTCAGCACTAAGCAACATGGGGACATGAAATCAAGCGTCTTGCGATCCAAAAACGCAACCATTTTGCAAGCTCGGTGTGCTAGTGCACTGCCTTGCTCGAACATGTGAAATTCCAACTATCCCCACAGACATGTAAGTGTGATCGCCTTGCACGTTTATTGTGGCTCCAACTGTAAAACTTCAAAAATTTGTCAGCAGAGAACCAAATTTTTCACCATCGGAGCAGGGCAGCGATAGACAGCACCAGTTAAAACTAGCAAGCTTGCACCCGTGACACATTATGATGTCAGCATTATGTTACGACTAGCAAAGAATATTTAATCAACTGCCATATTTTGTTGCAATATTTTAAATTAGTATTTCTTCAGCTACAACTGGTAAAAATTTTGTGTAAATTGATCATCATTTGAGTAAATCATGAAAAAAAACCAAAAAGGGGTCCCTTTTTTATGAAACACCGTGTACAATGTACTTGAATCGGACAACTTATCTTCCACCACATTATACTCACAATGCATCAATCACTTATGCCTTTCTTTTTGCATAATATTACACTTTAGCCAGAAGAAAATAACACGGCAAAATTACATCGTCCGCCGAATGCTGTAGCGACTCCTTGGAGCTGGAGCAGCTTGGGATTGATTTGCTGCTTCGCTTCTTTCAACACTTCAATCAGGTCCTTTGCCTGGCGCGCATTGCCGACTGTGAAGAATGTATATGAAGTTCCACGCTTCGCCGCACGTGCAGTACGACCGATGCGATGTACGTAATCCTCCGACGAGTTGGGATAGTCAAAGTTGATGACATACTTTATGTCATCAACGTCTGCAGCACACAGAGCCCCCAAACGCGGTGACATCAACAATGTCAACAGATAAAGGCCATCCGATAAATAAGTCACAAAAAGGATCATTCAAAATCCAAGAATAACATTTTGCAGGGTAATAATTCCTCAGCATCAGCAGTAAGTTTTATTATGATGACATCATCACCATAAGGTCACTTGGACCAATTCGCTATGAACAGCTGAGTGTTAAAACAGCATTGCATGTTAAGAGAAAATGAACAAGTTCAACAAGCCTCATTACATGAGTTCATGTTTCGTCGAGAAGTAGGATTATCGCTTCGGTCGACACTTTCTCTTAGAATAAATACCAAGATAATCGGAAACAGATAATCGGAAACATGAACTGAAGTTAGAATTCGGTGTTATCTTTCTTCTGAGAACCAACATTTCCGATTATCTACCAGATAAGAAGAAAGATCATCGGAAACGACAGCTAACACCAAAGTTAATCCGAGCATTACCGATTAACACCAGACAGCTCCAATGCAAAAGAATAGGCAGATTTTCTTAATCCCTAGCGATTAGAAACTTTCTAATCAATTTTCAGTTCACTTTTTAATCTATGGATAAGAAGGTAGTTAATCAGATTTGGTTCATAGCGGATGTCAGATTAAGTGGATGTCGATTAGTAAAAAGATAATCCTACTTCTCGATGAAACGTGAACTTGCGTATTGTAATAAAAAGACTAATTCCCTACAAAACGTGCACAGATCAAATTAACAGAATGATACCATTTTGTTACTCATTTATGGGATGAGCCTCGCAAATGGCATTCTGTGAAAAAAGTAGCTAACAGAGATGCACTGTAATGCTTAAGCAACACTAAGCATGTCGTAAAAGCACAGCTGTCACTCAGTCAAAAAAAACTCATAAACGTAATCCAAGGAAACAGTACGTTCCGTTCTGTAGTTTTACATACAGAACATATAGCAGCAGAATCCGTACCAAATAAACCAGACATCTTCTGTACAAAAAAAAGACAGAAAATTACCCTCAAAATTCAAAATAACTTACGCATTATCATACAACCATACGGAAAATTCTGATCTTGAGCAACAACAAACAACAGTATTGGCTTTTTATATAATGTGAGATAAATATTTATGACACAGTGAAGAAAGTAAGTGAAAATGATGCTGTTCTGTGGAATACCGACTACCGACATACCTGACTGGCTACTGCAGCTGACAAGTTGCTCGTCTCACAGGCATCCTTCATGATACTGCTCTGGGGACCCAGTCCGCTAATCCCATTCTATTCTCATCAGCCACCAACCACTGGCTAACCCCAACTTCACAGACCAGTTCTCACAACTATCCAATCATCAGTCTCCCTCTTCTCTCCTTTCCTCCTTAATCTTAACCCAGAATTTAAGTTATTTCTCATTTTCTCCCCCTACAGCATTCTTATCTCGTTAGTATTGGTGTGACAGGTAATCCGACATGACAGCAACAAGAGCATTTCCTTGTGTGGTGCTGCCCCCCGCCCAAATTTGGGCAGCAATTTTGTAGCCAGGCACAGCAAAGTTTAGCTTCAGAGTTGACTAGCAAGGAGCCGTGTTTTCATTCAGCAGAGATATCAACAGCTATCTATTACTATGCTAGAGTGACACTGACAGCACTGAAATGGACCTGGAACGACAGAGAGAAAGATAGCAATGGAAACAGAACGGCATCAAGCGACTGCGTGTGATTGCTGTAAGTGAATCCGGCTGCTCAGACAATGGATGGCTACGTAATGTGCTGCAGCACCTTTAGCTCATTGGTAGCAATCAGTTGCCACTTCCGAGCTTGTAAAGTGTTTCTGGACATGAGCACGCTCCCGCAAGTAGCGCTGACCAAGTGCCGGACCTTTACATTTCGCCATGACATCTTGAGTATGGTGAGCAGCCTGATATTTTCGGCAAAATTACACTTCCAAGGATTAGTCTAGACTTAAGTTAGTCTTAACACGGCTCCCAACTAAGTGGGGATTAGCTCCAAAATGGCGCCATGCAACTCGCAAGCAGCAAGTTCTGAAGCGAGTCGAGTGTCGAAGAGTCCGCCAGAGATGCCATAAGATGACAACTATCTCCGACGATGCTCTCGACAGCAGCCAACCGCGACTAATCCCATGAGTCAACAACGAGATGATTTAGCACTCGCCGTCAGACCCGACTGGAGGGACCAACCACGTTGGGCGTGCTTCAAACAGCAAGCAGCGCCACCCTGGAGCGCCTACGCCTCCCACCAGTGGGCTGTGCGCTCAGCATTTTTCATCGACAATTATATTAACGCTCTCGTTCATTCGTCATGCCGGCCTGCCACCTGCCAAAAACAAAACAAACCACATAAATAAGTTAATCTTGCTAAAACACTTTAAAAGTGCATTTGATCATCCTGAGTATCTTAGTCAACTCCGCATAATACCTCACCCCCGGTTAGATACTTCACAATGAACTTCTAATTGGTAAACTGCTCATCAACTGGTTGACAGAATCAAGGCATTACATCTAGAATTTGCTTTCTATTATTAGACGCTATTTCGGGCAGTAACTTTCAGAGTGTACTTAAAATAACTTTGCTTTCACATTAAAAAGAAAATAAAAGAAAACAGCTCAAATAGCCTGACTACCACAAACCATACATACCATACATAAAAATGCACAACAGAAAATGACAGAATGACAACAGCGCTCCTAATATTTTATCGCCAAGGCAAAAATAACAAATGATAGCACAGAAGCATGACAACAGCATGAAAAACCCTATGACCCACCAGTGACTGCAGAGTTTATCACTGGCTGAAACCCGTATATAGTAAAAAACATAAGCAGCCTTCAATCAGACATCACTCGGACGCACTTGGTTACTGTTTCGTCAATTTGTCCTGAATTTGAAGTTAGGTAAGTGAGGTTAATTGTTGTAACCAAACATCGACGAGGGGCATTCAAAAAAGTTTTGCAAGTCGATATGCTAGACGGAAAAACTTCTCAAAATTTATGCACCAATAAAACGCATGTAGTGGATAGGACGTCACTGTAATGTATGATGTCATAGAGTGTTAAACAGGAACGACTTGGAGTGCCAGCGCAATCAGCAGAAAATTGGGCTAGCTGTTGCATGACATTTCTTAGTCTACCGTCGGATTTTCCAAAACAAGGCCACGTGATTTTATGAGAGCCCTAACAAGTACGTCCGTGAATTTTTCATTTGCGATTATAAATATTCAATAGCCCAAATCTATGCCAGCTGTGAAAAACTATACGTACGAGAAAAATTAGACAGTTTACAACTCGATAGGCCCCCGTGTATTAGATTAACAAAATTTTTGAAATTTATACACCAATAAAAGTTATATTTCTCCCATAATCCCATAAGCGGATGTGATTTCATTGAAATTTATGATGCCATAAAGCATTAAAAAGATACGATTTGGAGTGCTAACGCAAACGGCACAAATACGCACGAAAATTCTTTAGCCTGCAGCCGGATTTACGAAAGTAAAACCCCGGAATATGTGATTTTGTGGAAACCATGACAAATACATTCACGAATTTCTTATTTGCAATATGAACACACAGTAGCCGAAATCTGTGCTGCCATTAATAAGAAAGCTTCTGTTAATTACGATGTCATGTCAGGATTTGACGTTTTCCGTGAAATTTTCTTGAAAAGTTAACAGTTAGTGATATCCGTTGTCTTTGTGGAAGGTTTAGCAATTTTTACAATGTACAACCTAGGAAGCCCTGATGTGTGGGGGCCTGGGAGTGAGTCCTGAAGATCTTCTCCAAATCCGGCAGTGCCTGGCACTGCAGCCCAATCCCAAAATTAAAATTACCCAGCAGGCTGTTCGCGACTCTGGCTTTGTACAGTAAGACCACCCTACATACAGCAGAGACTTGACTTACAGTAACTATTATCTTTTTCTAAATTTGAAAAATATTCTCTGTGGTGTCCACTATCCAAACAATGAATGACTCAAGTCTGTAGTGGAAGCCCAGATGGAGGGACCGATATAAAACGCCTTATGACGTCATAACTTAGAATGACATAATATCCGCTTTAAGCTCACACGAGTTCCAGAAAAATGTGCATTTTATTGGTGTATAGATATTGAAAAGTTTTTTAGTCTAACATATTGACTTGCAAAACTTTCTGAACGCCCCTCGTATAGCATCAATGCCCTTCCCTTGGTGCTGCCAGACAAACAGCATCAAAGCTCTGAAGAACGGCAGTGTTCCTGAGCATGTTCCTCAGGATGGATGTCACCAAAATAGGTCAGAAAAGCGTGAGGGCTGTTAGCCCCCCAGGTTCAATAAAGCTTCCCTTCTGTGTTCCAGACTTGGGAGAAATTAAGCTGTCACTGTCAATCTCTCAATGTTATGCTGAGCCAAGAATGCCATGGAGTTGTGGCATATGTTTACGCAGGCCAAATTCTACAACTGCTGACCAACCAACAGCGTCAAAGTACTAGAAATACACAAACTGCTGACATGACTGCTGATCATTACGGCACAATGAAGCAATGTGTACAGGCACTTTTCCTAACATCGCTGGTGACCAAGAATGCGTTGGAATGTGTCTTCAGATCATAATCTAAGTCTAAGGACTGATCTCAAGACCAAACACTGTGGTTTCGATTGCTAGACTTTGGTCTTGGTCTCGGACAAAAGTCGGCCAGAGTTAGAGTCCACAGAGTCTGCCAGTCCACTTGGGAGTTTTGAAGTTCACCGTTTAAACTGTCAAATGATACCACTTCTGTGCATCAACTTCACGAAAAAAACTGTTTGGATCTGGAATGGTCTGAATTTTTTGGTCCTGGGAGTTACATACGTGGATTATTGTCCCGAGATTTTGGTTTTGGTCCAGTCTCCAGATTTCAGACTTGTTTACATCACTGCCAACGACTCACACAAGTGACAACTGATACACAACCTGGAACGAAGTAATCTGCACTATACTTTAACCTAATATTTGCTAGAATGACTTCTCAGTTGCTGTTAATATGCCAAATTTCCAGCCATAGCTAATGTGTCTCCAGAATTTAAATGGAACCTTTAGTGCAGTTCATTCATTTAATATGCCAAATGGATGCCAAAGCAAACTGCTTCTCACGATGTGGCAATAAGTAAAATCAAGTGAACCGAAGTTGGAAACACAGCAAGAACAAAATCAATCCCCCAAAACAACCGAAATGCTGACTGACCCAAGCCTCGAGCTGCAACATCAGTGGCCACCAAGATCGTTGCTCGACCAATGCGGAACTCTACACAACGTAAAACATCCTCTCAACCACTCGTCATTACCTACGCCAAGTGAACACAGTCAACGGAGGTAAAAAAAAGGTCGGCAATTTGTATAGCGCATCGTCACGAGCATGCGCATGCCTCTAATGCGCTTTTCGTCACTATCCAGAGCTGCCCGCCGCACGGCCACCGTGTGCAGCCTGCAGACACAGGTTGGCCCAGCGGCCGGCTAGGCAGCCCCAGTCAGCTGTACTAAGGTCCCCACCTTCCGTAACCCATATAAATGAGTTACTACTCATTTTACCGTCCCTCGGGGGGTAGAAGGCTGAGTCGACCTAGCTGGCAGGCTTCACACCGAGATGGTTTACCTGCCCACAGGCAGTCACCCATCGCAGTACTAACCAAGCCCGGCGCAGAGTAACTTCCTTTAAACCGAAACGCGCTACCGACTACGCCTATAATGTGTTCATCGAATTTTCTGACGTTCTGTCTGTGCGTCAGGCCATAACAACAGTGTGACATCATAACAATGACAATGACAACACTAGCAGATTCTGTAATGTCTGTAATGTCACCAGCAGCAACGCTACTAAAAATGAATTTTAGCTAATTACTAAATTAAAAAATCACATAAATGCACTGAAATCACTTTGTACAAATTCACTTGGCAGAGATGTACAGGGTGGGCCAAAAAAACCGGACCTGTTTGAGCGTTGATAACTCAGCGATGGTTAATGGTAGAAAGACGCGTGACACGTCAAAAGTTTCAGAACGCTGCTAAGAATAAACAACATGTTTGTATAGTGGGGCATTTAAATATTCTTTGCCTAATTTGCATAAATATTAGTCACCCCCAAAATTCTGCCAAATTTGACTGCAACACGTGAATTTAACATGTACATTTGAGCTTTTATAACTTAGCGATGTTTATTGATGGAAAGGTGCGTAATATACCAAAAGTTTCAAAATTGTGTACAAAAGAAGTGTACAACTTGCATGTCTCAGCATTTAAATATTCTCTGCCTGATTTACACACATCTGTCCCATTCTTAAAATCATGCTAAACTGGCAGTAACGCATAAATCTCAGTTGATTTTCATTCAGCATACAGTGAAATATCAACACATACATTGAGCTTAGATAAAATTCGACATAAGCAGTTGCCCAGCTATTGCATTCATAACCGTCATCGGTCCTTTTAGGCAGCTGATCGATCGCTGGAGTCAATGTGTTCAGGATCAGATGAGCCCAGCATTCGATTAGCACACATTTTAGCTGGTCATTTACTAAAATTTTGTGACGATGCTATTTGTTGCAATGCCCCCGCACTGAATAATTCACAGAATTAAAATCTGGACTTTTTGGCAGTGAGTTTTTGAGTTCAATGAACTCGGGCACATAGGAGTGCAGGCAAATGCCTAATTTCAGGGAGTAATGAAGATTTAGGCAAATTACGCAAAGAATATTTAAATGATTTGATATATAAGTTCGACCCTTTTTGTCTACAACATTTTAAAACTTTTTGACATATTACACGCTTTTCTACGGGTAACCATCGCTGAGTTATCAATGCTCAAACAGGTCCGGTTTTTTATGCCCACCCTGTATATTCTCACGAGTGCCTTCTAATTTCAGTTACCATTTTTATCTGTCCCATTGCTATAGCACAGCAAGGACAGATTATAAAATCACTGTTATTCTGTTTGTAAACACTCCTACGGCTGCAATTTTGACTCGATTTTGATGAAATTTTGCACGGCGATTCGGGGCCTGAAAAGTAAGATTGAGTTTGTTTGGGATAAAAATCTGATAACTCCTTCCCCTATTTTACCCCAATGTTTAAAAATTTGCATTACAGCCAATGGGGACTTCAAAGCGGTATAACTCAGTCCCCGTAAAAGATAATTGCACTCTGTTTTTACCTACCCCTAATTTCGGGCCCTGACTATGCAATGGTGTCATGTAAATTTCTCCCCTGAATACTCCTGTTGTCATGGCAACCAACCGTTTTTATTCAAAGACAAAATTGGCTGCAGGCTCACAAGAGCGTCAAACGCTGAAACGCAGCTGCTAGGCTACATAACGTGGCAATGGGACAGATACCTCGTTCCACAGAATGTATTTCTAGTTAACTACCGAAATCAATGCAATCAGTAGCACCTCATGTACACATCGTTTTCTTTATACCGGACAACAAAAGTATCGACTAAACTAATAAATTCACTACTAACTAAACACAAAATGTTTAAACTACTATTGAGATTGATCATCAATGGATTTATGGATGGTTTATGGATGGATTTATGGATGATTTACGATCATATCGTATGATCATTATTTCTGGAATGCTGTCACAGCTCTAGGAACTAACTCTATCACGATGCAAGCTGCAAGTAGTATGGATATAAATGATGGAACACAGAAGTCCTGATATATGCTGTGTCTGGTGAGAGTGCAGTAGCAGTAAGATGCTCATACCCTGCAGCACGTGGTCTCGCTCCGGCTGTGATTTGTCGCCATGGATACAAACTGCTGGCCACCTGCCAACATCAACCGTCCATCAGCACACAGATGCATCCTCTCAGCACATCATTATCACTATCACACGGCTGTCCTAACAGACTGCACTATGATGTGTCCACATATCATCTGTCTTACACAGGCTCTAAAATCAGAAATTATAAATAAAAAAAACAGACAAAAAATAGTGTTAGCATTGCTCGGGACAAGAGTAACTGGTGCAATTTTCAGCCGGAAAAATTAAGGTCCGGTTTTTCCATCATCAATCAAATCAAATTTGATCTCCGATTTACTAATCTCCAATCAACTTGATGTTCAGCACTGATTGTCGATCAACTGTGTTTCGTTTTTCGATCTCCAATTACGTGATCAGCGATTAGTTGATCGCCCGTCAACTGAGCCTACTTTATGCCAATCTGATTGGGCTAAATTACCCAGCATGCACTGCGAGTGGACGCCGTAGCTAGTAAACGTCGTCATAGCAACGACATCAACAATATCGTCCATAATCGTCTGCTGACAAAAATACATTCTATCGCAAATCTTTACGGGAATGTCTATCCATTTTATTCCTTCACAAAACACTATGCACAGTATGAATTGATGGGTAGTGATTGATCGCCATGCCTGGAACTTCATTTTAATGCGTGACTTGCCGATCTGACCAGCGACGTGAAGCGATGTTTCTGGTGCGAATAAGCAACGACCTGCAGATCGCCACGTTTAATTGTCAATCATCTGACTTGATCGGCCAATATTCGGCCATCAACTTGATGGGAGATTTGATGGACGATTAGTCGCTAACAGTCGCTAAACGGTCATTGAGATGACCTCCGATCAAGTTCCAAAGTTGATCTGAGATCAATTTGATCGGCCATCAAATGTGCACGGAAAAACGGGACCTAAAGATCAGGCTCAGGGTAATACAGTGCAGCGTCGAGCAACATCATGTCAGCAATACGCCAACATATTTTTATAATTAAATTATTCATGACTAAAACACTTGAGCTATGTATAACTGACAGAAATAACACGTGCCAATATTACTGACAATTAAGTGGCTATCTGTTGACACTGACAAAGTTAACGACCTCGTAGCGACCAAAAATGACAAAAGTGCTCAAAAATCCACTTTTAAACCAGTGTCGCTACCACTTTATACAGAAAAACGTTGACATTTTGTGTTCTGTTTAAGCTAGTAAGTCTTCAGGGCAACTCCAAATTGATAAAAGATCACTGACCAACAAAACATCTAATTGGTAATTACTGTGCTTTACCGAGTGGCTTGGTAATCAGCATCCTCAGATTTCAGATCACCCTGCAAATTATAGTATTACAATTATTATAATTTTCATTATATAAACAAACACGACAAACCCTTCACGTCTCATCCTCATTGTGAGCTCGTCGGCACGTTTCTTTGTCTCAACAAATATCAGCGTCTTGTTCTCGGCTTCCACCATTATCTCAGACAGCAGACGATTCAGTCTACGAGCAACACGACTGAGCAATACAAGAGCCCGCTGCATGACTGTGACTTAGGACCGGTTTTTCACTCTTCTTTTGTTAACCATTATGTTAGCTAACCGCCAGCTTATATTCACTCATTTTGGACAAGGATGATTACACAGAACACAGAAAGAGTCAGTGCAGGCACAGATATCATGAATATTGATGAGCTAAATAAACAGACTGATAAGGAACGAGAAACTGGTCCTGGGTGATGTTGCATGACAACTGCTGGTACCATGCTCAATCTGCTGTTAGTGCTGAATATTGATAAGTAACGCAGGAAGCAACTGCAAATAATGTAGACAAGCAACTAGATACTGGCAACGGCATACTGCTAGAAAAGATTTGTTATTCTGCAGACATGCTGAATGCTGATGAAGGATGCAACTCAGAAGTAAAAGCAAAAGTGAGATGTGCACAAAAAAATTTCCATATTATTTACCTGTTCTAAACGGTCAGGGATTCTTATCAAAAACAGAAAGTACAAAATACAAATTAGGTGACTTCACTTTTTGACTTAGACTTTCGGTGAGTCTTTTCGCTGAGCCAAAGCTAAAAGCTGAACGCTAAAGTCTGTATTTAGACCAAAGTTCAACTAAACGATTAAAAATGGCGGAAAACCGGTAAACCTAACGAGAAATAAATCAACCAACTACGCTTGGACTTGCTTATTTAATTGTGCCGCTATGCAAATGACTTAATTAGGCCTACGTAACGTCTTACGTCATTGTGTAGCCATTATTATTATTGGTAACATTTTATCTAACTAACATGTATTTTATTGATTCCGCATGCTAAGCATTTGCAGAACAATGTGTATCATTGGATGGTACTTACTATTTAGTTCTATTTACTGAGACCACATATAATCTAAGCCCCTATTTATATAATCCAGCATTTCGGCGCAACAAAATAAATTTGTTCATCCAAAGTCTCACTTGTAGGGTTTCTCTTCTTCATTGCAAACATCGATGATCTGTAGGATGTTGTGGTTAGCGTGGACCTGCAGAGCACCAACGTTGATCTGAATGTAGTCTTTCAGAAAGTCCTCCGACAATGTGCGTACTTCCTTCGGCCAGGTGGCGCTCCACATCAGAGTCTGGCGATCAGGCTGAACACATCAACCACCAAACGTACAGACTCACACCCAGTTTATTATGGGGCCGTCCTTCCTAGAAGGAGGCCCCATCACGTGTTGATCCTGTCCGTCTGTCCGCCCGTCCGTCTGTCCCATGCCGCCACCTAGAGAGAAAACAAAAAGGCCTACGAACACCAAACTTGGTAGGAAGGGTCCCTGGAACACGAGCACCCCATGGACGAATTTCAAGGTCAAAGGGTCAAAGGTCAAGGTCACAGAACACAGTAGTTGTGTCAACGTAAGCCTAATTATCAGAATTTCTAGATGGTGATTGGTTGATTCGCGTATATAATATGACCTGTTTACGAATACGGCCCCTTTATGTACGCACATACTCAACTGCAAGGACGGCCCCATAGCGGGCGGCCCTTCAACGGCCACACACTCGTCTTTTGTTGACTAACAAACTGCCAGTACCAGTAACTAACTTTCGATGCTTGACTTGGCTAACTATCACAAATGTCGGTGTGTTAACACAACTCAAATCAAATAAAATCAAATCATTTATTTAGTCAAGCAAATACAAAAGCATTGACAAAATGAATAATGAAAGAGCTTGAACAAGGGCACAAAGGGCTACAAGAGCCTCTTACATGAACCAAAAAAAACATACAAATAAGACAACACAATAAAACCAAGTTAAAATACAACTGTAAACCGAGCCAAGTCAAAATCGTTTAGTCGAGCTTTAAACATTGCCAGCGATGTGGCTGCAACAATATTTTCTGGGAAAGCATTCACTTCGCAGTTAACGCAGACCACAGAGCAGACTTTGGATGATGTCGTGAACAGCTCAGTTAGTTAGCTGACAGCTGAGCGTTGGCTAGCTGTTTCAGGAATGTGTGTCAACTTAATCGGCCAGTTATTGTCTACTCCAATGCCACAAAATATCAGTTAATGTCAATGTCTATGACTCACAGTTTACTTAGCAGTAAAGATAAAAAGGTAAAGGGAGCCATGCCCCAGCTGGGGCGTAGGCGGGGTGCTCATCTCCCACTCGCGGCCGTTGAGTCCGTAGGTGGATGGACCACTTGAGTCCGTGACACATGGCCAGTGCGACGCCAGACCTACGGTTACCTTTCCAGCCTCGGGGCATCACCACCCTTTGACCACCAGTACCAAATTATACTGCTTGGTGACAGAGGCACATGTGTGTGAACAACTTGCCTAAGGTTGTTACCCGGCAGTGTCCTGGTGCGGAGTTGAACCTGCGCCCCTGAGTGACTTCAGGATTACAAGTCCGGCACGTTACCGTTAGACTACTGAGCCACACTTACTTAGCAGTACACTGCTTCAAATGTGTACGACACACAGCTTAATGCAGCACGGATCTATTAAGACAAGCACCACACACTAATGAACATGACTGCACAACGTGACGTACCCTAACTTGGCCGACAATCTTTCTGATCTGCGGCTCAAAGCCCATGTCAAGCATGCGATCAGCTTCATCAACGACAAGGTAGGTTGTCCGACGCAAGTTGGTCTTATTGTCCTCAAGCAGGTCAATCAGTCGGCCTGGAGTCGCAATACAGATCTCAGCACCTGCCAGTCAACCAACCAAAACGCACCTTACAAAGCCATACGCATACGTCGTGAGCACATTACGTCTACACACTTCGCAAACTCCCAGTTTCACAATCATTCAAAGCCTCCAAACATGTTCCAGGTTACTTAGATCCTCTAGTTCTGCACAGAACACTGGTTGACAATACTTTCCCAGTTGGCAAGACCACTGACAGTCCCAGACTAAGCAGGATGCTAGCGTCCTATGACTAAGAATGAACAAAACAGTAACGATTCACTACTGGCAAGTTACACTGTCCTAGAAGTTACATCATAACGCCATCGATAAAAGTTCAACAGAAGGAAAAATCGTAAGCTGATAAGATCCGGTTACCTCTCTCCAGGTCACGTATCTGTGGTCCCTTGGGTGATCCGCCATAAACGCAGACATGACGTACATTCGACGACGAAGCAAACATAGTAGCAACTTCAGCGACTTGCTGTGCCAACTCGCGCGTTGGCACCAGCACAAGACACTGACAGCAGCACAGCATACTGAGCAGAGGCAAGGCAATACCAACACCAAAGCATATACACAAGCCGGCTACCATCAAAAGGTTAAAGGTCCGAATATAGCTCTTAATGAGCGAACCCATCTCACAGCTACGGAGCGTCACTTGTCATATGGGATCACACAGTGTTACCTGCCACCCGACAGAGGTGCACGTGCCCCGCCTTAACCCAAGCCAGATAGGCTGGTACTCGATTTACCTACCCCGGAGGGATGGAAGGCTGAGTTGACCTAGGCGGTTGGTTACATCCCGAGACGGTTTACCTGCCCACAGGCAGTCACCCATCGCAGTATTAACCGGGCCCGGCGTACAGTAACTTTGCTGATCGGATCAGACATGTTACCACTACACCACACCTACCGTTCGTAACAAGCTGTGTGTCAAGCTGTGTAACATGGTTGCGAACCTCACATAATATCTCTAATGACATTAGAGTTAAAATTAAAAAGACAACGTACCAAGCAAGCTACACAACACCCAAAAATTATTAGGCACTGCTGACATCATTGTATCAGGCCTCACAGCAAAAGAAAATATCATCTGGTAATGGCAAAATATCTGCCAGTATCTGAGCAATAACCCAATATCAATATCATCAAAATTAAGTCCCATTTTTTTTCTCACAAAACAACACAAGCCACGTGACGTCGTTTTGGTCTAAGCCAGTTAGTTGAACTGTGGTCTAAGTACAGACTTAAGCGTTCAGCTTTAGCTTTGGCTCAGCGAAAGTCTAAGTCAAAAAGTGAAATCCCCATTGTATTAACTATGCAAATTCATGTAAAAACTAAGAAAATGCCATGAAAAAGAAAATGACAAAATGAAGCACAGGACTGTCTCACAATATGAAAAGCAATATTTGCTGAAAATGAATTTACTAATATCTGGTCTTACAATAGGTCCGTCACCACGCTGGAGGTATGGCTGATGATTGATGTGCACAATGGCTGGAAGCAGGAACTGCAACAACAGCCACAAAGTCACGATTAATTAAACAGCATAATAGCAGTGAAAACACTAACATTAGAAGCTATAGCAAATAAGTAAGTAAGTATGTGCATATTTAAAGTGCACAATGTCAGCCAGTGGCCGAATCTGAGGCACTTGGCTGAGCCGCTAGGGGGAGCAGTAGGCCTGCTGGAAGCAGTGAGTTTTAAGGAGGCGATGGAAAGTGTCTGCAGAAGTAGAACTACGGATGCTAGAGGGTAGTGAGTTCCAAACTGTGGGGGCTGCAATGCTAAAACCGCGTTTTCCATAGTCCGTACCAAGAAGCTTACAGTTCCATGGCATCCATTGATCGTCTTACCCATCGAGAACAGCAGGCAGCCGTGCCACCAGTCATCGTGATTGCTGTGAAATATGAGATGCGTATTATACACAGAATTACAACATATTCCACTTTGCCATAACTGTGAAGCAGGGGTGCATGTTATGCTCAGATGGATAATGTAGTCAAGATTTTACGGTAATCACAAGCAGTGCCTGGGACCAAAGGAAACAAGAAAAACAACATCTCGACTGGTGGTACTAGCCTAACAAAAACTGAAACAAAAATAAAGCACACTATATATACAAGCAAACAAGAGTGCAAAAACTCATGACATATTCTGTTGCAAAAAACACCAAATGCAGAAAGCAAAAAAATCCAAACAGCACCATAATAGCCCATTGCTACTACGTAATTTTAGTTGACGTCAGTAGCTCAGAACAAATAAAAGATGAGGGTAACGTTTTAGCCTGCATTTTCAAACTTTTAGTTTTTTTGTAAAAACACTTTTTTGAACTAACATTTAAAAAAAAAATTTCCTCTTAGTGTATAATACAATACAAATAACAGGAATATAAATACTCCTGTACAAATGTCATCATACCCAAAACTGTAATTACACTCTTCACTGCCGTGAACTTTGCAAATGCAGCTTGCGCGCTGTAAGAATGACAGGAAAAAGTGGATAAAAGGGTGCGTGCAAAATTGCTATCAGAAGTTCTAAGTGACGTCCAGGATAAATTCACACACAACATGCTAGAAGTGGTGTTAACTGCAACAGTTCTACCAGTAACGTCTCCGCAGATATTCAGTCCTCTGTCTGTCTCTCACTTAGAGAAATGGATTGACAAATCCCAGTTTAATCAAACAACTTTTGAAATGGCGTACAACATACGCTTTCGATTTGGCAGAAGGTAAGGGCCTAGGACCTGACTGTTGCAACATTGGATTATCGAAATCTTCCACTGAAATGTGCCAAACACTGACCCTCAGGTTTGTGCATTTTCGTCTTCACTGACGGCATACTGAAGTCATTTGTTTCGAGTTCCTCAGCAAAAACTTTTTTCAAACTGTTCACATCTTCTGACGACCAAAGTGCTCTGTGGCCAACACTCGTACTAGGAACTTCAGTTGTCTCTGATAGTTCGGTACTACTAGCACCTGCACCAGTCAGGACTGACAGCTGGCATGCAGCTTCCACCGAAGTTTTTTCGCAGTTTACTACGCGATAGCATTTCGCAGCGATGTCTGTCCAGTGACACATCAGATCCGCTAAATTGGCTGTTGTGTCTGGCATTTCTTGCTGAATGGTTGACACAGCAGTTTTTCGTACAAGAGTACAAGTTATCTTCTCTCTAATTCCAGCCTTCTTCTACACTGATTGTAACTGTTTATTTATCTGTCCACTTGTCATAGCTGCACCCGTACCTCCTCAAGGCCGGACCCTCGCATCAAATGTCCAAGTGATCCCAAGAAGTTGGTTGCTGCATGGTCATTTGGTGTTCTGTCAACCTGATGTTTTTCCATAGCCTTTAATCATTTGCTACGTTATGCCAACGATGGCATATCCTGCACACACAACCAGCAGACAAAGGAGTGACGTCTAAACTTTTTAGTAAATTTATTACACTCAATCAAAAACATTTTAGAATTTTTTTTGAAAGTTATTAGTAACATCACTATCGGAAAAAAAAATTTCTGAAGCTATAAAACCGACATTATGCCTATTCGCACCTCCGTGAAAAGGCTGCATGTAATTAGGCTTTAACTTTTATATTTGCTGCACTTATGACAACATGTTAGGGGCTTACTTTTTATCAGATCATTTTGTGCATGTTTAATGTATATGCTTTTCGTTTTTTTAATCTTTTTTTATGCAGATCAAGGTAGTATCCAATGCAATACATATAATTAAGCTCACAATAGAGAACAAAAAATATGTGAACACCTGGAATAAGTGATGAGATCTTTTATATCCATGTTGGAAAATGTTTGAACCAATATTTCATCTGGTAGGCCTAGATGTTCTGTTACAGCCATTTTGCAGGCCTTAGATGACAGTAGACCTATGATTAGGCTACTGTCATTGTCTTTGGCACGTTGGCAACGATGACGTTAGAGCAGACGCGTGCATAAATTTACAAATGTCGTGATCGATTAACATTATAATTCAAGCAACATTCTTAAATGCTGTCGATTTATTTCTTATTTTTGGTTTTTCTTTGTCTGATTGACAAAACTCAGATTGCTCCTTGTATTTTTATATTTTTAATATAATCTAATCATTTTATTTTCGCACAACGCCAAGCGTCCTGTAAGCCTATTATAGCTATTGTTGGAGTGTCTGCCCGTCACACGCTGGTGCTTCATCAAAATGATGCAAGCTGTGATCGCAAAATTTTCACTGTCAGATCCGTGAAGGGCTGAGTTGACCTTGGTGTTTGTTATACCAAGATGGTTTATCTGTCTGCAGTCACCCATCCAAGTATAGATGCAACCGGTAATCGAACTCACGACCTTACAATCATTTATCAGTCTTTGTATGATCATATAAGCTGAAGTTGAAGACACTAGGGCACGCTGTAGGCTTCAGAATATTTGTTCATGCCGTTTCAAACGATCCGTCGTTCTTAAATCTGCCCTTTTCAACAAAATCTTTTACAAAGTGCTCACTGCAGACCCATCCATACTGCAGGTTCTGTATGTTCTTGCGTACTAATGAGTGTAGCCATCTGCTCAACTGATGTTTATCCGACGGCAAACCTAGAAAACTGACGTTTGCATCCTTGTAGAAGTAATTTGTACATCCAGGAGCTATGCAATGAATGCCAGAAGTATTTTACTATAAAGGACTGAGGTATTACTAGCCACTGTTTACGTATACCATTCCAACCAGTGACGTCATCATTCGCAACTTTGCAGTAAATAAGTAAAGGCAGACAAAATCGTGAGTTTTTATTATTAATTCTCACGTTTATAGTTCATCAATCATCGAGATGAACGCCAGATATATATTCAGGCAGTGTATATGTGCAAATAAAGCTGCTATGCAAAAACGTTTCCCTTCCCCTTTAAGAGTACAGAGAGTGAAGTTAGTAGGCCCAGGATTAGATTCAGTGTCGCCATAGAGAAGAATAAAGGCAAAGATAAGAGGATTTTGACAGTACTGGATACGTGAGCGAGAGAAGATTAGACAGAAAGGAAAAGAGGTACGGGTTAAGTGTGAGTATTGTTGACAGGCAGTGTGATACAAGGAAAGGTGAGAAACGGAGGCAGATGAAGATGATGACGTGTCCTGATTATGTGACAATGACGTTATGATGAGGAAAGTGACGAGACAAGCGAGCAGATGCATGATGAATGATGAACGTGATAGTGTGGTGAGGTGAGCGATAATGGGAGTGGTACTGAAAACTGAAAACAAGTAAGGAAATAAAATTTAAACCACACGTAACTAAAAACTATTAAACTATTAAAATATACTGCAAGTAACTGTTAAAGTTT
>Ga0209367_1004568_pt1 | contig 19137 bp, 9 predicted proteins | sample WorMetLIZISLAND2_FD_187412 | JGI IMG/M metagenome (GOLD analysis project Ga0209367, IMG submission 187412) | Marine gutless worms symbiont microbial communities from Max Planck institute for Marine Microbiology, Germany - Olavius geniculatus... ...
TGGGCTCAAAGATATAACGGGCGCCAAGATCAACATATTTGTCCTCTTTGCGAGTGGCTGTCAACTCTGCTGCTGAACCTGCCTGGTGAGATGCTCTGTCGACGTATGACTCGGCCAATGGGCAAGTGACCGTGACGTCCCAACATAACGACTTGCCGCTCTGCCAAGGGACCTATGAGACCCCATCTGGACGTTTCCCATCCGACCGGAATAATCCGGCTGGCTCTTTAGTGACGGGAACTCCGGCTGAAGCAAAGCTACGAGCTACCAAGTCGTTAAGAGCGTGATATCTTGCTGATCTACCCGGAGCTCTCTTGAATACAAAGCTGTGAAGACCACGAGCGTCAACTGGGGAGCCACAGTGGCAGTTGTGTGGGACGCAAAGGTCCAACACCAGCCTCAGACCGACAGCAACTCTCACTGCCTCATCGTCCAACTTGAGCCCGCATGAAGCAATTGGAAGTATTATTATTATTATTATTATTATTATTATTATTGCGATACGGGGCCTCAAAGATAATGGGGTTACGATTTTGACCTTTTAAGGTCGCGTGACGTCATCGGTCATGTGACCATTTGGCTCGCGGTGGGCCACTTTTTATGGGTGGTCCATTGCGACCGTGTGTCTATCTTGCACCGTTATGCAGATAATAGCGTATCAAAGTTGGACACTGGCGGACGGACGCACGGACAGACGCTCAGGTGATTTAAATACTTTGTCCATTGCTATGCATTGCATTGAACACACAATAAAGCTAACAATACAACTGCTGTAACTCACATTATTGATGTGGATGGTATCTACCTGTAGGTACTTTCTATAATAACTGAAAACCCGTAGAAATCCCAAAACTAGAGCTGTCGAAGCGTTACTTTTTAACGCATGCGTTAACGCGTTAATAACGCATCATTAATATTGCTGAGGCGGACTACATCGAGAGGGTGAGTGGAATGAAGCGCACGAAGTCGTGGCTGTGTGGCAGGATCGTGTCAGTAGTGATGAAACGGCAACAAAACAATTTTTAATTACTTGAACATTATTCGGTCATCAAATGAACGTAATTTAATAGTATGTTCGAACTCCTGCTTCACGGATTTGAGTAAATTTACATACACCTATGTGTATTAATTATTTTAACGCGCGTTAATTCTTTAACGCGTTAACGCATTAATTCGACCGCTTTACCCAAAACCTATCAAGTTGGGTCTTTTTACAAAAACCAGTTTTACTTCAAAACCAAAAAAGTCCACCGGGTTGGGCTTTTTTAAAAAGGTTTTTACAAGCCTGCTTCACATTATGTTTAAGCTTAACTTTGTGTTGATGTAGAGATGTAGTGCTACTGCTCAGTTTGGCGCTACGTGTTAACAGCCGCTACGTTACATTACATTACAAATTTTGTAAAGTGGTTGAGTGAAAACTGCTATGGGATCACAAGTAAAAGCGCAAGTCACAACAAAAGTACAGATGGATAAGATTGACTAAACAGAAATGTTTTTAGTTGACGGCGAAACTGCGACAGTGTGTTGGACGCGACAATGTCCGGTGGTAAACTGTTCCATAGCCGAGCACCAGCGACGGCGAAGGCTCGGTCACCAACAGTTACACACTGCGACTGGGGGACATCCAGCTGGTGTGTCAGTGAGGACCGCAGACGTCGTCTTGACGGCATGTCGGACAAACGTCGCAGGTCTGCAGCCAAGTATGATGGAGCTGTGCCGTTCAGTGAGCGGTAAACGATCGTCGCCAGCTTGAAGTGCACACGCTCGGACGCTCTCAACCAATGGAAACTGGCGAGTGTGTCGGTGATGTGGTCCGAGCGCCGCAAATCTGCGATGGATCGTGCGGCAGCGTTGAGTACCGACTGGAGGCGGTTGTACAGGTAGCCTGGTAGGCCATAAAAACTGGGCAGCAGACTCGAGCATCGGTTACAGCAAGAACTAACATTCGTGATAACTCGAAAACCAAGCTAACAGTAACAGCGCCATTAGCAACCTTATCATCATCATCATCATCATCATCACCTGACACTGTAGCAGCAGCAAATTGACACTGCCGCTGATAGACAAAACAGACACACAGACTATAGGCCAGTTATCATTGATATCGGCCTAAGCAGCTTGCATGAGTGTCAACTGCGCCATGAAGCAACCGTGCATTGTTAATGAATTGTTATAACATCAGTAGTGACTAGTTCACACAAAATGACACCAGTAAACAACTGAGTTAACGTCATCATTCAAGTCTATAACTGACATCAACATTACTGACGCTGGTGTGTTACTGACAGTCTGCCACACAATGCTGTTCTTTTAGCATTCAGACACTCTTGCAACAAGCTGCAATTGGTCATAAGTAAATTGTTTTATCACTTATAATTCTGCATTTGTGATATAACATGCAATATATCCAAAAATGCAGGATTATAATATTTAATTTCCCCCTAACTTCCCAAAAATCTTTCCCCCCCTATTTTTTCACGAAGCATTTGCTTTAACGTTTATATGGTGTAGACGCCCCTGAGTAACGCTGCTATAATTATATCGAACGCTACAATCAACGCCAAAATACGATACGGTACATGGGTGTATTGGATGATAACTGCAGGCAACAACTTTGTATTCGAAATTGCGGCCAAAGCGCTGCAGATAGAGACATAGTGGTTACTACGAGTGTTGACAGCCGTATACAACGGCACCGTCGCCGAATTTTTAAGATGTAAGTGCTAATAACCTTTGCCAGGCCGGGTTAGTACTTGGATGGGTTAGGCCTAATGTTTAAAGTCAATATTAAATTTATGCAGCACAATAACACGAAGCATCTCTACCTTGCTGAGTAAGTCTACAGTTTACTCTGGCTGCTGTATTTCTATAGGCGTGTGGCTACGAAGTGTTGGAGTTAGAAACAACGCAGCAGCCTGCAGTGACGTCGTCGGCGGATGACTGCGGCTTGACATCACGTCATCATCCTAGGATGAAGCGATGCGACGGTCATCTGCAGCTACCACAGGTTGCTGCTGCTGATACGTCATTGACGCAGTTCAGCAGCGAAGCAGCAGGTAGACACTTGACAGAGCGCGAACGCATCAAAAGAGCAAAACACAACGGAGGTATAACTAACTGTAGCGTGCGTTACCAAGCTTAATTATGGCCGAAATATACGTGCGTTGAATTTTCTTCGGTCACTATAGACAGTGGTTTCTATGATGTTCCGTGTATGGTCCAATACCAATTTTAATGAAATTTTATAAATTGGCGATGGCCTGGTATGGTATAGGACTTTGTGTCATTAACACTTGCATTAAATAATGTCGTTTCTTACAGTTGAAAAACGGCGAAGATCCAACATCAACGAGCACATGAAAACACTCGACTCGCTGCTTCCTAGAAAGTAAGTAAACATTTGAGACAATATTATTACATGTTTTACTCATAAATGTGTTATACTTGCTGCAGTAAAAAAGACTAAAATAATAAAATCAATTTTTGGCACTGTCTGTTATGAGCAACGTTACAAAGTGCAATACTAACTCGAATTGATCTTTTGGTAATCGTATATTGCATTGTTGACTTGCAAACTCGAGCGCACTTCAGACTTGACGTAACCGGGAAAGAAAAAGCTAGACGTTAACGTTATAGGCGATGAAATAGCCAGTGTTTAGCTAAAGGCAAACGAATAAAACAAAGAAAAGTTAGATAAATGCTAAAAACTGACCGTTTCCTGACCAAGTTGTCCATTACGGATATATTATTTACTGAAATTTCCAACACTGCATTGACGTACTGTATAAGTATTTGGGCTCGCAGCAGAAACTCCATGGAAAACTGTACATAGACCTATCTCACAGTACGAAGCTCCTCATAGTGCATGTAACGCTCTATTGATAGGCCTAATTCGAGTTCTACATATGGCCTAATGCCCGGCTTTTGAATCTAGCTTTTTGGAAACCTCTAACATCGGAGTGGTTTCTAAAACGCTGTTTTTTCTTAAACCGAGATTAACCCCTCGTTTCAGAAACCGGACATACCGTGTTGTTTGATTTCGGTGACAGCGCGTCAGGAACTTGCAAGTCAAGGCAGAACAAAGGCAACATCCTCAAGGAGACAGTGGCTTACATCCGCCGGCTGCAGCAGGATCAGGCGAGGCTAGTCAGTGTTGAAGAGAGTAGACGACAACTCTACTCGGCTAATCGACGTATCATCACCAGACTCAAGGTTCGCTGTAGATTACACTATGTGACACTTGCTTGTTTCACAATTCCACGATGGCTGCTCGGCTGTTATGAATGCCATTCTCGGGATCCGGAACTAGGGTGCAATATAGCTAAGTGCAGCTCTAAGTCAGGGGCTAAAAACTCAGCTCCGCCGCTGTAGCTTCGGGTGTAATCTCTCCTAACCCTCATCTACACCCGTTCTACGCCTCACGACTCCGACCAGCGGCGTCGTGGCTTAACTGGGGCAGAAGTTGGAATTTCCCGACAGACACTGCAGATTTCCGACAGAATTCTGACAGACAACTGAAAATTTCCAACAGAGGAGATTATGGGCGGTACGCGTGGTGTAGTGGTAACGCGTCTGATCCGATCAGCGAAGTTACTGTACGCCGGACCCGGTTAATACTGCGATGGGTGACTGCCTGTGGGCAGGTAAACCATCTCGGGATGTAACCAACCGCCTAGGTCAACTCAGCCTTCCATCCCTCCGGAGTAGGTAAATCGAGTACCGGCCTATCTGGCTGGGGTTAAGGCGGGGCGCGTTCACCTCTGTCGGGTGGTAGGTAACACTGTGTGATCCCATATGACAACTGACGCTCCGTAGCTCTGAGATGGGTTCGCTTATTAGGAGCTATATGCGACCTATAACTTTTAACCTTTATGACTTTGAGTGCTCAAAATTTCAATTGTGCCACTAAATCCCCCCCCAATTGATGTTTTCATCCCACATGTTGCATTTTTGGACAACAATTTTCTGACAAGATTTTCCGACAGCCCAAAATTTAAGTGGGGCAATTGTCTCGACCTGCCCCTTCTCTGTCCTCCGGTCACGAAGTCACTGTTTATGGCGTTCGTCTGTGTGTCTGTCAGGAGCTGGATGAGCTGCTGAGTACGATGTCCAGTTGTTCATTGCGAGTTTCACTCAGCGACTTCGGACTGCTGGTCGACGACTTGGAGGACGACGACGCGGCTTACATCAAGGACGAGCCTCGGTGTACAGCGGCAACCGACGTCATCGACGCTCCACTGACTGCACCACGGACTGCCGACGACATCATCATTTGCTCTCTATGACTGACTCTTAACGACGACGAGTTATTCACCATCAGCCTCGCATCGACACTCACGTCCAGCGGCGTCGATATCCAACACTGAAGGGCGGGGACGTGGGTCTGGAAAAGGTAGAAAGGAGAGCTTTCGTCCTCGTCAGCCGACTGTGAAATAGAGCCTGGGGAGCCAGGGTAGCGTCTTATGACCAATTTGCATCTACAACGCAATGACGTAATTAGCATTGTGACGTCACGCTGCGACGCACAGAGACCACATGTTGTTTGCCAGCCTGGCTGAGCAGCTGAGTTGCGTCGGCAATTCGAGTTCACACCTACGACGCGACTCAACAGTTGACAGTTGAATCCTGTCGGCGTCGTAGGTGTGAATTAAGCTCCACCAGCGGGGTCCGGAGGCAGAGCCCCAGCCACGATTTTGGGGGCATTCTTGGCCTTAAACAGACTTTTATGACGTTAAAAATAGGCCGCTCACGATGCGGCTGTCCTGAAAATAGGGACACCAGTTAGTCTTACCATGAGAAACGTTCACACTACCGTAATTTGTTTTTCGCCCTTTTTCTTACGACATTAGAGCCCATGTGGGACGAAGAGACAGGCAAGACCAGTCACTATTCCTTCACTTCGCAGAGACAAGAACCGGTTTATTTTCCCTTCCAAAACTTTCAGGGGGACATGTATCGACGTATATGCTGAGTGCTGACGCTAACATGATGACGTTCCTATACAGTTCAAACTCGAGTTAAGTAACTGCATGAGCGTTTGTTTGCACGTTGACAATTTTGCCATCTGTGAGCCTTATGAACGACAGTTTCATGCTGCACTTTACATACTTTATTATCATCAGCGTGCCTAGTATATATTATACGAATAGCATTATCATAGGTATTGAGCTTGCAATAAGTAGGTTATCAAAGATAAGCCTAATAAAATCGTGTTTTGTCACATCAGTGAATTCTAATTAAAACTACAAAATATGCCAGCCCAATGCTGGCATGCAATGCGGCCGTCCTGAAAATTGGTACACCAATCAATTACTACTACTCTGGAAAATGCTCACACCAATTTTATTTTTTTTCTATGCTTTTTAAAGCTGTCAAAGCGTTAATTTTTAAAATGCATTAACGCATTGCATTAATTTTTTCCACACATTAACTAACGCGTTATTAACGCACCCAGGCCCGTCGAGAAGGAGGGTATGGGGAAGTTACCCCGGGCCCTGCGACCTTTGGGGAGCCCCGCCTGTAGAATATAGAAAGTTAGAAAGCAAACGAAAACACATTTTCAACAATAACTGACATCATCACCAGCACAGAAACCTATTAGTCTGTCATCAAAATGATATTTATTTACAGTAATGATGGAACGGCATCAAGAATATAAGAATATTTAACTAACAGCCATATTTTGTCCATATATTTTGAATTAGCATTTCTTGAGCTACATCTGGTAAAAATTTCGTGTAAATTGATCATCATTTGAGTGAATTATGAAAGAAATAAAAAGGGTGCCCGTTTTTTTGAAACACAGTGTACAGTTTCGTTACCTGAATTCATTCGATTGTCAAATATCCACAGTGTATCGAAATATTGGAACTTTTGCTTCACAGAATTACTGGTATGTAAATCAAATAAATTTACACATGGGCGTTAATTTTTTTAACAAGTAATTCTGGAGAAGAGTCTTTCTTGCTGTGCACTGGTAATGACAACAGCACACATCTTGACAAAAAAATACGTAAAAACAACCACAGTACTCACAGAATGGCTCTAGTTAAAAACAATTATGCAAAAATGAGCAAACCCATAGATTAAACCTGAACAAACAAGTCCATGATAAAAATGTAAGAACGCCTCATACGTGTACTGTAAAACTTTTGACCCAAGCCTGGCTTGATATCAAAGACCCGGCTTCTATTAAAACATCATCAACTTGCCATATAAAACTTTTTCTGTACATGGCATTTGTTATTCGAAACACACCACAATAGACGTTTGTATTGCATTTTGCCAAAAACAGTACCTTTATGTTATGATCGACTTCTGCACCATCTAAACCAAAACCCAACTTCTATTTGAGACCCTGCATATATTAGAAGTTTTTCAGTACTTATGATTGGGACAGATATATGCATACTAGAGCACTTCAATAATTCTGACTAATAACAATGCGTCTTGTTCTCTACCAATGAACAGACGTTGTCTGTATCAGATGGGAGAGGGTCTGCAAGAAAAAAACAATCACTTTGTAAAAACAGCAAAGCTGCCAATACGCAATAGGAAACCATAGGCTAGTTCACTACTTTTGATATGGCAACGAAGACCAATTACTGACATGTAACAATAAAATTTTCAATAATGGGCACCTGTAGCTCAACCTAAAGACACTCCTCCTACCCCTCCAAATGATAAATGGGATAAGTGAGAATTTTTAATGAACTCATACACTCCGAACGGTAGTTGAACACACTTATTTCACACTGGCCGATGGTCACGTAACCTACACTGTACAACGTGGGCCATAAAAACGTGCCACTTTACTTTTGTCCACATTTTCGCCAATTATTGACCAATTTTCAAAATTCTTTCACTGTCACACTCTGCAGACCATTTGCAATAATGTGATAATTATATATCCCACCACATGGTAAATGCGTTTCTACACTACCTTGTGAAATATAAATGTAAGCAAAAACTAACGATAATAACAAAAATTTAGGAAATGAAAAAAAGCTTCAGACCAACATTGCGATGAATGACACCAGACTGTGTTATACCCACACAGTCTAGTGTCATACAGATCATGCAATGTTGGTCTGAAGTGTTTTTCAATTTTAGGAAAATGTTTGTTTGTTATTATCGTTACATGTGCATATTTCATTTATATTTCACAAGATAGTGTAGAGATGCATTTACGGTGTGGTGGGATATGTAATAATCCCATTATCGCAAATTGTCTGCAGAATGTGCCAGTGAAAGAATTCTGAAAATCGATCAATAACCGGTGAAGATATGGACAAAAGTAAAGTGGCACGTTTTTTGGCCCACCATGTAGTTTATTTGGTCAGGCACCCGTGGGTTATCAACACACTGTTCCAACATAGACACAGGGAGAGTGAACATGGAATAAGCTGTGTTGCATCCACAACATGCATACATAACATACATACCATCCATAAAAAGACATGTGACAACTGATGCTAACTAGCAAGAAATGAAAGAGCAAAATGATCGGTGAAACTGAAGAAGCATTGTCTGTTCACTGCAGATATGTCAGTGAAGTGTATCACCTGCCTAATTTGTAGAAAAATAAAACTTTTCACAGACAAGTGTATTACATATGGCCTCAAGCAGTTTTATCATCTTTCACTTGGACAGTAATTAACATCAAAGTCATTCATGAAACGGACGTTTCATAGTATGAAATTATTCTACTGTTCATTTTGTTAAAATCTTAAAAGATAAGAAAATCATCTTAGTCTGCAATACTCACATCTTAACAACACTAAAAATTCATTACATATTCTCATAACTGGACATCAACAATGTCCTGTCAAATCACAATTAAAAATCTAAATGAAAAAAACGTGAAATGTTTAGATATGAAATATACATTCAACGCAACAAACTGGAATCAAAATGATGCAAAAACAAACAGAAATTAGCATAGAACAGTAACATTTAGTTTAAACAAATCGCACCAATTTCTACGCTGTGTCCCAAAAAAGTGTACCATTTTGTCATTTTCCATATCTTCGCCAAATATTAACCGATTTTCAAAATTTCTTCACCACCGACCCCTGTTGCCATGGGAACAAATTTTGGGACAAAATTGAATATAACTCGACTCCTGCAAAAGAGAATTGTACGCTGTTTTCACCTACCCTCTATTTTCGGGTCTGGGCCATGCAATGGTGTCATGCAAATGTCTCCCCTGAAGACCCCTGTTGTCATGGCAACTAACAGTTTTTATTCAAAGACAAAATTGGCTGCAGGCTCACAAAATCGTCAAACACTGAAACGCAGCTGCTAGGTGGCAATGGGACAGTTACCTCGTTCCACAGAACGTATTTGTAGTTTATTTGCATGAAATGATATTAAATCACTAATGATAGGATTATGTTTTCAAAACACCTAAACAACTTATAAGCAGCACAGTACAAACACACAGAATGCAATAACCAAACAACCACAAAATAGCTGATAACTGCTTGAAATAGCTAAAATAGCATTAACAGTCATTTAAAAACTACATTAGTACAAAAAAGCTTTAAGTCAAAAGCAGCAAATAACATCCACACATATCACTAACATACATGTGAATGTGCACAGCTTATCTAATTCTGCTGTAAATAAGCTGATTGGTAAAACATACAAAAAAATAGACATTGTAGCCTGGTATAATAAATAAATAGCGGTTTACAATAGTTCCATGCAGCTTCACGTTTATGTTGTCAAGATATCGGCATAGACCAAAGATATCATGCACGTTTGAAGACATCATATCGCTAACAACAATGACGAACACTCAACTCAATACTGCTGTGTGCTGCTGTTACCAAAATCCACTGCCATCATGTATTACACAGTGGCGCAAAATAAAGTTTGTATGCTCTACCATAATACATGATATTTGCTCAATTATGTAAATCAATTATGTAGATGACTAAAGTACAGGCTGGTGGGCTAATAGTCTTAATATTCTTTCTGCTGATACTAAATATTTTTGTAGCATCATTACAACAGCAGATTTAGCACTCCGAGAAACTGTTAGAAATAACTCGACTACGTTTTTATTGACTGAGCAATCAGATAACTTTGTATCAAGCAATTAGCTTCAAATATTGCCGTGAACAGCGTAATACTGAACACTTTTCTGATTAGTTGTGAAAGTACTGTTGATATCTTTCTGCTAGTGTGTGACATAAATAGTACAAAAAATGTTGCACTTTATTCTGTGCCACCATGGCATGTGTATCCGCATTCTGCATTCACAATTCATGGCAAGATTTACAGTCACCACATGGGAGCAGCTGCTGAGTCAGGGGCGGTGCTGGGAGGTGGACGTGGTCTGATGCCATTCTTCTTCATGAATTCCGTCACCTGGTCAGGGATCTCGGCCAGGACCTCCTTGGCCAGATAAGCCTGGCTCAGGGTCAGGTTGCTGCCATAGCGCCCTCCGACAAAGTTACGAAATGGCACAAACTGCAGCACCATCAAACAGTAGTGTCGGGTCTATTTTACTAGCAGTCACTGGCGTTGTAGGTTGATGCAGTAGGCAGGGCAAAAAGTTGCACATTTCTGACAGAATTCCGATGGGCAGTTGCAAATTTACTACAGAGAAGATTCCGCGCGATCAAAATTTTAATTTTTCCACAAAAGTTTCATAAAGATAGAGGGTTTTCAGTCACAAATTTGTATTTTTGGACAAAAATTTTCAGACAAAAATCTTCCAACAAGACAAAGATTTTTCGACAGTTTTCCAAGAGCCCAAAATTTAGGGTGGACAATTCTGCCCCTTCCTCCTCCAACGCCATGACGCCACTACTAGTTTTATTCCCAGACACCAAGATTTGCTTAATAGTATTGTAAACAAAGTAAGCCATGAGCAGTTTATCCACTGTCAATATGATCAATAACCAACTCATTCAGCACTAAGTGGCACTGCTACAAACAATTTAATATAAGAGAAAATAAACTGTATGAGACCAGTGATGGTATCATTGGACAAAACTTTCCTAACTTCCTCTAAGAGACAAAAGGCGCATTGCACCAACCATACTTAAATTTAAGTACATACTTAACCACTGTATTTAGCCGAAATTGCATTGCACCAACGCCATTTAAGCACGCTGTCCCGCTTAAATGCCACTTAAAAATAAGTGGCCAAAACTGCTTACTTAAACTTAAGTGGTTGGCAAAAATGAGACAAATACCATCTTTAATTAACAAATCGTGACGAAGTTATTGTCTTAAATTGACAATTTTAGGTAACATTTGCTATATAGTACAAACAAAAGTAAAGAAAACTGGCAAATATTAATGAATGATTCTGTTTATCGTTGAGTATTTACAGTTGAGATCATTGTAAGTAAAAACAAATCACTTTCTAAACAGCCGTGCGCTGACTAGTACGAGGTCTATGTGCTTTACAAAGTTTATTTTCTCGAGTTATATTCGTAGTCAGCTAAATATGCATCAGTTCATGTTTATGTTGATTCTCGTATATTTGGCCTATATATTACATTTCGCTCATAATTACACAGTTCTGAAATTATTTCAATTCACTTCGAGTGATGCCCATTGCTGTCAATGAAGCAACCGATCGTGAAACAAATGCTGTTGTCACGTGACCGAAGTTAGCCAATGGCAGATGTTGTTAAAATTAAGTACGCCACTTAGCGGAGTGATGTGCAGATTGTGTTGGTGCAACACAATCATTTAAGTAGCCGGTTAAATACCGCTTTAATATAAGTGGTACTTAACTAAGTACGTACTTAAAATTAGTTGGTGCAACCGGCCCTAAGACTATGACTTGCTGCAATAGCTGGCATCGACACACTATTATTTCTGTCATCACCCCACTATTAGTTCACATGTAATCACAATAACAAATGTAAAAATAGGCAAAAATGTTCAACATATTGACACAATAACAGAGAACGAACCTGAACAATGTCACGATCAGCAAATCGACCCTGGAAACTTAGCCGCTTGTTATCTGCATCAAGCTCCTCCATAGCTGCATTAGCAACAGCACATCCACACCACATTCACTGATGCTATTGACTAACAATGTTAAATACACTAACAGCTTGGGTAACGCGTAGTCACTTCAGTCCAACAAAGGCAAATTACCTGCATGTCTGTCTGGGAAGGTTAAGTTTTCCCAAGAGCCACAATGTCAGGACTGAGTACAAAAGCACTATAGTAATATCACAAACGTTCTTCTACGAAAAGCCTATATTAAATTTCCAAGTCACTATCACGAAAACAAACTATAGACATTGCTCAAGAATAATCCTTCAAAAGCCAAATGCCACTCATGTTGCCCAATAGAAAAAGTTAAGCATTAAAGAACGATTTTAGCACTCTAGAAATTTTAAAAAAGCTAAATAATTCCATATGGAAGGTTCTACATTTTTCAGCTAATATGAGACAGTGCATAATAAAATAAAAGGGTCTCGTGAAGTAATAAATTCAGCACAGTACCTCTAGCATAACACATTATGACTGCACTTAAGTCTAAGATACTCAGTGAATTATTGTAAAGTCAACTACTAAAAATGTGTTGAAGATAATAATTACCATCAAATTCTGCATGTCCAATACCAACGATGATAATAGACATTGGCAGTGAAGATGCCTACAAAGAAAACAAATGGCAATTATCAATTAGAATGATATTACAAGTACTGCTAGTGCTCTATGATTTCTGTACAGTGTACACTATGACTATGAGCGCCGGAACTTTATAAAACAAACATTAATAACTGTAAATTTTATAATAAAAATCACGGACATTCAATGGCTTGCACATTAGTTGTGTGTGATCCTCCTTACGATAACTGTAATGTAACTATATCATTGATAGCAAGCAAAGTGTCTTAAAAATTCATATAAAACACTCGAGATGAGAGTAAGAAACAACTGCCAAGGCGTTAGTTACTACAGATTCTGATTTTGGTTCAGTTGGCAGCTACTAGAGCTACTCCAAATTAGGATTAAACAGAGTATAAAAAGTAAACTTCTACTGGAGCAGGCCACATGCCCTACCTGTCTCCAGGCCACAGTATTAAAGCTCAAATATTGATCTAAACTAGAAAAATGTCAGCCCTGTGTCGACAAACTGTGTGGCCAACTGCCTGGAGCTACACAATGCTAACTTCAACTTCAACCCGAACCTGTGGACTTTTGAACTAAAATACATTGCACACCAAAATTAACACAGTGGTTACTCCTGCTCTGAGAAAAGTTCACACCATTTTTTGCTATCTTTTTTTGTTTGAGTTAGGAAATTGTATGGAACGGATGGATGGTTGAGTGTTAACATGTTGCCCATAAGGACATCCGCATGATAAGCACAAATCAGTACCGCAATGATGGCCTGTATGGTGGCTGCCATGTCAGTGATAACCCCGTCGGTCAGGATCAGTAGCACAAAGTAGTGTGAGCCGTCACGATATGCTGCAGCAAACCTTCAACATCCATCCAACAAACTCATAAACTTAACTGAAGCAGAACATACATGAGAATGTTTTTCGTGTTTGTCAAAGTAAAAATTTCATAAAAAATATGATGGTGGTTTGCCATGATGACATCGTCAAAACACTGTTGGGTCTAGTCTTACCATAAATAGCAATTAAAATATTCCAAAACATAAGCATATTAAAATACACATAAAAACTTGCGTAAATAAACAACCAGTTCTTTTGCTCACAAAAGCCCGTTTCAAAATACAGAGTAAATGATCCAAAAACTCACACTAACAGTAGCGAATGTAAAACTAATAACCTTAAGAAATCAATAAAAATCAGCGTTAATGATACTGGTAGTCTTATTCTTTTAGTCACCAGTCAAGAAATCCCAAAGTCAATGCTTCACACCTAGATTCTTACTGAAGGTCTGAAGAGACACCTGCCTGGCAACATGATTTATGACTGGCGAAAAGTTAGTGGGTCCATAGAGCTGAACAGCTTGCAAAGTCCGATGATAGGCATCCATGATGCCAGCAATTCCCGCACAGTATGGATTCTGTGGATTGCCATTCTACACACAAACATGGTCAGTGACTGATTAACACACCTGTTACATGTGATGAAATGTTCTTCTACCTGCAATTTCCTCAGTTTTTTTGAAGTTACTAGCTTTGATGAAAAAGGAACTCTAGAGATTGAAAAACACACACCTGATGAATAGGGACGATGAATTTAACACCAAGTGACAAACTGAAAACCTGCTCTATTCACAACTGAAGATTTTGAAATGTGGTTGAATGGAAAAAATCAGGTAAAAGGACTAAAAAATCAATTTTCATGTACAGTTCAAAATGGCAGATATGATACAGCATAAATATGGTTTGTAAACAAAAACTGGATGTGTCACAATATAGTAAGATAAAATGCTGCGTGATACTACAGGAAAACGTATGCCAGAGACAGACGACTTATCCAAAACAAGAATTATACAGATCTAAAAAACAATTGGAAGTGGAAGCGTTCAGAGAACAGTAAGCAAAGCAGCTGTCATAATCTAAATGAGTAAAAAGCTAAAGCGACAGACAGACTAGTTACACAGCTACATGTATTAGTTACACACAACAGCTCTCAGAAATATCTTTAAACTCAATTCTGTGCACATGCATGCAGAGTTCTCTAACAAACACGTGCCTCTGATTCATCCGCGACATAGGGCACTATATAATATATAATACAAAGGTGTTTTAGTTGATTGATTAAACAAGACTTTCAAAACTCACCAAGTAGAATTCATGAGAAATGGTACCATTGGGCAACTTTGCACCAAAGCCCAATGCAGGAAACATCTTATCTCTAACAGTTAAACAACACACAGGTTAATTACCATTGCAACTGATAACAGTTATCTATAATGTAGCAAAAGCAAGCAGAAAAACCACTTTTTGGTCCAACCCAGTTTCTGATTATAACATAGGGAGCTCCAGAGCTGTCTTAGTCAATCATTACCTCATAGAACAAAATGATATACAGAGTGGGCCATAAAAAACCGTCCCATATATTATTCTGTTTAAAATGCTACTGCATCTGTTTATATGGACAAAATGACACACCATATAAACTGCTAGTCTGTTCTGCACATATTGATGTCAAAACCTAATGAATACGTCAAAATGTTATTAGCAAATAATACGATAGAATCAAAGCACCATTATATCACAATGGTGAAACACAAATGGAAATTCATGCTTGCGAGTATGTCTAAGTAAACCAGCAAAAACTTCATACAACAACAAGGCAGTCAAGTAAACAACTGTTCAATGTGCCCTCTGTGAACTTTAATTACAGTTTTAAATCTCGGTCGCCACTGATCAATGGGTTTGTCAATCAGTTGTTGATCGAGACTGGCCCAGCAGGTATGCACTCCGTCTTTGAGATCCTCCAAACCCACGATCGGAACTCTGTACACATCTTGGTGCAGAGCACCCCAGACAGCATAATCGGTGGGGTTTACGTCCGGCGGCCAGACAGAAGGCTCGATGAAGTTGGGTACATTCTGCCGCAGAAACTTGACTGTTAACTTCGCCCACACTGTTTTCCCCATTGTGTTTCCTGTAGAGTTGGGTTGCTTTAATTTATTTTATACAATTACAAATTACTGCAAATATTTGCATACAATTTGCATATGTTACTCAGAATTGATTATATTTCAATGTGCATTATTCACTTTAGATGTACATTACTCTTGGAAGACATAATTAGCTGACATGTAGGAAAAATTGTAGGGGGACGGTTTTTTATGGCCCACTCTGTATATAAATAATTCAACAACTATCTATTCAATTAAAATGCACCATTTGAACATATTCAGTATTTGGAAAATCTGATGTATGAAACTCTGAACTGGATCAATTCAAAACAACTCAAGATGTTGATTTTTCTGCCTAGCCCAGCCCGTTTTGACTGAGACAATTTCTAGGCCAAGTCCAAAAGCTATCCAAATCATGCACAAAATGTCTCATAATCTTGCAACAATGAGCACAAGCGAAACAACATACGAGTCGTAGTCTTGGATGATTTCGCCGACAGCATGTAGTGCCCGTGCGTACATGTTCAGCTGATGTGGGTCAATGTGATGCAACGACTGCGGACTGCGTGGGTCACCGTTCGATGCTGTGAAGTCAATAGCAACTGTGAAATTCATCTGCATTCTACACAAAAAAACAGAAAAACAGGCACATTGCTAATAACCTACATCATCAGTGACAAGTGAGTGAATGGGCAAAGTTGTACATTCCACCCAAATATTAGAGATCATTTATGTCGCCTGGCCAGTATTTATCTCCATCAAGGTGAACGTAGTGAACATTGAAAGAGATTAAGAGTTTGGTCATTCTGCGTTTGTGTGTACATGTACTTTGAGGCACCATATCTCTATAATTGTGCATATAGATGCACTGTCACAATGGACCACCCATAGGAAGTTGATAACCGCGAGACAAATGGCCCGAAAGGTCAAGGTTATGACCCTGTTATCTTTAGCTGTAGGTGTAGTAGTAGTCGTAATGTTTAAATTACTTCACTTGGCAGAGATATGCACTCTTACGAGCGCCTTCTAGTAGTAACAGCGTCTTATATCAACTGCACTGCATTTGTCATGAAGAGCAATAATAAATAAATTTCAAAAAATTAAAACCAATGTACAGCTAGATTAGTGTACAGAATAAAAACAAACAGAAATTAACAGATGTTATATACTGCAAAATGTCAGAAATGAAGCTGCAATATGACAGTTGAGCATTTGTAAAAAAGAAAAATCAACCAAAAGATGCACAAAACAGTCTTTGCTATACACTGACTACTAATAACCATTTAACTTCTCCATCCTTACCAATAATTATACTTCTGACATTGACACATTAGTGTTAATGCACTTAAGACAGATTGCTGTTAAGCAATCATGAAAATATCATCAGCATTTGTCTAAGCTAAATAATGACATATTTTGCAAACTTACCCTCCACGAATAAATTCCAAGAAACTAAAGCCCTCTTCAAGCTTGCACTGATCCACTACAAGCTGCATACAATCAATATACAGATATGCTACTACTCCGAGAAGACACAATTCAAAATTTATAAACACGCATTTTAGTTTTGAACAGTATCTAAAAGTTATAGCATGATATGAAATCCAGGCACAATCGCAGTACACCTTGATAAAAATTTCACACCTATAATCAAACGTTATAGCAATACATATTCATCAAGCTGACATTATGAGCAACTAACATCACAACTTCCTAAATCTGGACTAAAAATTACATATAAATTCAGTTAAGCACACATCCTAAATGGATCCAATCTACTACAAAACCAACTGTGTACAAAGTAAATGTTCATGACAAAATTATAACTACCCGTCCAGAATTCTTGTAGCTTCTGTGTTCCGCTTTCTTTTTAGGGTTAATCAGCTAAAAAAACAATTATTGCAATAGAAGTAATGAACATGCTGCAAATATCCATACAGTTTCATGAATGCCAATTTGTCCCAAAACGTTTCAAGAATAAAAGTTAGTAAACGCTAAATGTGTGGCAGTCCTATAGCTGCAGACTGCATTATGTGCCATTCAAGCTCCTAACTCAAACAAGTGATCTGCTAACGCAAACGGAATGCGCAACAGCCGCGGTGCCGGTGCATGTTTGAAAGGACAGTAAAACAAAGTCTAATTCAGTCACGAAAGGGCCCCAGACGACCCGTGGCTATAGTGTCTATAGTGTTTTACTTGTACTCACCAGAGGTCGCCACATATCGCTTTGCCAACGCCATATCGGCTGGGTATCACAGATTTTCCCTACCCCCTCTCATTTAACACCCTCGTTCAGGGTGACTCCCTTTGAATTTATGGAAAAGCTTTACAGCTCCTAAAACTAGAGTCTTCCGGGCAGCCGATGGTGAAAAATTAGTAATCCTAGCTTGCACCGTTTTTGACTGATCCACCCGTGTGACGGACGGACAGACAGACAGATGGACAGAATTGCGATAGCTAAGACGCGCTACAGCAGTAGCTGCTGTTGCGCATAAAAATGCACAGCAATACCAAAATAGGTGTGAATACTGCACAGAGTAGATATAACCAGCAAGCCAATTTTCAGTTCAAAAGGCCAATAATCAAAAGCCACTAGACATCAAATGACCTCAAAAAATGGTGCTAATCATGGTTTGTGTGGTGACTTAATTTACTGCCAATGCCCAAGACACTCGGCAACTGCATAAAAAGTCACATATCATATCAGCACTCAGTGACAACATGTTTGTGTGTTAATAAATACCTACATTAAAGACTATAGTTTATGAAATTAATCAACTAGCCTCAAATTCTCGCATTTCTCCCATGGTCAACTGCTTCAGCGTTGTCTGGCAAGATCCAATAAAGTCATGGCTGTCAAAACAAACACATTATTACATTACATTAGCACATATGACTGAAGCATAATCATTACATAGGTCATCATGAAAACTTAATTCAATATAAGACATTACATTCTACTGACTTACAAAAAAATATCTGGCATTCACATCTTGTTCACAGAATACAACAGGTTAACCATCTCTGTATATAACCAGCGGCCTAGGTCAACTCAGCCTTCCATCCCTCCAGGGTAAGTAAATCGAGTAACAGCCTATCTGGCTGGGGTTAAGGCAGGGCGTGTTCACCTGTGTCGGGTGGCAGGTAACAACGTCTGATCCCATATGGCAGGTGATGCTCTGTAGCTCTAAGATGAGCTTCCCATTAAAAGCTATATCACCACCTTTAACCTTTTTAACCTTTAAAAAAAAGATCACATACGTTACACTAGTGACTCAGTCTATAGCTGTGAATAAACTGCAAATGTAAATACACTGTGTCCAAAAAAAAAACATCCCCGACATTTTCGACTGTACCGTGAAGAAGGATTAATGGATTTTTAAAATTTTTGGCACGAATATTCCTGAGACAACTTGTCGTCAAGCGACAATTTAACTTCCCATCTCGCTCAACGTCTGTTTCTACACTACCTGGGGAAAATAGAACAAACAAAATATCACTTTTTTATTCAATGCGACATGATTGCTTAATTAACATAACGTGTAAAAACACATTTTGTTCACATTTCTGACACTGTGG